>Ga0105054_10003285_pt1 | contig 25203 bp, 14 predicted proteins | sample BON02_FD_78091 | JGI IMG/M metagenome (GOLD analysis project Ga0105054, IMG submission 78091) | Freshwater microbial communities from Lake Bonney liftoff mats and glacier meltwater in Antarctica - BON-02 (megahit assembly) | ecosystem: Environmental > Aquatic > Freshwater > Ice > Glacier...
ACTGCGACTGCAAACTGAATACTGAGACTGCTCACTACAAACTACTTAATCCTTTGTCACCTTACTTCCCCACCAGTCAGCGTTTGGCTTCCAACCAGGCGCAAGGGTCTTGACACGATCTGCTTCCAAAGCTGGCATTCTCTCGCTTTTATTTTTGTCCAATACCTCTTGGTGTAGCGCTGCATTATACTCAGGATCAGCTATAGGCTTATTGGCATTAGTTTCAGCAAGCCACTTCATCAATTTCCCGGAAAGCCTTTTTACCTCTTGATGATTCTCTGACGCAAGATTACGCTGCTCACCGGGATCAGTTGCGAGGTTATAAAGCTCTGCACTACTATCCTCCCAATAATAGATCAATTTCCAATCGCCTTCTCTGATTATAGAGCTGGGATCACCACCTTGGTTGCCATAGTGCGGATAGTGCCAATAAAGTGCTCGATCAGCCATTTTCTTACCATCCATCGCAGGCGCCAAACTTACTCCCTCCATGCTTACATTTTCTGGCACATCTACTCCTGCCAACTCTAAAAGTGTAGGGTACAAATCAATTCCACTAGCCGGAGTAGAAAGCGTAATTAACTCTTTCTGCCCAGGCACTTTTATAAAGTAAGGAACACGTAAGCCACCCTCCCACTGATAGCCCTTGCCTCCTCTTAGCGGCAAATTGGAAGTAGAATAGGAATCTCCAGAAGCTACTCCTCCATGATCTGAGGTAAATACCACGATCGTATTTTCTTCCAATCCCTGCTTTTTCAATGCTTCCAGCACGACACCCACCGCATCATCCATCGCCTCTACCAAACCTGCATATATGGGATTGTCCTGAACTTGTCTGATTGGAAGTCTGCGCTCCATAGCATATCCATGAGCAGCTAGACCATTCGCGGCTGCTTTCGCTCTATATTTTGACCATTTCTCGGCAGTGGTCTGAATCGGTCCATGTACTGCGTAAAAAGACAGCATTGCAAAGAATGGCTTCTGATGTTTTCCTTCAATGAATTTTGCCGTTTCGGTTGCCAATCGCATACTCAGGTTTTCACCATCCGGACCTTGGGTCATTTTTGGGTTTTCGTAGGGAGCAAAATATCCGCCCATCGGACTTCCCGCCGAGTATCCTCCAATATTGGTGTCAAAACCGTGATCTTCTGGGTACGAACCCTCTCCTCCGAGATGCCATTTTCCAGCGAAAAAAGTCTCATAGCCTGAGTCTCTCAATGCTTCTGGAAGTGTCACGTAAGATGACTTTAATGCATGATCATAGTTTGGAGGCAAAAGTTTGGTATGTCGTCCATATTTTCGCCAATCTTCCCCGGAAGGAGCTCCTATCCAGTCAGTGATAGTATGAACAGCAGGTGTAACTCCCGTCATGATACTTGCACGTGCTGGACTACAAACCGGAGAAGCAGAGTATCCTTGAGAAAATTGATAGGACTTCGCTGCTAACCCATCGATATGAGGAGTCTCGTAAAATGCACTTCCAGTCACACTTAGGTCATGATAGCCCAAGTCATCCACTAGAATGAAAACTATATTGGGCTTGTCGGAAGATTGGGCAAAAGCTTGAAAAAAACCGAGCAAAAGACCAGCTACAGGAATAAATTTCTTGAGCATAAGGAGGTTTATGGTTTGATAGAAGAACTAAGATGGTCAAGATCGATGAAAATCAAAAAAGGAATGTGATAGGCAGTAGGGGATTTTATCTGAGTGAAAGGCTAGTGTCGATTATAGGGTATGAACTAGGTTGTAATTGTTGTTAGAAATACCTAAAAATTTCTTTACGATAAAGCTTAATGAAGCGATATCAATCATGTCATCCACTTATCGAAGATTGCTACGGCAAAGAAAACTTATTTTGAGATCCTATTCTTTTTCAATGCCAATAGCCATCTCCAATCCTCCTGTAAATTGCTATTAATGCTGAATTCCTGCATAACCTACAGCTCAACCAAACCCTTCTGGGGAAACTTATACCATTTGCTCGGAAACAAGTAGCAGATCTGGACCGGAATGAATAGGACATTTCGCCACGTCCTATTGGGTCTAATTCAAAGTAGCATCTTTATAACAGGTTTAATCTTCGGTAATCCCCTAAATTCAATTTTTGAATTATCTTAACGAAAATCTTTTTCAAAAACCACCTACTTGTGCAAGAAAAAACTACCGAAGAAATTCAAGAAAAACTACCTCGAAACCTTGGTCTTTGGGGCGTATGGATGCTAGTAGTCAATGGATTGATTGGTGCTGGGATATTTGGACTGCCTTCGGGAGCAGCCAGGCTTGCCGGTGAATACAGTGTGTTAATCTATATTTTTTGTGCGCTCTTGATGTTGCCAGTGATTCTGAGTTTCGCAGAGATCGGAAGTTATTTCCGCGGCACCGGAGGCCCCATTCGATATGGCAAATTGGCCTTTGGTTCTTTTATAGGTTTTCAAGGAGGTTGGCTTTATTATTTGGCACGACTGATTTCCTTTGCAGCCAACACCGTTTTACTTACCGACAGTATCGCCTATTTTTTTCCAATCATGGGCGATGGGATTGGTCGTTTGATTTCATTGGCCTTGACCTGCGGACTTCTCAGTCTGATCAATATCTTGGGTTCGTCGGAGTCCATTCGCTCCATGACGCTCTTTACGATTATCAAATTCTCCGTTTTGATCGGATTGATATTCGGAGGATTCTTACTGATCGGTCCTGATGTCATTCCTCGATTTGATAGCCCATTGCCTGCTGGCTCGGATTTGGGTGCAGCCACGTTGCTTTTGATCTATGCTTTTGTAGGATTTGAGGGAGCGATCGTACCTGCTGGCGAAGCAAAGCGACCTAAGCGAGATATGCCGTTGGGATTAATTCTTGGATTGGTCGTCGTGACCATCATCTACATGCTGATCCAATTGGTATCCCAGTCAGCTGTACCAAATTTGGCAGAGAGCAGCAGCCCACTTCTTGATGCTTCTTCAGCCCTTTTTGGAAGCACAGGAGCTGTAATACTGATGATTGGCGTAGCCACTTCCGTCCTAGCAAATCTCATTAGTTCGATGTTTTCTGCCTCGAGAATCACCTATGCTTTGGCGTTGGAGAAATCTCTTCCAGCGTGGTTTGGAGAGGTAAACAGCAAGTTTTTATCTCCAGCAAATTCCGTTTTCTTCTTTGGAATAGCCGCATTTGTATTGGCCGCGATGGGTTCCTTTACCTTCTTGGCCGCCATGACCGTGTTGTCCCGATTATTTCTTTTTATTATGACCTGTGCAGCGATTCCGGTTCTGAGACCAAGATTTCGAGATCAGGGCTATTTCATTCTCAAAGGCGGCTACCTCATTCCAGTGCTGGGGATTGTAGCTTGCCTTTGGCTAATGCTTCAGGTGAGTTGGACTTCCATTTGGCTCACTGCGGTTTTGATTGGAGTTGGAACAGGTCTGTATTGGTTGGGGAAATCCCAGAAGTAAACCCTTCCCCTTCTAGCTGATGCCTATTTCGCGGCATACTCAGAACCACGCTTGAGAGCCGAATGACTCTTTTGAGCAAGATTTGGGAAGTTTTCTTGTCCGAAATATTTTCATACCTGTATTTCCGGGAATTCTGATGCCTTGAATACCCATAGAATTTGGTCCATAATAGATGGCTAATCTGACATCTTGGATGTATCAGGCTGAACTATCCGGAGTGATTCGCAAGCGAAAGTCATCCATTAGGTCACGTCAAAACCTAAGTGGTAATCACATTTTTATTGTTAGAATACTATGCGATTTCGGAGGCTATGAAGGAAGGTACTATTCTTAATTATCTTGGAGCTATGTAGTTTCAATTCCGACAAGGTGCGATTAAAGGAACTCTCCAAGGGTTTGAAACCCTTGGAGAGTTCCATGTTTCAATTCCGATAAGGTGCGATTGAAGGAAGAGAGTTCTATACAAATGCGCTAGCTGGATCAGTGTTTCAATTCCGATAAGGTGCGATTGAAGGTATCCAGTTGTGAATTGCTTTCAAAATGTATCTTTCCAGTGGAAATCACAGCCAATTTAACATACAACGCCTGACCACTTAAGTTGTGAATTGCTTTCAAAATGTATCTTTCCAGTGGAAATCACAGCCCTCGGAAGACTCAAACGCCGTGGTATCGGGTTGTGAATTGCTTTCAAAATGTATCTTTCCAGTGGAAATCACAGCAGACTATTTGGTATGGGACAAAGTAAGTAAGTTGTGAATTGCTTTCAAAATGTATCTTTCCAGTGGAAATCACAGCTCCAGCTTTTCAGGCCACCCCGGATGCTATGTTGTGAATTGCTTTCAAAATGTATCTTTCCAGTGGAAATCACAGCGCTTATTTACGAAAGGACCGAGAACGGTATGTTGTGAATTGCTTTCAAAATGTATCTTTCCAGTGGAAATCACAGCTGAACACGCTCAAAGCAAACAAAGCCATTTGTTGTGAATTGCTTTCAAAATGTATCTTTCCAGTGGAAATCACAGCGCTAACCATTGTAACGTCTCCTAGCTGTATGTTGTGAATTGCTTTCAAAATGTATCTTTCCAGTGGAAATCACAGCCAGTATCTTGATATTCGATTACTTCACCTTGTTGTGAATTGCTTTCAAAATGTATCTTTCCAGTGGAAATCACAGCATTGAATTAACAAAAGAAAGTGATAACGCTGTTGTGAATTGCTTTCAAAATGTATCTTTCCAGTGGAAATCACAGCGGATCACATAGGTACTTCTAGTTTAGATAGTTGTGAATTGCTTTCAAAATGTATCTTTCCAGTGGAAATCACAGCGCAATAAGCCGGCTATATTTAGTATTGCTGGTTGTGAATTGCTTTCAAAATGTATCTTTCCAGTGGAAATCACAGCGAGCGGTAGGTACAGTAGCTAAATTCTCAGGTTGTGAATTGCTTTCAAAATGTATCTTTCCAGTGGAAATCACAGCCTAATAAACCAGCTATATTTAGTATTGCTGGTTGTGAATTGCTTTCAAAATGTATCTTTCCAGTGGAAATCACAGCTCATCTGGCCTTCGTCTGGGTAGATTACCGGTTGTGAATTGCTTTCAAAATGTATCTTTCCAGTGGAAATCACAGCAGACGGTTGCAAATGTGGAGGGCGGTGAGGGTTGTGAATTGCTTTCAAAATGTATCTTTCCAGTGGAAATCACAGCTCAAGGAGGCCATCCCAGGTATTCAGGCAAGGTTGTGAATTGCTTTCAAAATGTATCTTTCCAGTGGAAATCACAGCAGTTCCAACTGCTTTCATTTCAATTTCAAAGTTGTGAATTGCTTTCAAAATGTATCTTTCCAGTGGAAATCACAGCATCAATGGTTTAAGCCTTGCAGAAATGTGAGTTGTGAATTGCTTTCAAAATGTATCTTTCCAGTGGAAATCACAGCTACAATTATGAAAAAGCAAACGCCCGAAATGTTGTGAATTGCTTTCAAAATGTATCTTTCCAGTGGAAATCACAGCTAAAGGAGGCAATCCCAGGTATTCAGGCGAGTTGTGAATTGCTTTCAAAATGTATCTTTCCAGTGGAAATCACAGCGGCAGACCACATTTCAGCAGAATGCAAGAAGTTGTGAATTGCTTTCAAAATGTATCTTTCCAGTGGAAATCACAGCCATGGGCGTAGATGCAATTACAAAGCGGTGGTTGTGAATTGCTTTCAAAATGTATCTTTCCAGTGGAAATCACAGCAGCGTCAGGTTTGGAATCAGAATACAGAAAGTTGTGAATTGCTTTCAAAATGTATCTTTCCAGTGGAAATCACAGCCTCTTCCAGCGTCATTCCGAGTTCCTTCATGTTGTGAATTGCTTTCAAAATGTATCTTTCCAGTGGAAATCACAGCTCCCTAATTCTTCTCAATGTCAAGGATGCGGTTGTGAATTGCTTTCAAAATGTATCTTTCCAGTGGAAATCACAGCTGCACCCTATCGGGTCACTGCGTTGCATCTGTTGTGAATTGCTTTCAAAATGTATCTTTCCAGTGGAAATCACAGCTTTGTAACACCTTTTGCAGTGGAATCTTGGGTTGTGAATTGCTTTCAAAATGTATCTTTCCAGTGGAAATCACAGCATTTTTACTTTTGAATGCAGTGACCTGGCGGTTGTGAATTGCTTTCAAAATGTATCTTTCCAGTGGAAATCACAGCATACTTTTTCAAATATGTTTAACAGAGCAGGTTGTGAATTGCTTTCAAAATGTATCTTTCCAGTGGAAATCACAGCACGGGTTTTAAGTAAAATCTTAGCAGGAATGTTGTGAATTGCTTTCAAAATGTATCTTTCCAGTGGAAATCACAGCATATCAATAGTGCCTTTGTATTCAGCCTCTGTTGTGAATTGCTTTCAAAATGTATCTTTCCAGTGGAAATCACAGCCCTATATTGCCCTAACACGGCATCGAGCCTGTTGTGAATTGCTTTCAAAATGTATCTTTCCAGTGGAAATCACAGCAGAAAATGCCTGTAGGAGTCAAATCGTACTGTTGTGAATTGCTTTCAAAATGTTACTTTCCTAGGGAAATCACAGCTAGCCAACAGAATGAAGTGTTGGTGAACAAGTTGTGAATTGCTTTCAAAATGTTACTTTCCTAGGGAAATCACAGCAGTGAGAGTTGGCGCAAATGGCTGGAGCCTGTTGTGAATTGCTTTCAAAATGTTACTTTCCTAGGGAAATCACAGCCAAGAAAACTCTAAAAACATGACTGCCTATGTTGTGAATTGCTTTCAAAATGTTACTTTCCTAGGGAAATCACAGCTTTCCATAGTTTGTTTAAGATTGGTCGTTTGTTGTGAATTGCTTTCAAAATGTTACTTTCCTAGGGAAATCACAGCTTAATTCAAATTTATAGTGTGGCTTACTTGGTTGTGAATTGCTTTCAAAATGTTACTTTCCTAGGGAAATCACAGCACATGACCAGCCAGCTGGCACTTGGTCTGAGTTGTGAATTGCTTTCAAAATGTTACTTTCCTAGGGAAATCACAGCACGGAGAGCATTTTTGACCAGCGATAACACGTTGTGAATTGCTTTCAAAATGTTACTTTCCTAGGGAAATCACAGCGAGGTCAAGGATCGCAATCACCTGATCACGGTTGTGAATTGCTTTCAAAATGTTACTTTCCTAGGGAAATCACAGCTAAGGATCAAGAGACTAAAGGAGAAACCGAGTTGTGAATTGCTTTCAAAATGTTACTTTCCTAGGGAAATCACAGCTACTCGATGCAACGTACCCTCGTAGGGACTGTTGTGAATTGCTTTCAAAATGTTACTTTCCTAGGGAAATCACAGCAATAAAGATCCGGGTTCGCAGATCGCAGCAGTTGTGAATTGCTTTCAAAATGTTACTTTCCTAGGGAAATCACAGCATTCCCAGCCCGATCAAACGCAGGCTTCCAGTTGTGAATTGCTTTCAAAATGTTACTTTCCTAGGGAAATCACAGCAATGACTCATTTTTTTGAAAATGAGGGTTTGTTGTGAATTGCTTTCAAAATGTTACTTTCCTAGGGAAATCACAGCATATATTCTGACGATTCTACAGGATGGGAGTTGTGAATTGCTTTCAAAATGTTACTTTCCTAGGGAAATCACAGCATTGCTCAGCCGGTGGAAATATGCTTGGTAGTTGTGAATTGCTTTCAAAATGTTACTTTCCTAGGGAAATCACAGCGCTTGACCTGCAAGCATGTCGGCTTCATTGGTTGTGAATTGCTTTCAAAATGTTACTTTCCTAGGGAAATCACAGCAGTAATCTTAGTCAGGAGAATTGAGAAGTAGTTGTGAATTGCTTTCAAAATGTTACTTTCCTAGGGAAATCACAGCTTCACAGTGGCAACTTAAAAATTAAAAGTAGTTGTGAATTGCTTTCAAAATGTTACTTTCCTAGGGAAATCACAGCCTAATGGCTATGTGCCAATTATGTCATCTTGTTGTGAATTGCTTTCAAAATGTTACTTTCCTAGGGAAATCACAGCAATTAAAACGATTTGGTAACAAGGGTTATGTTGTGAATTGCTTTCAAAATGTTACTTTCCTAGGGAAATCACAGCGTTACACAAGCGAATAAAATATAGATATGGTTGTGAATTGCTTTCAAAATGTTACTTTCCTAGGGAAATCACAGCCCACTACGACAAAGCTATGCAGGCCTATTGTTGTGAATTGCTTTCAAAATGTTACTTTCCTAGGGAAATCACAGCATAGAGGCTAAAAAGGAGGCGTTTATTCAAGTTGTGAATTGCTTTCAAAATGTTACTTTCCTAGGGAAATCACAGCGCAGTGATCTTATTGAAAAGGCTTTCACCAGTTGTGAATTGCTTTCAAAATGTTACTTTCCTAGGGAAATCACAGCGTATCTGGGATATCCTCCTCCTTCACACTAGTTGTGAATTGCTTTCAAAATGTTACTTTCCTAGGGAAATCACAGCGAAGAGGTCGAGTTTGATCGTGTCCAACATGTTGTGAATTGCTTTCAAAATGTTACTTTCCTAGGGAAATCACAGCGCCTCTGGCTTATTGGATCGCATGATGAGCGTTGTGAATTGCTTTCAAAATGTTACTTTCCTAGGGAAATCACAGCGATATCCCGATGACCCATGATTTTGATGTGGTTGTGAATTGCTTTCAAAATGTTACTTTCCTAGGGAAATCACAGCCGAATATTTTGATTTCCAAGGTCAAACATTGTTGTGAATTGCTTTCAAAATGTTACTTTCCTAGGGAAATCACAGCGAACGGCGAGTGCATCCCTTAATCTGTCCTGTTGTGAATTGCTTTCAAAATGTTACTTTCCTAGGGAAATCACAGCGGCGTGGCTCCTGATCAGATGCCGATCACTGTTGTGAATTGCTTTCAAAATGTTACTTTCCTAGGGAAATCACAGCAAAATGATTCTATTTCATTGTTTATCAAATGTTGTGAATTGCTTTCAAAATGTTACTTTCCTAGGGAAATCACAGCATACCCCACCCTAAGTGGCTGGTATGCTGTTTTTTATGTCCAATTTTAGAATTGTAAAAAATAGGAGTTTTTGAGATCTGGAGATGGCCAACTTATGAAATTAACTTTTCCAATCCGCCGCGGCGGATTAGAAAAGTTTTAGTCCTCAATTTCCATCATCTTCTAAAAAAGTTCTAACTGCTGAATAGGTTGTTCTTTCTCTGCAATAGTTTTCCCATGAAATAATTCCATCATTCCAAATTGCCGATCTGTAATCTGCATAATCCCGACCTTTCCCTTTGGAGGGAGATTTATTTTTACCCTTCGCGTATGCACCTCAGCATTTTCTCTACTGGCACAAAACCGCATATAAATTGAGAACTGAAACATCGCAAATCCATCGTCCAGTAATTTCTTCCTGAAAGACGATGCCGTTTTCCGATCTTTTTTCGTCTCGGTGGGCAAATCAAAAAATACTAAGACCCACAAACTTCGATATTGATTAAGTCTTGAATAATAATTCTCATGCATACTCCGGATAAATAATCTTTCGACTAATCCCTGCAAAGCACTCGTAAAGCGAGTTGCTCGTACGGCTTGCAGCTACCATAAGCGGGCTTTTCTGTCCGTCTATCATCACGTCCAAAGCAGGAATTGTCAGCAATTCTCTTTTAAGCTCCACAGTCAATTCGTCATAGCAATCTTCAGTCTCTACGATATGTGAAACTACCAAATCCACGTAAGGTCGATAGGGCTCCATAATATCATCTGCAAGGCAATAGGCATTGTACTTATTGTGATGCCAAATCCCCACATTTGGAAGCATACCTGAAGAGACGAGTGCTCTGGCAATAACACCTCGCAAAATTGCATAGCCATAATTCAATAAATTGTTTGGTGGAATACCAGCTTGACCTCGATTGAAGTCGGGTATATCAAATAAGCTCTGCCAATAAATAGCTGCTGCCTGAGCCTCATAATTTCCCGTATCTCCAGATTTCACATTTTTTGCCAGATACTCCATTCGCTTACTTGGTTTCCCCTTATCCTTCAGTAACCCATGCTGATTTTCAATTTTGGCGATTACAGTTTGTTGCCACAGGTTCTTTTTCAATGGTAAGCTAGCATTTAATTGATTTCCAACTCGTTCCACTTGCTCGGTATGTCCATGCATAGGGAGTAAAAGTCCATCGGGCAAGTGCTGAGCATTACAAGTGACTACAGCTACCTTTCGATCTATAAGTTTGCAAAGCAGTCCATTGGTGATCGTAATTTGCTGGTGCTCCAACACAAGCATTCCAATGTCTTCGATAGGTACAATCCGATCTGGTTTATCATCTGGGAATGAAATTAAAATCTGCTCATTTTTTGTACTCAGGTAAGCAGGGTTACCGAAAAAAAGTGTTCGTTTGATCATAGATAATTTCGTTAATTAGAAAAGACCTGCCGGGTTTTAAAAACCCGGCAGGTCTCGCAGTTTCTATTCAAAATTCTTATTGATTAGGCTTTCTTTCTTCACTTTTATCATCTCGTTTAGATGATCCAAACCGTCAAAGAAGTTAAAATAATAATCTCTATTCAGTAAAGACCTTTTTTCCATTGTCTGATAAGCCTTCCAACTCGACCATTTCCAATCTTTCAAGTCCTTCGCAAACCCATGTTTAATTGGATTCAAATGGATATATAAAAACGTATCCTGCCAATGAGTCTGTGTGAGAATTGGTTTTCGCTTAAAATTCTTAATGAACAGGCTTCCTTTTCTTTGGTATTTCTTATTGAAAGATTGGGTATAGGAGCTGAAGAAATTAGCGAACTGCTTCGACACCAACTTTTCCAATCCGCCACGGCGGATTGGAAAAGTTTTCTTCACTTCGGCCTCCTGTTTCACTCCCACCAACAAGTGGAAATGATTAGGCATCAAACAATAGGCAAACGTATCAACTACACCACCCAAATACTTATTGTATTGTTGAAGAAAAAATCGATAGTTCTCCTCCTCTCGAAATATATTCTCTGTGCCGTTGGCGTGATTGTAGATATGGTAGGATTGGCCTGATTCCATTTTTTCTAAATCTTTTATCCTTTACTTTCTTCCACAAACTTTTCCAAAGTTTCGAACTTTGGAAAAGTTTTCTTCACTTCGGCCTCCTGTTTCACTCCCACCAACAAGTGAAAATGCTTGGGCATTAAGAAGTAAGCATAGGTATCAACTACGATACCCAAATACTTATCGTACTGTTGAAGAAAAAATCGATAGTTTTCCTCCTCTCGAAAAATATTCTCCGAGCCATTTGCGTGATTGTATAGGTGGTAGGATCGGCCTGGATACATAATTCTAACTTTGTCTATAAAACCCACAGGTTTGAATAAGTTAAAATTTGAAATCAATTTCTCCACTCAAGTTCATTTCAAAGTCTTTGCCTTCAATAAGAAAATTATAATTTGAAGGTGTCAATAATAATCTGGGAGCAATAAAATCTTGACTAAATGATGAAAAACCGTCTTTGCCTTTTGTTCCAAATTCTGCTTTTTCGAAATCAATCATCAATTGTTGATCATCACGTGCCTCTAAATGGTGCTGAAATAAAATCCTTTGGGCTTTCGCATCTGCAAGCTTTTTAATAAAATAAAGTCGATCTGAAAACTCTTCTGGTCTTAAATCTTTTAACTCACTTCTATCTTCAGAATAAAGCAATACTTTCTGTCCCACCTGAAACACATGATATAGATTTACTACTTCATGGTTCTTACCCGACCCCAAAACCAAACTTTTTTCAAACAAATCTTCCAATTTAGAACTATCATTTAACCTTACAATTTTTGAAGCTTCTAGGAGATTTATAGATACCACTTTTCTTTGGTTTATCCCTTTGTAAAATCCAAAGGCATAGTTATCTCCTGAATTTGTATAGTAAGTGTTTTTATAATCATACTTGGACTTATAGGTTTGCTCTTTGAGTTCAGTCACATTATTTGCATCTAAGAATCCTCTTCCTGCCTTAACTCTAACCCTTACTCTACGAATAATTTTACCACCAAAATCTTTTAATTCAGAAATTGAAACTCCATCTTCCAATTGTTTTCGAATGTGATTTTCTAGATAGGGATCCACGATTACATCAGCCTCTATTTTTAGGTCAGTAATGGATTTTCTGCCAACGACCCACATTTCATCTTTCCCATTTACTTTATTAAATTCGAACTCCCCATTTTCACCTCTCATTGGAGCACCATTTTCATCTCGTTTTACTGCTCTAATCTTACCATAAAAGGTATCCAAGTGTAGTTGCCCTCTTACAGAATCTCCCTGCATTACCTTTGGGATTTTTTCGTTGTTTTCATTAAGGATTAGATTGCCCTCCTCATTTTTTAACCAAACAATCCTTCCTCTTTTTCTAACAATTTTTGTCCCAGGGGAAAAGGCTTGGTCTTTATTAGCTAAATTATTGATGAGTATTTTCTCCTTTATTTCTTCCAACAATTGATACTTGAATCCTTCAAAAGGCAGAAGAGGATAATCTCTGGTCTGATTATTTTCCGAGTCTTCAAAATACTTTTTTAAAATGCTTTCTCTCTCAGAAGTTTTAGAAATCATAGTCAATACGGCTGCATCAATTGCATGATGAAAGTGCTTCCCTCTATCCTTATTTTCACCTTTAGGTTGAATTCCGTAAATTTTTCTAAATAAAGCAGTTACAGTCCCCTTTTGAACATCTACTCTATTAAAAACAGTTTTCAAATAGTGGAATGCATATTTTGAAATTATTTGACTATCGATTAATTGACTGTTTTTAAATCCAGAAGGAACGTCAACTCTGGTAAATCTATCTAATTTGTTTTTCCAATAATCAAGTTCCATTTGAAGCATGTGCCTTTTTCGGATGGCATCATCTTTCTGAGATTTATCCATTGCATTTTTTGATCTGGATTTTGCGGCTTCTATTTGTATATATAATGAATCAACCCTTTTTTCCCAATCAACTAATTGCGGCTTAATAGCCTTCCCATCTTTAGTTTCAAATAAATAGTTAGGTAATTCTACAGGCAATTTTGTTTTCTTGATATCATTATTGTAATGAGTATAACATACAGTCAGGTTTGCAAGGGAATTATCAAAGGATTTACTCCTAGGTATAGTATGCTCAAATTGGATTACATTTTGATCAAATAGTTTAGTGAATGAAATTGGCTTCCCAGTGTACATACATTTGCATCCTTGCTCTTTCCAAAGTCTGTATTTTTTGACGTCATCTTTAGTGGCGAGTACTTCTTTCCAAAATTCATTTGGATCATTCGACTGTTCTGTCCAAAGTCTCAATTTTTCGCGATCCGTTTGACTATCTGGATCAGCATTTCCACTGAAATCAGGATCTGACAATAATTGGGAAATAGCAAAGGCTATTTCACGATTTTCATTTTCTCGAATTCTTTGATAAGCCTCAATGGCCCATCTTTTATTTGCATCATTTAGGTCTCGAGCTACTTCAACAACTATTCTGGTATCTTCATCAATCTTCCCTTGTTCTAATAGGTCATTTATTAATCTCCTCAGTTGAAATAAAGTCTTGTAAGCCATAGGATTCTTGAATGCGCCAGTTTTGGGGTTTGGTAAAAAAAGCATTCCGTCTTCCGATCGTTTTGCAGGAGGATAGATTTCAATCTGTGAAGGATGATAAAGTTTCTCTAACTCTTTTTCATCAATATGAAATTCATTTTCTAAAACCTCTTTAATATGATCAAGTAAATGAGGGCTAGAAAAATGATGTCTTTCTTTTGAATGGAAAAACTCCTGATACAGATCTTTTACCTTCAGAAGGTAGAAGTCTTTTTCACCCTCTTTCTCCCAAGCTTCTTTCCCGAAATTTCCAAAAATCGCTTTTTGAATATCCTTAAAATCATCCTCATCTAGGAAATAAGATGGGTTTCTAAAACCTTGTTTGTAGTCAGATAAATGGTAGTCAGAAATCAGCCTATTAACTATTGATATAATCTTTTTCTCTTTCCTATTTTCATCAATAGCAGACTTAACCCTGATTTTAAGAAAAGAATCATTTTCCTGAAATTTTTCCTTTCCTATAACATCGGGAATTTTGGCTATTAACACAGATTCGGTATAAATTAGGCCATCTCGTAAAAAAGGAAGGATATTATTTATTGCTTTCAAACTCAAGGCAGCATACCCCGCCGGGAATGAATTCCATAAAACCTTTACTTCCTCAAGTTGATCTTCGTCAAGTTGAAAATATGATCTAAAAACTTCCTCTAGACACTCCTCATCTTCAAATGAAAATAAGATATGCCAAATTTCATCAATTTCATAGGTGATCTTTTTTGACTTCCCGTACTTTTCCAAGGTTCTCGAGAATGAAACATTTCTCCATTCCTTCCCAAAAATCGATCTCAATCTGGCTGAAACTGGACATGCAGGAACAGTGGATTCATCCTTATAATTGAGAATCCATTTTTTACTAGATATTTTTTGTAGGTGTTTATTGATTTGAGAAAATTTAAAGTCATTCTTACCTTTTAAAAAAAACTTCTCCTCATATAGGCTTTCCTTTAAATTCAATGGTAAACTTTCCATTTTTCCTGTTTCAGCTTCAAAGTATTTTATATTATTTAAAAAACTCCATGCTCTAAATTCTTCGAATGAAGGGTGACTGATTGGACATCTTGATTTTTGAGGCTCCAGTGTGCACTTACCTACTAAGCCTTTTTGAGACCGTAATGGTCTCTGAAAAAATATAGCCTTTTTTATATGATCTGTGAATTGTTCATTTTCTAAACCCTGAACCTGGCAAATTAGATCAACTTCCTTCTCATAATCTGATCTCAAAGTATATCTGTTTCTTATTCTTATACCTGAATCTTCTAGGAAGGCAAATGCACCACCCAAGGATTTATGATCAATCAAAAGCTGTTCATATTCATTTCTACCAACTGTTCCTGTTTTAGAACTTCCTTCAAAAATTGCTAGTTTTTCACTAGAACCAGTTTTCCTACTGCTTTTAAACCCTCTTCTTTGCGAAATATGAAAAAGAGCTCTCCCTAACTTGTATCGATTCTTTATGTCAGATAAATCGAGTTTATTAGTAATTAATTCTCTCCTTAATTGGTAAGGGCTTGAATAGTCCGGTTTTCCACCTTTTTTAAAAATCAACTTAATCCAATCCTGAAATGCATCATCATCTACAGGAAAGATTCTTCCGTCACCCTTAGAATAGTTCCTCCATTTATCTAACTTTTCTAAGGTAAGCGGACAATAATCTTTTTTAATTAAAAAATCCAAAGTTGCCCAAATCCTATATCTCCGGGCATTATATAACCTCCTTGATGACCTATTTGATGTTCTTTCCGCAGCAAAAGAATATTCACCAGCCTTCCCTTCACCAACACCTTTTTTAAATGTATAAACACCATACCAAGGAAATTCTCTGCCCTCCCTTAAGGTGGCTCCAATAGAATTTGTACCCAAATCAATTCCAAAAATTTGTTCCATAATAATATTTATTTAAATTCGTATCGAAAGACAATTCACAACAAGGCTATAAGCCGAAGAAATTCTCAGCCCCGCATACTTCTGTGGGGCTTTTTAATTAACCAATAAGGATTATTCCGTTTTGAAAACATTAAGCGCCTCGCCTTTCTGCGGGGCATTTTTTTGTCTTTGCTTCACTGCACAAAATACTGTAAGTATGCCAAAAAAAAATACCCTATACAGGGTATTTTTTTAAAAATCTAGGTGATTGATATGTATAGTCAACGTTCAGTTCCTCACATCATTTTGCGACTCTCTCCTGCTCGCTGCACTAACTGCCACAGACCACTATTTCTCCATCTTCGCCAAATGCGCTTCCTTAATTAACCTTCTCAAGATCTTGCCCACGTTTGACTTTGGCAACTCATCTGCAAAATATACTTCCTTAGGACATTTGTAATTTGTGAGGGATTCATGGCAATGTGCTATGATTTGCTCCTTGGTGATTGCCTTATCTTTCACCACCAAGTAAGCCACTACCCGCTCAGTAGATCTCTCATCAGGAATACCGATCACGCCGACTTCCAAAACTCCTGGATAAGATGCGATCACGTTTTCCACTTCATTGGGATATACATTGAAACCGGATACTAGGATCATCTCCTTTTTCCTATCCACAATCTTGGTAAATCCATCCTCGTCCATCACTCCGATATCACCTGATTTGAACCAGTCGCCCAGCATCACCTCGGCAGTCTCCTTAGGTCTGTGCCAATAGCCTTTCATCACTTGCGGCCCTTTAATACATATTTCTCCTCGCTCACCCGCAGCGAGTATATTCCCTTCATCATCTATGACCATCATTTCTGTGTTGGGTAGCGGCACTCCTATAGTTCCATTTCTCTCTGTGCCATCAATAGGATTGCAGGAAGCTACTGGAGAGGTTTCTGTAAGTCCATAACCTTCGGCCAAAGGACTTCCTGTCAACGCTAGCCACTTTTCAGCTGTTGCTTTTTGCACAGCCATTCCTCCTCCGACTGTTATTTTCAACGAGCTAAAATCCAGTGATTTAAAATCCTCTTGATTAAGCATCGCATTAAACAAAGTATTGACTCCTGTAATTACTGTAAACTTCTTTTTTGATAGGTCCTTTATAAAAGCAGGCATGTCTCTCGGATTGGTAATCAAAAGATTGTGTGCTTCGATTTTGAGCATCGCAAGGCAATTTACCGTCAGGGCAAAAATGTGATACAGTGGAAGCGCTGTCACTACGATTTCCTCCTGCTCCTTCAGCTTGGGCTTCATCCATGCAGAAATCTGCTGCATATTCGCTACAATATTTCCGTGTGACAATTCCGCACCTTTTGATATGCCAGTGGTACCTCCGGTATATTGAAGAAAGGCAGTATCCTGCAAAGCAAGTTCTACAGGTTTAAATTTATGATTGGCACCCTGAGCTAGTGCTGATTTGAATGAAACAGCATTAGGTATAGAGAAAGCTGGCACCATCTTCTTAATGTACTTCACTACCAGATTGACTATCATTCCTTTGAAGCCTCCCAGCAAATCGCCAATCTCAGTTACGATGATATGTTTAGCTGCAATCTCAGGAAGAATTTTCTCTAGATTATCGGCAAAATTGGCCATTATGATAATCAATTCAGCTCCTGAGTCCTGAAATTGGTGCTTCATTTCTGAAGAAGTATAAAGCGGATTGGTATTTACCACAATCAAACCTGCACGAATAGCCCCAAACATCGCCACTGGATACTGAAGGGTATTTGGCATCTGAATAGCTACTCTAGTGCCTTTTTTCAGTCGTAAAACCTGGGTTAAATAGGAAGCAAAATCTTCGCTCAACTTATTTAATTCATTGAAAGACATTGTTTTGCCCATGCATTCATAAGCCACAGCATCACCGAACTTCTTTACGCTTTCATCAAAAAGCTCTGCCACACTAGAATAGGCAGTACAATCTACTTCCTTTGGTACAGAACCCGGATAATGCTTAAACCAGGGGAAATCCTTCATGATATGTTATTAGTGGGTGTATGTATTTTTGTTTAAGTAATCAAAATCTTGGCTTAGGTCAAAAGGATTTTTAACTATTTCAAGATTTTTCTCGCAATCAGCTCTTTCATTATCTCATTTGTTCCGGCATAGATCCGCTGAACTCTTGCATCTGCATAAGCTCTAGCAACACCATATTCCCACATGTATCCATAGCCTCCATGCAGTTGCACACACTCATCAGCTACTTTACATTGCAGTTCGGTCATGTTGTATTTTGCAGCTGAGGCCATGGCTGAGTCCAATTTATTATCGTTGTGAAGCTGCACAAGGTAATCGCAGTAAATCCTTCCTTGCTCCAGCGCTGCACACATCTCCGCCAATTTGAATCGCGTATTCTGAAATTCTGAGATAGCCTGATTGAATGCCTTCCGCTCTTTCACGTACTTGATCGTCTCGTCAAGCATGTATTCACCTAAAGCTACCGCTGCCAGTGATACCACCAAACGCTCCTGAGCAAGTTCAGTCATCAGATACTTGAAGCCCTCGCCTTGTTTGCCAAGGAGATTTTCCTTAGGAACTTTTACATCTTCAAAAAACAACTCGCAGGTATCTTGTGCATGCAGACCTACCTTTTCAAAAGGAAGACCTTTCGTAAAACCCTCCATAGAATTGTCCAGCAAAAGCAGGCTAATTCCTTTTGCACCTTTCTGAGGATCTGTTTTCAATGCAACCACCACTACATCAGATAAATAGCCATTAGTGATAAAAGTCTTACTTCCATTCACCAAGTAATAATCTCCGTGGTCTTTGGCACTGGTTCTCATTCCCTGCAAATCACTGCCAGCTCCTGGCTCTGTCATGGCGACCGCACCTATATACTCACCAGAAACCATCTTTGGAATATATTTATGCAGCGCTTGGTCTGTCCCATAGTGCAAAATATAGGGCATCACAATATCGCTGTGCAGCGGATAACCAATCGCCGGCCCAGAGCAACCACTTAAGCCTAGCTCTTCAATTAAAATCGCATTATATCGGAAATCCTGAATATTCATCCCTCCAAGATGCTCAGGTGCCTGTATTCCCAAAAACCCATTTTCTCCGAGTTTGAGCCAACTTTCTCGCGACACCATCTTATTTTTCTCCCATTGGGAATTGAACGGGGTTATTTCCTTTGCGATAAAAGCTCTTACACTGACTCTGAAAAGATCGTGCTCTTCAGTAAAAAGAGTTCGGGGTAGTCCAAACATGCTGTCTATATTTTAGGTTTTATTCAAATCAAAAATAGGGAATTTTACTCCGCCCTCTTCCACTTTGTCTTCGAAAAGACCTTTTGCAGCACATTTCTCAACATATAGAAAAACATGCCTTTCTAACCAAACTTATTTATAGTTTCGATACTTATTACCCAAAAGCAGTATTATGATTGATTTAAATGAGCTTTCCAGTCTGGAAACGCTACATTCTCTACCACTCTGGAAAGAAGACGAAAAGCTGCTTTCGGCTGAGTCAGCTGGAGAAAGCAACATGAACTTAGTATTACGTGTAAAAACAAACTTAAGGTCAGTCATCCTAAAACAATCCAAACCATTCGTTCGGAAATTCCCACAGATTCCAGCTCCGATAGAGAGAACTGAGATTGAACTGTGCTACTATGAGCAGATAGCAGATGACGCTGTACTCAGTAGCTACAGCCCAAAAGTGATTCTATATACTGCCGAACATCACATCCTACTCATAGAGGATCTGGGAAATGGGACTGATTTCAACGACATGTATGCGAAAGACTACAGCTGGAAAACGAGTGATTTTCATTCCATCAGCACCTATTTGAATGCCTTACATAACGTGGAAGTGAGTAATTTTCCTGATAATCTGGAAATGAAAAAGCTAAACCATGAGCACCTTTTTCACTTTCCTTTTATGGAAGAAAATGGATTTGACTTAGATACTATTCAGTTGGGTTTACAGGAAGTCAGTTTGAAGTACAAAAAAGACACTGAATTAAAATCTGCTTTAGAACTACTTGGAAAGCGCTATTTATCCCAAGGCACTACGTTATTGCATGGAGATTTCTACCCAGCTTCTTGGCTTAAGACAGAAAATGGAGTTAAAATCATCGACACTGAGTTTGCCTATATGGGTGACAGCGAATTTGATCTTGGAGTTCTTTTCGCACATTTTGATTTGGCTAGAATGAATGATAGTTATCAGGAGGAATTTTTGCAGCTTTATCAGCATAGCTATGCTGAAGACCTGGTGAATGCTTACCGAGGCATGGAAATCATGAGGCGAATCATAGGCATAGCCCAACTACCGCTGTCACTTTCTTTAGATGAGAAAAAATCACTGATGGAAAGAGCCAGAAAACTTATCTTGTCTTAATGAAAAATCTAACCCTCTTTGTCCTTTCCTTAGTCATCTTTACCTCCTGTGGCAAAAAGGAATCCAACACCACTAGACAGTTTTCTGATCAAGAAGTACCTGAAATGGGATTGACTGAGAACCAACTGTATGACAAAATACTGGGGGTACTAGTGGGTTCAGCTATCGGAGATGCGATGGGAGCTCCTACGGAAATGTGGATGCGAGACGATATCAAGCTGGAATATGGATTTGTCGAAAGCCTTGATTCCATGATTCGTGAAGTATCTCCAGAGGGAATTTGGATAGCAAATCTTCCTGCTGGTGGCACTACTGATGACACACGCTGGAAAGTTTTGACGTCAGATTACTTGCTTACGCAAAAGCATGATGAATTGAATGCGAAGGATTTTGCCCAACAAATTCTTACTACCTATGAGTCTTATGCGAAGGAATTCAAGGACATAAAAAGTACTGATCCTGAGCCATTTGAATCTGCTTCCCTAAAGCTGGGATGGCTTCAGGAATGGGCTAAAGTAAGTCAGCCATTTATCGATGATAACCTTGTCGGATATGCGGATTCCCTGGGAAAATTTTATGGAGGTGAAATGGTATGCGCAGGTTTACTTTACGCTCCTACGTTGGGTTCTTTCTTTCCAGGAAATCCCGAAATGGCCTATCAGGAAGCTTATAAACTTTCATTTTATGATTTGGGCTACGCCAAAGATATTTCAGCGCAATCCGCTGCTATGACAGCGGCTGGAATGAAACTCAATGCCACAAAGGAAGATCTACTTGCTTCCTTACGATTGGATCCTGCCAATTACTTTGAAAGCCGACTGGTTGGCAGAACTGCTCATAATATCCTGAAAAATGCACTGTTTATTTCTGCCGAAGCAGCAAAGCTGGATACGTTGGGAAATCAACTTCACCCAGATAGCAAAGCACTTCAATTTGCTTTTGCGCAGCTAGATGACAGACTGCAGGACATGCCGTTTCATGCTGGTGAAATATGGCTTCAGACGCTCACAGCTATGATTTATTCCGATTTTGATTTTATAGGCACACTTACTTTTTTGGTGAATTACGGTAGAGATAATGACACTACAGCTGCTATTGCTGGTGGGATCTTAGGAGCTTTTTATGGTTTTGATCAATTGCCTCAATTGGAGCGAGAAAAAGTGCTACGGGTAAACAAAGAGTTGCTTGGAACAGACTTGGAGCAAGTCGCTAATGAGTTGACAGCTCATATGCTGGGGAAGTAGAGATAAATAAGAAGCCAAGAGCCTTGGTAGTTTCTCTCGACTTGATTATTGAATTGTTCTGGTGAGTTGGTCGAATACTAATTGATACTCAATAATCTTTTTTCACCCTTAGCATTCACATTAGTTTCGAATTGGCTTCGTCCCATGAGCACAACTGGTCGGTAGAACTATCGAATCTAAGATTGATTCTTTGTTCCGAAGGAACGTCTGTTTAATAAACCACATTGCCAGTAAACAACCTTACCAGATCTTCCTTCAGAACGACCACGCATGGATTCACCTTATTTTGCTACCAACCAATCGTTCCTATCGAACGATACCAGTTAAATAGTGCTAAGCAAAGTTCATTTCGCCACATATAATCATAGTTCTCATAGCATTGAAATGGAATAAAGACCATCATACGATACCTATTTCTTTGTTTTCCTTTATTACTTGTATGGAAACTATGGATTATGCCTTTGGCAGTTAAGAATCGATAATTACCTATCTAGTCCGAATTTCGCTTTGCTGTATTCGGGGTAGAGAAAGGTCTTGCAGTTGGCAAGAGAATATCCATTGCTAATTAATTGCGGTCTCTTTGAAACCTTGGTGTCCTCAGCGGTTAAAAAAAACATGAAAAAACCCCGAATCTTTCGATTCAGGGTTTAGGAACAAGAGGTTGGTTTAGAATTCAAATATAAATCCTACGGGTTCTACCTTTTGCATCAGTCACTTCAAAATAGACATCCTCAGCTTGAACTCCATTCAATCTGTAATTTTTACGGAATCCTTCTGCCTGCTCCACCATTTCCTCATGAATTAGTCTGTCATCAGCCACGGTTCTAATTTTGACATCAACTCCAGCTACTTCTAATCCTATCACCAAGAGGTTAATTGTGTTGTCATCTATTTTTTTAACATAAGCCATCAAGGGCAACATCGCAAGAGTTGGATCCACTTTCTCAACTGTTTCTACGGTATAGATCACTTCTTCTTCATCTGTAGAAATCATAACTTGGTATTTTGCGCAAGGAAGACTGTTTAAGTCATAAGGAACACGTAAGTCCTCATTTGCTTTTACAGAGCGCTGATGAAGTTTCTTGCCGTTCATATCATATATGGCAATTTTGGCTTTGCCTACACCTTCTTTAAGAAGTACTGAGATTTTCTTGTAGTTCGTGTGAACGGAGGAATTTGCTTTCAAATCTTCAGCTTCGTTGGCAAATGTACTTGTGGCTAAAAGTCCGGCTAGTACTAAAGTGAATAGAGTTTTCATACTATTGTTGGTTTAGAGTTATGTCTCACCTGTTGCGAACCATGTACCAACTGTGCCAGGCAGGCTTTTCAAAGCCATTCTGAGATCTCTTTCATTTCTTTAAATTAATATTAGCGCAAAATATAATTTGGCTACTAGGCTGATTCCTTAACCAAACCTGTTCTAAAAATGATCGCTTTGCCTTGATTTTGTATTGCCCCCGAACAGTTTAGTACTGATTTGGAAAAATTGCGGGTTACAGGGTATTATACCTATCAGTAAAAATTTATTTTCAGAAAATTTTAAGTGCCTGAAATCAACTAAATAAAAAAATAAAAACCTGTACGCACATGTACAGGTCTTGTTCGCTGAGATACATAAACTTGATTTATATCAATGATTTTTAAGCTCTTGACCCAGTGATTTCACCCGATCTTTCACCACAATACCAGAGATATCCATATTCATCGAAGTTGCTTTGACAAAATCACTCACTGCTCCCGTATGTTCTGTGGATTTACCATCGGCTAGTTTCACATAGCGCATCGTTGACCAAAGTAGCGTTTTCAGTTGTGTCTCACTATCATCAGTCATGTAATATTCCACAACGATTGTATTGTGGTTGTGCCAAATGATTCTACTCTTAACTCGCACCCACTCGCCCACCATCGCAGGCTTCACATAGGAAATATTGTGATTGTAAATCACCCAGACCGCCTGATATTTTTTGACGAAATCCATCATCTCCACACCATAAAGCTTCGGTACTTGATCTTCCCGCGCATTGAAAAAATAATCGAAGTACTTTGCGTTGTTCAGGTGTCGGAGTGGATCACAATCCTGAAATCTGATCAGAACTCTGCTTTCTGTCTCCTTAGGGTAATGTTTCTCTACATTATATTCAAACATAATTAATCTAGTATAGCTGCACTTTCAATACATATCACTCCTGCATCTTTCATTTCTACCAACGCTTTTTCTCCATCCTCAGGACTAAGATTCACTGCTTTAGTAGCATCCGTAATCAGAAATGTTTTGAATCCCAAACTGACTGAATCCAACACAGTGAATTTCACACAATAATCCTGGGCAAGCCCTGTCACAAATACATTAATTATCCCTTCATTTTGAAGGAAGTCCCCAAGTCCAGTATCTCCTCTTCTGGCATTGTCAAAGAAACCCGAGTAAGAATCAACTGCTGGATTTTTGCCTTTTTGGAAAATAGCCTTCCACTTGGTTGGATTTAATTCTTTATGAAACTCTGCACCTTCAGACCCCTGCACGCAGTGAACAGGCCAGAGAATTTGCGATAATCCATTTAACTCAATCATTTCTCCCACACTTTTACCTGCATGATTTGCCGCAAAACTTCCATGATTTGCTGGATGAAAATCCTGTGTAGCGACTATAAAATCAAATTTCTCCTGTAATGCATTGATGATCGAAACAACTTCATCTCCATGATTAACCTCTAAAGCACCTCCTGGCAAAAAGTCATTTTGTACATCAACAATCAGTAATACGCTATTTTTCAGATTCATTGCCATTATCAACTTGTTTTGCTTTCAATACCAATTCCATTCGCAATTGATGCAGATTTTCTTCCAAACCGATTGGATACAAATGCGGATTCACCAATCGTTTATGCGTCTTATCAAGGGAGTTCAACTGATTCTGAACTCTATCTCTGATCTCACTGATTGTGGGCAGTTTGTAGATCAGCTTTCCTTTATTAAATATGGGCTTTAATAGTATTTCCTCCTGATAATAAGCGGGCATCATTCGCTTTCGCTTTGTAGGATCATTCGGATCAATAATTAAAGCAGCCTGTGGATTCAGTTTTTGTGACTCCAGATAGATCATATCTGCAATAGCTTTTCCCTTGGAGAAAAAGCGCTTTATGGTGTGCAATCCAGGAATGTTGATTTTCACGGATTGCTGAGAAAGCTTGACTTTCGGAATCCAAGCGCCATTTTCATCTCGGATGGCAGATAGTTTATACACGCCGCCGAGTGCAGGCTGGTCAAATGCCGTCACCAATTTAGTCCCTACTCCCCATACATTAATAGATGCCTCTTGTCCTTTCAGAGAAGTGATGATACTTTCGTCCAGATCATTTGAAGCAACAATTTTAGCATCCGGAAAACCAGCTTCATCCAGCATCTCTCTCGCCACATTACTGAAATAGGCTAAGTCACCAGAGTCGATTCTGATACCGACCATTTCTTTTCCCTTGCTACGCAAAGCATTTCCAACTTTGATGGCATTCTTGATTCCATTCACAGTGTCATAGGTATCGACAAGAAAAATAGATTGATCAGGGAAAGCATCAGCATAAGCTTCGAAAGCTTCCAACTCAGTTTCGAAAGACATAATCCAGCTATGCGCATGCGTACCCGACACGGGTATCCCAAAGAGTTTTCCAGCCATCACGTTACTCGTAGAAGTGCAACCTCCAATGTACGCTGCTCTCGAAGCCGCCAAACCACCGTCAATTCCCTGAGCACGGCGTAATCCAAATTCCAATACTGGCTCACCCTGAGCTGCCAAATTGATTCGTGCAGCCTTAGTTGCGATCAAGCTTTGAAAGTTTATGATATTCAAAAATGGCGTTTCCAGCAATTGGCATTGAAGTAATGGGCCTTTCACACGCACCAAAGGCGTATTTGGAAAAACTACCGTTCCTTCTTCCACTGCGTCTATATCACAGCTGAATTTCATTTCCCTGAGATAATCCAAAAAGCCGCTTTCAAACAGAGTCTTACCATCCTTGCCTGTCATCGTAGCCAGATAACTCAAATCTTCTTCGCTAAACTTGAGGCTATTGCAGTAATCTACTATATAATCCAGTCCAGCCGCAATGGTAAATCCACCGTGAAATGGATTCTTTCGAAAGAAAAGGTTAAATACCGCTTCCT
>Ga0105054_10003286_pt1 | contig 25201 bp, 20 predicted proteins | sample BON02_FD_78091 | JGI IMG/M metagenome (GOLD analysis project Ga0105054, IMG submission 78091) | Freshwater microbial communities from Lake Bonney liftoff mats and glacier meltwater in Antarctica - BON-02 (megahit assembly) | ecosystem: Environmental > Aquatic > Freshwater > Ice > Glacier...
TGAATAAAGCCGGAAATACACTTTATGTTGCAAATTCGCAGGATAACAGTGTTTCAGTTATTGATGTTCAGGCCAGAAAAGTTGTTGAAATTCTGAATGCTGCCTTATTCCCAAATTCCCTGACTGGTTCTACGACAAATGGTTTGGCTTTGTCAAAAGACGAGCGAAATTTATACATCGCCAATGCCGACAATAATTGCCTGGCAGTTTTCAATGTTAGTCAGAAAGGTAAAAGTACTTCCAAAGGCTTTATCCCGGTTGGATGGTACCCAACGAATGTAAGAGTAATTGGGAGTAAAATATTTGTCAGTAATGGGAAAGGATTTTCTTCATTCGCAAATCCTTTAGGTCCGCAGCCTGTCAGAGCAGATGTTAAATCAGAATCACATCGGGGCGAAGTTCCTCAGGCAAACAACAGGTTACAATACATTGGTAGTTTGATGAAGGGAACAATGAGCGTGATTGATGAACCTTCGACTGCAGATCTGGAAGTATATTCCAAAAATGTTTTTCTAAACACTCCTTACAATAAGGACAAGGAATTAATTGCTGATGGTGAAGCAGGCAATCCTATTCCAAAAAAGGTAGGTGATTCCTCCCCGATTAAATATGTTTTCTATGTGATTAAAGAAAACCGTACGTATGATCAGGTATTTGGTGATATTAAAGAAGGAAATGGTGATTCTACTTTGACTATTTTCGGAGAAAAATATACACCCAATCAGCATAAACTTGCAAGGGAATATGTGTTACTGGATAATTTTTACGTAGATGCCGAAGTGAGTGCTGATGGTCATAATTGGTCATTAGGAGCATATGCGACAGATTTTCTAGAAAAGACTTGGCCAACTTCTTATGGCCGTAGGGGAGGGCAAAATGATGGATTAGGTCGACGGACGATTGCAAATAATAAAGATGGATTTATTTGGGATATGTGCAAAAGAAATGGGGTTTCATTTAGAACTTATGGTGTTTTTGCCGATAAGGATAAGGGCAATATTCCTGTTTTGGATGCAGCGCATGTTTGCTCTACGTTTACAGGTTATTATGATCAGAATGTGAAAGATGTTGAGCGTTTTGAACAATGGAAGGCTGATTTTGATGTATTAATATCAAAAAATGAAGTTCCTCAGTTAAGTACCTTACGTCTTGGTGCTGATCATACCCAAGGTCTTGCTATTGGTAAGCCTACGCCTTATGCCTGTGTTGCAGACAATGATCTGGCCGTTGGTAAATTGGTTGAGTATATCAGCAATAGTTCGATCTGGTCTCAGTCGGCAATTTTTATACTTGAAGATGATGCTCAGAATGGCCCCGATCATGTGGATGCACACCGTTCAACTGCATTGGTTATTAGTCCGTATGCAAAAAGAAAATACATTGATCATACTATGTACTCCACTTCAGGGATGTTACGTACGATGGAGTTAATTCTGGGCTTGCCTCCTATGAGTCAATATGATGCTGCCGCGATGCCGATGTTCAGAAGCTTTACCAATAAACCTGATTTTACAAAGTTTAAGGCTGTTCCTAACAGGATTGATTTGGATGAAACAAACAAGATCGCTTCAAAGTGGTCAAAGATATCCGAAGGATTTGATTTTGCAGAAGTAGATAAGAATGACGACAGACTATTTAATGAGGTACTTTGGAAGGGATTAAAAGGAGATGATTTCGAAATGCCTGCTCCAAGAAGAAGTGCTTTTTTAAAGTTGGAGCAAAAAGTTAAGAACGATTAATCAATTGTAATAATTGGTTTTAATGCATTTTTTGAATTTTTAGTAGCTGCATTTTGCAGAATTTACAGAACCGTTTCATTTTCATGAAGCGGTTTATATTTTTTCCATTTATTCTGAGACCTTTATTTCTTGGTCAATCTGCCGTTTAATTTAGGTATATTTAATAAACAGAAATTAGGGCTTATGAAATCCTATAAATTATCTTTATGATAATTATTTTGTAGTTCCCCTAACTAAAAGATTCAGGAATAATGAAGAACTTTAAATTTATTTTGATTGCACTCTTGGCATTCATGGCTTTTTCAGGAAATGCACAACCCAAAGCAAAGGCTGAGAGATCATATACAATTCTCGAAAGAGGACAACATATGACCAGGTTGAACATAATAAAAGATATGAGGGGTAAAGAGAATACGGTTCAGATTGAGGCCTTGAATGCTAGCGGTGGTACAATGCGTTTAGAAGGTCCAGATATGTTAGGAGCAGCTATAACCAATATTCTCGCTACAATTGGAAGTTATAACAAGATTCAGGAAATATCCAAATCAGGTAGAGGACAAACTGTTCAACTCCAAGAGGTAGTTTTCCCATTAAGAGTTCGCATCACTATTTCAAATCAGGTACTTGAAGTCAATATCAAGGATGAAGGATTTTGGAAGATTTCAGTTGGAATGAACCAGTAATTTGGCGGCCGGTATTAATTAACTATCCACTAGTTTCTGGCTAAATTTTTTGTTCTTCGACCCCGAAGGCGGTCGTATGTTTATAGAAACAATATTGTATCTGGTTTCCGACCCCGAAGGCGGTCGAATATGATAATTTTAAATATATGCGACTGCCTTCGGTGTCGGGATTTTTTTATTGAAAATAGATGATTTTATCCGCAGTCTTATTTTTACCGACAATAGTAATTTACTAATCTTCAAATTGCATATATCAGGCTTTAGAATTATTATTGCAGGATATGGAAAAGGTTTTGCAGAAAGAGCAATTATTTCAGAAGGTAAAGGTGGATCTTGAAGTTCAGGGCTTTGAAATTTTACAAATGGATTTGCAGAGACCATGGGGTGGATTCTTCGTAATAAATGAGGATCAGGCTCAGAAATTTTCTGATACATATTTTAGTGGAATTGCTGTCGACAGGCTTAAGATCTCCGGAAAACTAAGTCCGAAAATATTAGTTGTTTCCCCTCAAACCAGGCTTTCATGGCAGTACCATCATCGAAGGGCAGAGATCTGGCAAGTAATAAGCGGTACTGTGGGGGTTATTTCCAGCTTTACAGATCAGGAAGGGGAGCTAAAGAAATACCATCCAGGGGATCAGATCGTGCTAAAACAGGGTGAGCGTCACAGGCTTGTCGGACTTGATGATTGGGGAGTAATTGCAGAGATCTGGCAACATACTGATGCTTCAAATCCTTCTGACGAATCTGATATCGTCAGAGTTCAAGATGATTTTGGACGTTAATACCTATGTTTTCGTGACATTTTTGCTATAATTAACCATTTAAATTTGTTTATTTTCGCTGGCTTTCAATCCAAAGCCTTTTTTGATTTATGATAATTCTGATTTTTTTTCTTTGCCATTGGTTTTTGTCCCTGTTCTTTCAAACATTCTTCCTGCATCGCTATTCTTCTCATAAAATGTTTAAAATGAGTCCTTTCTGGGAGAAGTTTTTCTATCTATCCACTTTCTTAGCTCAGGGTTCTTCATTCCTTAATCCGCGTGCTTATGCCATTATGCATCGCATGCACCATGCCTATAGCGATACCGAAAAGGATCCTCATTCTCCACATTTCTTTAAAGATGTGATTGGTATGATGGTTCAGACTAAAAATATTTACCTCGATTTCATTAGGTTCAAAATTGAGCCTGAACCGGCTTTTCGTGATAATTATCCAACTTGGCCATTAATAGACAAGATTGGTGACCTTTGGATCACCCGCCTGACTTTCATTCTGCTTTACGTGGCGTTCTATGTTTACTTCGCAGAATATTGGTGGATGTTTTTACTCCTTCCTATTCATTTTTTGATGGGACCAATCCACGGTGCAGTTGTCAACTGGTGCGGTCATAAATATGGCTATTCTAATTATGATAATGATGATCACAGCAAGAACACCCTTCCATTGGATTTTCTGATGCTGGGAGAATTATTCCAGAATAATCATCATAAAAAACCAAATAATGTGAATTTTGCTTTGAAATGGTACGAATTTGATCCTTCTTATCCGATCATTAAATTAATGCACCATTTGCGTATTATTAGGCTTAGGAAAGTGTAAACGATGTTATTTTTTTTTAAAATAAAGAGTCCCTAAATAGAGGATTTTTTTTTTGTTGATGGAATTTCATGCAATTCAACAAACAATTTATCCTTTTAATCTCAACATTAGCAAGGACGGTTTATTTACATTTTTAATTGAGGTTTTTTTTAATAAGAAAGTCCCCTTTTCTAAGCATGCCTCCATACACTGCCCCAAAGTTTACCGCGGGCGTTTTTGTGAGATAATTTTGTAAACCGACCCAGAATGGGTCGTATGTTTATAGAAACACCATAAAGTCTGGTTTCCGTCCGCCTTCGGCGGACGCATGTATTTAAATTATCATATTCGACCGCCTTCGGGGTCGGGACTTCCTTGTTCGTTATTCTATAAACATTTGACTCTTTCAGAGTCATTTGGCATTGCAAAAATGTTAAAGCTGATTAAGATGTGGGTGATAAGGTAGCTCTATTACCGGAAGAACGCGTCTATTATGCTTAATTTCCATCCCGATCGAATGGCTTCAGCCATGGGGCTGATGGGAAAATTAGGTGCCCAATTCGAGGCAAGAGCGCGAAGATTTCAATAATATTCAATTCAAATATTTTACCTTGATTTAGTGATTCATGAACCCTATTATTCCCGGTGTTTAAATGTGGAAATCTAAGCAGTTAGTATGCCGATCTAAATTTTAAATTTGCAATTGCACAGGTGTTATTTATAGATAAGGATGGCTGAAATAGATTATAGTGATGATAGTATTCGCTCGCTCGACTGGAAGGAGCATATACGCTTACGTCCGGGGATGTACATTGGGAAACTGGGCGACGGTTCGGCGTACGATGATGGAATTTACGTATTACTCAAAGAAATTCTGGATAACTCGATTGATGAGTTTGTGATGGGCTCCGGCCGGACGATAGAGGTTACAGTAAGTGATAAAAAGGTTTCTATTCGTGATTACGGTCGGGGAATTCCATTAGGAAAAGTGATTGATTGCGTATCTAAGATCAATACCGGGGGTAAGTATGATTCAAAAGCCTTCCAGAAATCGGTTGGTTTGAACGGGGTAGGAACCAAGGCGGTAAATGCACTTTCATCGAATTTTACCGTTCAATCTTATCGTGATGGCCGTACAAAAAAGGCTGAATTTGAGCAGGGCATTCTGGTTAACGACTTACCTGAATCTGAAAGTACTCAGCGAAATGGTACTTCAGTTGTCTTTTATGCGGATGAAAGTATCTTTAGAAACTATCATTATATCCCAGAATTTGTAGAAAGCATGATCTGGAATTATGTTTTCCTTAATTCCGGGCTAACTATCAACTTTAACGGCACCAAGTTTTTCTCAGAAAGAGGCTTATATGACCTTCTTACCAGGAATTCAAAGACAGAAACCCTGCGATATCCAATAATTCACCTCAAAGGTGAAGATATAGAGGTGGCTATGACCCATGGTCAGCAATATGGAGAGGAATATTATTCTTTTGTTAATGGGCAGCATACCACCCAAGGAGGAACCCATCAGGCAGCATTCAGGGAGGCGGTTGTAAAAACTATCCGCGAATATTATAAAAAGGAATTCGATTCCTCGGATGTCAGGGCCTCTATTGTTTCCGCGATTTCGATAAGGGTACAGGAGCCGGTATTTGAATCACAAACCAAAACTAAACTCGGATCCCAGAATATAGCTCCCGATGGGCCTTCGGTACGGACATTCATCAATGATTTTATTAAGAAGGAACTAGATGATTACCTACATAAGCATCCTGCCGATGCGGATGCACTGCTGAAACGTATTCTTCAATCAGAACGTGAGCGAAAAGATATTGCCGGCATTAAAAAATTGGCCAATGAACGAGCAAAAAAGGCCTCCTTACACAATAAGAAATTAAGGGATTGTAAGATCCATTTTGATGATAGCCATGAGCGTAAACAGGATACCACTCTGTTTATAACTGAGGGAGATTCTGCCAGTGGTTCCATCACCAAATCAAGGGATGTAATGACACAGGCAGTATTTAGTCTGAAGGGTAAACCCCTCAATTGCTATGGATTGACAAAAAAGGTGGTGTATGAGAATGAGGAATTTAATCTCCTTCAGCATGCGCTAAATATTGAAGACGGATTGGATAATCTTCGCTATAATAATATTGTATTTGCTACTGATGCAGATGTCGACGGAATGCATATTCGCTTATTGCTGATGACATTTTTCCTGCAATTCTTTCCCGACTTAGTTAAAGCCGGACATGTATCTATTCTTCAAACCCCTCTTTTCAGGGTAAGGAATAAGAAGGAAACAATTTATTGCTACAGTGATGAAGAACGGCAAAGGGCCATCCATAAGCTCGGAAATAAACCTGAAATAACACGTTTCAAGGGCTTGGGTGAGATATCACCTGAAGAATTCGGTCTGTTTATTGGAGCGGATATACGGCTTGATCCTGTAATTTTATCAAAAGATCAGGGGATCAAGAGCCTCCTGGAATATTATATGGGAAAAAATACTCCCGACCGGCAGCAACATATCATTCAGAACCTTCGTGTAGAGGTAGATTTTATTGCAGAAGAACAGGAAGCGGCAGTATTGTTAGCATAGCTGGAAAAATTATGCGAATTGCATCATGGCACCTAAATTGAAGTGTTGAACAATCATCCATCTCTGCAAAATTTGAACTAATTTTAATCAACTTGACCCAAAATTGGCGGTCAGTATAGATATGATACAGAAAAAAAACCTTTCCATATCTTTTGAGGAGTATTCTTCGGTGGATGAATTAAGTACTGTCGATAAAAATCTTTGTCAGGAATCAGTGAAAGCAATGTCAAGTTCACATTCCCCTTATTCCGGATTCAGGGTAGGGGTAGCGGTACAACTCGAAAGCGGAAAGATAGTTTATGGGAGTAATCAGGAAAATGTAGCCTACCCATCCGGATTATGTGCCGAGCGGGTTGCCCTGTTTGCCATTGGCTCTACTTATCCGGACGATAAGATTATCAGTATGGCCATAACAGCCCAGACTGATAATTTTGAAATAAAAGAACCGGTTACTTCATGTGGTGCCTGCCTACAGGTTATGGCTGAATACGAAAAAAAGCAGTCCAGCCCAATCAGTGTTCTTTTTTATTGCCGCAATGGTTCTATTATTCGAACTGATGGAATAAAAAGTTTACTTCCTTTTGCTTTTGCTGAAACGAGACTTCAAAAATAATCGTAAATTGTATAATAGTGTAGTGTTTAATTTCACACCCAATTTGAATAGGATTTTTCAATAAATCAATTATTGAAAAATCTTATTTTTAACTAATAACAATTAATGATGAAGAAAAATCTATTTCTGCTTTTTGCAATACTGTTATCAGCCGGTAATAGTTTCTCCCAGATCAGATTATCAGCCATTAAGGTGGATGAATGGGTAAAAAAGAATTTTAGCGGACAAGGAGTAGTAATCGGGAATATTAAATTTAAAGGTTACCCGCTTTCTACTTTATCCTATACCAGTACTGGTAATGTTTTGCAGGTACAAAAGGGTTTAATTCTTTCGACAGGGAACTCCTTCAATGTTGCCGGATATAATAATTCACATAATCAGAGTTCAACTTTCGGAGATATTTTATCCCCCCAGACTGATCCGGATCTCTCGGCAATTGTGAGCGGTAAATTATTTGATATCTGTAGCGTTGAATTCGACTTTGTGCCCATGGATAACAGCATTCAGTTTAATTATCAGTTTGGTTCTGATGAATATCCTGAGTATGTAGATTCGCCCTATAATGATGTTTTTGCATTTATTGTTTCAGATGAGGGCAGTTCTAAAAATATCGCTCTTATCCCCGGAAGCGGGGTGCCTGTTAGTATTAATACAGTAAATTTTAAGTTAAATCAGGATCACTTTATTGACAATAACTTATACAAGCAGGTTGTTATCAAAAGGCAGGAGCCATTAAAATCAACCTACAGGGGTACATTACCGGGGAGGGTTTTAAGAGGCATAGGTTCAATATTTAGTATCAGCGGACCTGTTGCGGGCGATCAGACCGTAATTCAGGCTGATCCGGAATTGTTGAAAACACTTGATCCAAATTTATACCGGAATTTGCGTTATGATGGGATAACCAAAAAGCTTGTTGCTCAAAGCTTTGTTACACCCTACAAGAAGTATCACCTTAAGATCGTGATTGCCGATGTAGCTGATAATATCTATGATTCAGGGGTTTTTATCGAAGACCGCAGTCTGACCTCAAAAAAAGATTTTCAGCAGCCGGGGTTTGTTGATTATCCTGATTTGAGTAAGGTAATTGATGCCAATCTGATTCTTCAAGGGAAAACATTGGAAGAAATTCTGCCCTCTGAATATAAAAAGGAGATTTCTTTACAGACAAAACAGACTGTCGCAGCAGTACAGCAAGAACCAACACCAGAACCAGCTTCTCAGCCTGTTCAGCCGAAAAGGGTAACGGTAACAACTCCAAAGCCTATGGATGTACCTTCGCCTGCTCAGAGGAAAGTGGCACTAACAGCTCCGGAATTTGAGATGCCCAATGCTGTGATCTTGTTTGATTTTGATAAATCTGAAATAAGTGAAGAGGAAATGACCAAGTTAAGAGCCGTTATTGAGAGATATAAACAAGTAAGAAAGCAGTATTCGATTAATATCTCCGGCCACACTGACAATTACGGAAGCCTGGAATATAACTATGCTCTTTCAGATCGTAGAAATAAAGCAATTATTAAGGCAGTGAGTGAAATGCTTGATGATAAAATCAGGATTCCTGCCGTCAGTAAGTCATTTACGTTGCCTGTTGCAGATAATAGCACTGATAGTGGCCGTCAGTCAAATCGTCGTGTAGAACTGGTGTTCCTAAAGAATAATTAATTATTCAGATTCTCTATTGAAGAATTTATTCTTCTTTTTCATGGAATAGTTAAGCTGAAAGCCAATTCCAAAGGATTTTAAATCTGTTTGCCCTTGTCCGATTCCGGACATTGGTAATTTAGCATAAGGCTGTATAACAATACTGCTTTGTTTGCCAACAGGCTTTTCAATACCTACAGAAAGATTTACAACACTCAGAATATGCTCATTCTTATTTTTGATAGTATATTCTCTGCCATTGGAAGAATAATAAGGACTAGGGTTGTAAATAAAATTGTATTTCTCTGACAGCATAATGTAAGAGGATAATCCTGCAGATGCTACGATGCCCATCTTTTGAGTTTTACTGAGCATTACATTCAGATTAAGCGGAATATCGATTACATTACAAGATGCATCGATCTGCTTTGAGTAAGATGCCCAAGTCGAAAACGGCTTTTCTGTCGTGTTATAAGAATATTTATCAGAGGTGTATTTCTTTTGTGAATAATAGATGCCTGTACCGGCAGAAAGGAACTTCGTAATTCTATAGTTCATACCTATTCCGTAGCTAAGACCGGATTTACTATTGGATAACGCATTTACTGTATTCATGTCAGTGGTAAAGGCCATACTCAAGGAAAATCTTCCGTTTGGATTTTCAATATTGCTTTTCGATCCCTTAGAGTTGCTGTCGATAGCCGGACTTTTTACAGCTTTTAATGAAACTGCCTTAATTGCTGAAAAGTCATTTGAAGTCAGGGTATTTATATTTCTGAGTCCCTGAAAAAGAGCTATATTGAAAGGCTGGAAAAGGGTTTTGGCTTCTGAATTAATGGTCCTATTAATGGTACTATTAATCGTTGTCCCGATTAAATTTTCAAATTGTTTTTTGCTTTCCTGTTGCACAAAAACTTCATTCAATCCGGAAGTTTTTGCTTCAGTAGGAATAAGCGGATCTGGCAGGGAAGCTTGGGGAATAGTACTTCCATCTTCAGTATTTGGGAATCTGTTCTCTTTATTTTGCTTTTCAACTTTGCTGCTTTCAATCTTTCCTCCATCGGCCAATCGGGTTTCTGGTTCGCGGGAAAACCATACGGATAAAAATATCAGTAATCCTGCAGCAATGCCCAGCGGCCAGTAAAACCAGCCGACAGTCCGTTTATTAGGCTTGCCTATCAGAAGACGCTCCATATCATTCCAGTCCTTCTCAGTAGGAGAAAGTTCCGGAGCTGTTTTAAGTGCCTGCCTGAAAAATTTGTCTGTCTTGTTTGGGCTCAAATTGCTCATTGAAAATTATTGCTGTATTCTGACCTGTTTTTATTTCTGTTATTTTATCATTCTCATCAATCATTGATCTGAGTTTTTGCCTTGCTTTAAATAAATTTGATTTGGAAGTCCCTATCGATATACCAAGCTTTTTAGCTATTTCCTCATGTGTAAAGCCATCAATCGCAAATAGGTTAAAGACTGTCCGGTAGCCTGGCGGTAAGGTTTGAATGAGTTTAATCAGATCATCATAATTAAGTTTGCTTTGAATATCAGTCTCTTTACCTTGAACTTCCAGCTCAGTAAGGTCGCTGGTGATGGGGTGTTTCAACTCACTTCGGTAATGGTCAATTGCTGTATTGGTCATTATACGGGAAAGCCATGGTAAAAATGGCTTCGAGGGATCATACCGATCGAGACGTGTTAAAACTTTATAAAATCCATCATTTAAAATTTCCACCGCTTCATCCCTGTCGCGAGCATATCTTAAACAAATACCCATGGCAAAGCCATAAAAACTGTAATACAATTTTTTCTGGCTACCTGCTAATCCGCGAATGCATTCTTCGCGAAGTTGATTAGGTAATTGTTTAACCGAATTAGTCAATTTAATAGCTAATTGATATATACACGTAAAATGGATTTAAATGGTTGCTTTGAGTATTAAATTTACCTGTAAAAAATTGAATTTCGGAGAAATAATATCTATTTAATTGTCAGATTGCTTTGAAAATGATTTTCAGTAGCAATATTTTATTTAACTGTCACTGAAATTAAATTAAAAGCTGTTCAAAACTTAGCACTTGCATTTTCATACGATAACTTATATTTACCACAATAGAATTTCATATTAAAGGATGAGTGAAGAATTAGAAAACAAAGACAGTGAAAACAACAATACGGCAGGCGAAGAAAAGGCTTTACATAATGTAACATCGCTTTCCGGTTTATATGAAAATTGGTTTTTAGATTATGCATCCTATGTTATTTTGGATCGCGCCGTTCCTCATATTCATGATGGATTAAAACCGGTTCAGCGTCGTATTTTACATTCTCTTAAGGAGATGGACGATGGCCGCTTTAATAAAGCTGCCAATGTTATTGGTAACACGATGAAGTATCATCCACATGGGGATGCTTCAATCGGGGACGCCATGGTTCAGATCGGGCAAAAGAATTTATTGATCGATACTCAGGGTAACTGGGGTGATCCTGTAACGGGCGATTCTGCAGCAGCACCACGTTATATCGAAGCCCGGCTATCTAAATTCGCAAATGAGGTAGTATTCAATCCTGATACCACCGAATGGCAAAGTAGTTACGATGGGCGGAACCGGGAACCTGTTACTCTTCCAGTGAAATTTCCTTTGCTGCTTGCTCAGGGTGCAGATGGAATTGCAGTTGGTCTGGCGACTAAAATAATGCCGCATAATTTTGTGGAGCTAATTGATGCTTCTATTGAAGTTTTGAAAGGTAAGCGCCCTGATTTACTGCCTGATTTTCAGATGGGGGGTATGGCCGACTTCAGTAATTACAATGAAGGGATGCGCGGTGGCAGGATCAGGGTTAGAGCAAAGATTATTGAAAGGGATAAGAAGATTCTGGCAATAACCGAGATACCATATACTACAACTACCGGCGGACTGATAGACAGTGTGATTTCGGCCAATGATAAAGGCAAAATCAAGATCAAAAAGATTGAGGATAATACAGCCAGAGATGTGGAGATCATTATTCATCTCGCACCGGGTATTTCGCCTGATGTGACGATTGATGCCCTTTATGCTTTCACTGATTGTGAGGTATCAATTTCTCCTAATACCTGTATTATTAAGGGTGAAAAGCCATATTTTATGAGTGTGAATGATATTCTCATTGAGAGTACCCAGCACACCAAGAGCCTTCTTAAACTGGAGCTTGAAATTAAACTTGCCGAGTTGAAGGAAAAGATTTTTTTTAGCTCATTGCTCAAAATATTCATTCAGGAAGGGATGTACAAGAATCCGGAATACGAAGGTTCTGGCAATTTTGAAGCTGTTGTTGAGGTTTTAAATAAATTGTTTAGTCCTTTCTTCTCCCAATTATACCGGGAGATTCTTCCTGAAGATTATAAAAAGCTGATCGATAAACCGATGAGCAGTATTACCCGCTTTGACCTTAAAAAATCTGATGAGCAGTTACTAGGATTGGAAAGTGATATTAAGGAAGTAACTAAGCAACTCAAACATTTAACAGATTATGCCATTGCCTGGTTTGAGAAGTTAAAAAGTAAATATGGTGCCGGAAGAGAACGAAAGACAGAGATCAGGGCTTTCGACAGAGTGGAGGCTTCAAAAGTAGCCTTGGCTAATGTAAAGTTATATATGAACCGGGAAGACGGCTTCGTTGGAACCGGACTTCGCAAGGATGAATTTGTATGTGATTGCTCCGATCTGGATGAGGTGATTGTTTTCAGAGAGGATGGTAAGTTCAATGTTTCAAAGGTTGCCGAAAAGACCTTTGCAGGAAAGGGAATAGTACATGCTCAGGTATTCAAAAAGAATGACGAGCGAACGGTATATAACCTGATTTACAGGGATGGGGAAAGCGGTACGGCCTATATCAAACGTTTTTCAGTGCTGGGTGTCACACGTGATAAAGAGTACGACCTTACCAAGGGAAGTAAGGGGTCTAAAGCCTTATATTTTACAGCAAATCCGAACGGAGAGGCCGAAATTATTAATGTACAGCTTAAGCCTCATTCAAAACTAAAGAAATTGCAGTTCGATATTGACTTTGCTGATCAGGTGATTAAGGGAAGAAGCTCCATGGGGAATATCGCAACGAAATACCCGGTAAAGAAAGTGGTGTTGAAGAGCAAAGGAATCTCCACCTTATCAGGACGTAAAATATGGTATGATGAAATTCTGAAACGCCTGAATGTAGATGGGCGAGGTAAATATTTGGGTGAATTTGATGGTGATGACAGAATTTTAACGCTGAATGCACAGGGGGTCTACGAACTGAGTAATTTTGATCTGAGCAATCATTTTGACGATCGTATCCTGCTGATAGAGAAGTTCAATCCAGAAAAGGTATTCACATTGATTTATCTTGAAGGAAAATCAGGAGCTCATTATCTCAAGCGATTTGTTTTTGAAAGTACTTCGATTGGTAAGAAGACCAGTATAATCAACGAAGAGCCGGGATCGAAGGTGATTCTGTTTTCTGGTCATGTGAAACCAACGATTAAACTGGAGGTTTTGAAGGGTAAAACCAAAATTGCAGAAGAATCTGAGATTGATCTAAGTGAAGTGATTGAAGTAAAGGGAATGAAGGCTATGGGTAACAGGCTGAGTCCTCATGAAGTGAAAGAAATTCGACTTATGCATTCAGCTGTTGATGAGGAAGAGATTCTGGCTCCGGATTCTGAAGCGGTTGAGGGTGAAACTGATGAGCCGGGAGTTCATACCGCTACTCCGGTTTCTTCTCAAGCCAGAGATATAGTTGCTGAAGAAGAACAGACTGAGGCTTTTGAAACTTTAGCTGAAGCGCCTCCCTCAGAAACTGAATCTTCAACGGACAGCCAAATTACCGAGGAGAACATCGAAGATGTTGCCGGGAAAGAAGTGGTTCAAGTACAGGAGATTCCAAACTTTTCTGAAGAGTCAGTTAAGGAAGAAATTAAGCCTGCAAAGAAAATTGATTTTGAAATCACCAATCCGGAGGATCTGGATATAGATGATAAAGGGCAGCTGGGATTATTCTGAACAGGGCTGACAGGGTTCAAAACCCTGTCAGCCCTGTTTTCATTTTAATTTATCCCTGAAATCCTTGATAAATTTATTCAGCTTTGGCTGGATAACATGGACACAGTAGCCCTTGTTTCCATTATTGTTATAATAGTCTTGATGATAATCCTCAGCTGAGTAGAATATTGATACCGGTGTTACTTCAGTAACGATTGGCCGTTCAAATACCATTTCTTTTTCCAAATGATCGATCATATTTTCAGCTGCAAGCTTTTGCTCCTGATTTTCGTAGAATACAACCGAACGGTATTGATTGCCAACGTCATTGCCCTGCATGTTCAGGGTAGTAGGATCATGGGTTTTAAAGAATACAAGTAAAAGATCTTCGAAGCTGATCTCTTGCGGATTAAATTCGATGCGGATGATTTCTGCATGACCAGTATCCCCCTTACAGATATCTTCATAGCTGGGATTAGGCTTATGCCCTCCCATATAACCCGATACTACCTTAGTTACTCCTTTTAAATTCTGAAAGACGGCTTCTGTGCACCAAAAGCATCCACCGCCAAAAATTGCTTGTTCCATATTTAATAAATGTGAGGATTTATTATGAGAGAATTATAATTGCCCTGTAAAGAATAAAAGAGGGTTTTGACCTCTTTTATCAATTGGGGATATTTATTTTATTGATACTGAATATAGCTTGGTTGTGGTTTCAGTTTAATCAGGTCTTCAGGAGTCATTAAACGGTTCGGAGCTTTTTTCAGGTCATTCTTATAGAATATTTTAAATCCTGTAAACTGTACCGGTTCAGAATAAATAAAGTGACGGTGTGTACCGCGCTTCAACTCCGGCTCACCCCATCCATCCATATGCATAACGATCTGTGTTTCAGGTCTCAATTTGATATTCTGATAATTCGTGACCATTTTTTTGGTGAAGCGGTGTATCACAAAAATTTTTGGAGGAAGATTGTGGGTTCTCACCAATTTGGCCAGATAATCTGATGCATAATTGATTTCTGAAGCATCATAAGTACCTATCTTTTTGCCTGGCAAAATTCCTCCTTTCATTGAAAATTCCGGATCAATTCCCAAGTGCACATTTGGCATTTTTAAATATTTTTCAAGACGTGGAAGTTCTTCCCTGATGGTACTTAATGCTACCTGTATGTCAAGGAAAACAATCATGTTTTTCTTCATTCTTGAAATGGTAAGCACAGAATCGATTTGCTTATCAGGCATACGGTTTCTGTATTTGCCATCCTTTCCGGGATCACCGGCAGCTACTACCGCAATATAATGCAGGGCAGGTTGTACCGGTGTTTTAGGATCAATCTTCTCCCATTTTGCAACCTCTGCATACAGCATTCTCAACATTTCTTTCGGAGCATATTCACCTAAAGCACCCATCTTCTTGGAGTAGAGGTTTCCGTAATAGGTTACTACTCTTTTATAAGGTAGTATAGCACCGGGAAGCGGATAGGGTTGTTTTTTAACCGGCCATTTTCCTGTAGTATCCCCATTGGCCAATTCCTTAAGCTTTTTATTATAAAGAGCAGTGTCAGCAGGCTCATATTCAATCTTTTCGATTGTTGCTTCATCTTCGGCTAATTCTTCACCTTCCTGGAGAGCTTTTGACTCAGTTTTTAGGGCAGAATTAGAATCTGTCTTACTTTTTGATTCACTGCAGCTAGTGAAAAAAAGAAAGAGGAATAATATTGAAAGGCTACTTATGCTTAGTTTTCCTGTTTTCATAGATTGTGTGTTTATACAGTTTTGAGTTAATGGTTTATAGCTGCTGCGTATTTTACTAATATTGAAATTATTATTTGTTTTTTCTCCTTTATAAACCATTCTTTTTTGAGTTTCCAGAGTTAAATTAATGCATAACTGTACCAATGACAAAGATTTTCGGCTAATATTTACAGAATTTGCCGAATACTCCCAAAGGTAATTTATAACCCGAACTTGCCTGAAGATATAGTTCACCTGTTTCCAGGTTTTGAACCTTCGGAAAAGAAGATAGAATAAGGTTTTCAACAATCACGGATGAAAAACCAAGAGAGTAAGTGTTCAGGATAAGAAAATGTTCATCATCATCCAGTAATTTCACTACATCATCCATCATTTCTTTGATATTATCTTCCAGTTTCCATTTTTCTCCATTAGGGCCGTGGCCATAAGCAGGAGGGTCTAAAATAATCCCGTTATATTTCCGCCCTCTTTTAACTTCACGTTTTACAAATTTCAAGGCATCTTCCACTGTCCAGCGAATATTTTCCAGTCCGGAAAGAGTTTGATTTTCATTAGCCCAGCTTACTACCTGCTTGATTGAATCTACATGTGTAGTTTCAGCTCCCGCAGCCCTTGCAGCCAAAGAAGCCCCGCCGGTATAAGCGAAGAGGTTTAATACTTTTGGTTGTGCAGTCTTGAAGTTCTTAACGTTTTTGATAATGTAATCCCAATTGACGGCCTGTTCAGGGAATATCCCTAAATGCTTAAAAGAAGTGAGTGCCAATCTGAACTGCAGCTTTATATCCTCGTTTTTATAAGAGATATGCCATCGGTCAGGTGTTTTCTGATCTTTTTTGATCCATTCTCCTGAAGTAGCAGAACGGCCTTTAAAGCGAATATGATGTTGTTTTGTCCACTCACTTTCAGGAAACATCTTCCCCCACACTGCCTGTGGTTCCGGGCGGATCAGGATCACATTTCCGAAGCGCTCAAGTTTTTCAAAATTACCGCAATCAATTAGTTCGTAATCTTTCCAGTTTTTCGGACTTAACAGTTGAATCATTCTTATACTATTTTACCCATCCAAATTGGGTAGCTAATGTGTTCTCTATTTTTTCTGTAATGCCTGCATGAATTTACTGGCAAAAACAAAGTCGTTCAATTCTTTGTTATCTGTTGAGGAAATCTCCTTATTTGTTCCCTCCCACCATTTTTTTCCTTCATGGAGGAAGATAACGTTCTCTCCAATACCCATCACCGAATTCATATCATGGGTAACTACTACGGTTGTTGTATTATATTCTGCTGTGATTTCCTGGATCAGTTCATCAATTACAATGGCTGTTTTAGGATCAAGTCCGGAATTGGGCTCATCTACAAACAGATATTTGGGATTCATTGCGATGGCTCTGGCAATACCAACTCTTTTTTTCATCCCGCCTGAAAGTTCAGCAGGGAATAATTTATTCTTTCCCTCAAGATTCACTCTTTCTAGGCAGAAATTAGCACGTTCAAGTTTTTCTTTACGATTTTGGTGGGTGAACATGTTGATTGGAAAAATGATATTATCTTCAACATTCATGGAGTCGAATAGTGCAGCTCCCTGAAAAAGCATCCCGATTTCAGTACGAATTTCAATTCTTGTTGCAAAGTTCATGCGTGTAAAATCACGACCATCGTAAATAACAGAGCCTTCTTCAGGTTCATGCAGACCCACCATGCATTTCAGTAAAGTGGTTTTACCTGAGCCTGATCCTCCAATAATCAAATTACATTTTCCTTCTGCAAATTCTGCAGAAATTCCTTGCAGAACATGGTTATCACCAAATGTTTTATGGATGTTTTTAATCTCTATCATAACAATAACTGTGCGATAACATAGTCGGAAAATAGAATGGCAATACAGCTGATTACTACTGCTTTGGTACTCGATTGTCCTACCTCAAGTGCACCACCATTAGTGTAAAATCCCTGGTAGGCTGATACTGAAGTGATTATAAATGCAAAGATTACTGATTTAACCATGCATACGGTAAGTGTAAAAGGGTTGAAATCTGTAGTGAGTCCGGTTATAAAATCCTGTTGGGTAACAGCTCCTGATGCCGTGCCGGCAAAAAATCCTCCGGTTATACTTAAACCAATGGATATGATAACCAGTAGAGGTATTGTTGTAACAGCGGCAATTATCTTTGGCAAGATGAGGTACCCCGGCGAATTTATTCCCATTATTTCAAGTGCATCAATCTGCTCAGTTACGCGCATAGTTCCAATTTGGGAGGCCACGCTCGATCCAACTTTGCCGGCAAGTACTACTGCAGATATGGTTGGGCTTAATTCCAGTATGGAGGAATCCCGAAGGATCATACCGATCACAGATTTTGGAATGAAATCGCTTACAAGCTGGAATGCAGTCTGTACGGTAGTTACAGCACCTAAAAACACAGAGATAATCGCAATAATGCCCAAGGAGCCCACACCAATGGATACCATTTCATGGACAATTTCCTTTCGGTAAATGTTCCATTTCTCAGGCCGGCGGAAAACTGCTTTTAACAATAATATATATCTACCTAATGGGTGAAATATCATATGAAAATTGTTTGTTTTACTTTTTATACAATATTAATATAAAATTATCATTGCCAGAGACAGTAGAATAATTAATCAAAGGTAATCAAATGAGATTATGCCTTAAATTAAATCCTCATCCATCATTGATTTTGTTAATTTTAATCCATGAATGCAATTGTAACCGGTGCAACAAAGGGAATGGGCAGAGCCATTGTTATGGAACTCGCGGCTAATAATTATAATATCATATTTTGTGCCAGAGATGAAAAGCAGGTACATACCCTTCTTGATGAACTCAGGAATGGCTATCCCCATCTCCTCTTTTTTGGAATGCGAGCGGATTTGGAAGAAAAATCAGATGTGAGGGAATTCGCAGAATTTGCTGAGAGGAATTTAGGCCATGTAGATGTTCTGATTAATAATGCGGGCTTATACATCCCATCAGAACTTATGGAGGAAGAGGAAAGCAGTCTGGAACGACAAATGCAGGTCAATCTATTTGCCCCTCATTTTTTAAGTAAGTTTTTTGCCGCCAAAATGATCGGCAGGGCTAGGGGGCATATTATAAACATTTGCTCTGTTGCAAGTTTGGAACCTGTAATCAGGGCAGGCTCATACAGTATCAGCAAAATGGCATTGCTTGGCCTTACAAAGGCTATTAGGGAAGAATTGAGACCTGCAGGTATAAAAGTAACTGCTGTTTTGCCGGGATCTACGCTGACAGATTCATGGGCCGGGACGAGCCTTCCGGCTGATTGGTTTATTTTATCCGGGGATATTGCTAAATCAATTATAAACTGCCTTCAGATGAGCTCCGGTTCGAATATTGATGAAATCATAATCAGACCACTTTATGGTAAGGTTTGATAGGTTTATTTTTGTCTTCATTTACCGATAAATTAATGTGCTTTACCGAGAACTTAGGATAACCTACCTATTTGCTATTTAGAAGATGAGAATCAAGGCTTAGTTTTGATCTATCAATTAAAGAAAAAGAATAATTGACATTAAACTAGCTGAACTAATAAAATTAAAGAAATGGAAAAGAAACTTCAACGCATCGAGCAGCAGCAAATGATCGCAGGTGTATGTACCGGTCTCGCAGAATACTTCGATGTTGATGTAACCTGGATCAGGATCGCTTTTGTAGTAGCCGTTTTGGCAGGTGCTTCGGGTATACTGGCGTATATTGTGCTTTGGATTGCAGTTCCAAAAAGACCTTACCTGCCTGATTATAGTCAATATAATGTAGACTATAAAGTGTCTGAACCAGTCAACGTATCAAATCCTGCTTTTTTGCAAAAGAAAAAAGGGAATGGAAACGGTCGCCTGATCGCTGGTTCGATCTTTATATTTTTCGGATCATTTTTTCTTCTCAATGAATTTGATCTCATTCCTCATTGGGTAGAGTTCCATAATCTATGGCCACTCATATTAATAGCCATGGGCTTATATACACTTGCAAGTTCAAAGAAAAAGGAGCCATGGAAGGAAGATTGGACCCAAACTGAAGGTTTTACTCAAACTGCCACCGCAGGAGCAGAGCCTGCTGTGAACACAACAGAATCTGTAGAATCAGAAGAATCTACAGAAGACCTAAATAAAAGTACTGATCAAAAGCAAAACTAAGTTATCATGAAAACCGAAAAAATAGTATGGGGTTTGATCCTCATCTTTATAGGAAGTATTTTCCTTCTAGAAAACTTTAACCTGATTGAGTTTTATTGGAGTTCAGTATGGCGATTCTGGCCAGTACTATTTATCCTGATTGGTGCGAATATGCTCCTTAGCAGGTTTGGAAATAAAGCTGCTGCTCCATATATGATTGGTGCAATCACCATTCTCACTCTTGGACTGATTGCCTTTCAGGGGACCCGTCCTGAAAGAGGAAGAGCTTGGTTAAATTTCAATCATGAAAAAGATAATGAGAACAATAACTGGGGAGCCGGCACCACCTTTACTGAAACTTATGAGGGATCTAAAAATGCCCGTCTGAATATTCAGGGTGGAGCCACTAGTTTTAGGCTTACTGATACTACTTCTAATTTGTTTGAAGCTAGTATAAAGCAGCAATTTGGAAAATTTACACTGAATAAGTCGGTGATTGATTCTACTGAAGTACTGAATTTCAGGATGCGCAACGGAAAGCAAAGCTGGAGCCTGGATAAAATGGAGAATAACAAGACTCTTATTCAAATGAACAATAAGCCTGTTTGGGATATAAAAATTGAGATGGGAGCCGGTGAAGTTATTTTTGATCTCAGTGATTATAAAGTAAAAAAGCTGGTATTTGAAGGAGGCGCAGCATCCTTTGAGGCTAAGCTGGGTTCTGAATTAGCATTGGCTGAAGTTGCAGTTGAAACCGGTGTGGCGAATGTTGAGATTGAAGTTCCGGAAAGTTCAGGATGCCGTATCGTGGTTGACAGTGGCCTATCTTCCAAAGATTTTATTGGTTTTATTAAGCAATCAGATGGGACCTATGAAACCAGTAATTACAGTACTGCCCCAAATAAAATTAATATCAGTTTGAAAGGCGGTCTCTCTTCATTTGAAGTTAAAAAGTATTAAATATATTTGATGGATATAAAGCTGCAGGCATTCTGAAATTTATTCAGGGTGCCTGTAATTTCCATGAAAGATATGAAGGATTATATTGTAGTTGTTAACGGAAAACCGACCGGCCCTCATTCAGCTGAGCAGTTAAAAGTGCTGAAGATTAAACCTGGTACCTTTGTGAAAACAGAGGATATGGACGACTACAAAGAAGCTCATGATGTTCCTGAACTCTGTGAATTTCTTGGTATCAAAGGCCATGTTAGGGAGCCCCAGTATTTTGCTTCACTGGATGTTCGCCTTCTTGCCATAATCATTGACTACTTTATCATTTTTGCCATTTATTGTGTTATTGCTATAATTGTAGTACTTTTTATTGATGAGAAGCAATTGCGTATCATCGTTTCTCTTGCCGGACTGGCAATTATCCCCATATCGAAAATTATTTATAGTATCATAATGGAGGCCTCAGAAAGGCAGGGGACCTGGGGTAAAATATTAATGGGACTTAAAGTTTCTGATGAGAAGGGAGCACCTATTACTTTCGGCCGCTCACTGATCAGGAATTTATCAAAAATTATCAGTACTGCAACAATCGGATTTGGCTATATGATGGGTTTTTTCGATAAGAAGCAGCAGTGCCTGCATGATAAGATCGCAGGAACATTAGTGATAAAGGATAGGCTGATATGAGTTGAGGGTTGTTTTTTGGCTTTGTCTGCAATGTGATTTCTCCTTTAATTGGTGTTCTCACCAACCACATATATTTACTATTGCCGTAACAAACTACTCAGCTTTTTATCCAGCTTTGCAGGATTCTGCATATATTTTGCCAGATTAAATAATTTTACGTTTCTGAATTCTACCGGATGGCTTTCACTTTGAAGGGAAATGTATCCTTCTTTTAAAGCTTTGCCATCTATTTTAACCGCCGGATCAAAATTAGACACACTTCCACTTCCAATTTGCGGTTTGGTATATTCAAAGACTATTTTTCCTTCTAGGCGATGCTGAACTAATGAGTCGCCCAAAACTAACATCTCGGCTCTTACCCATTGATCGCCGTGATAGGTTTTTGATGATGAACTAACACAATGCGGAGTGAACAGCTTCCCGTTCAGAAATACATTGGTGCCTGGGGTGCAGAGATTTAAGGTGCTTCTTTCGTCCTTCCCATTTCCGCCTAAAAACTGAGCTTCGAGAGAAATCGGGAAATCCTGATTCAAACCTATACTTTCAGGCGATTGGCAATGGAGCATGGCTCCGCTATTGCGGAATGCCCATCCTGGTCCGCCAGGGATTTGATCACCTGTAAAGCGATATTCAACTACAAGAATATAAGCCGAGTAAGGATTTTTGTAAAATATATGACCGTAACGGTCTTTCCATTCTGGATACCCATCGTATGAAACTTTCATTACTCCATTCTCTACCCTGAAGGTGTTCTTATAATTATCATTTAAAGGATGACCGTTGATCTTCACTTTCCAGTCTTTTAGGTCTTTGCCATTAAAGAGATTGATCCAGCCTTTTTGAGCGAAACATGAACTTGTCAAGATTGCTAAGAAGAGAATTAGCGATATTTTTTTCATAAAACTATATTGTCCTTTGCTTGGTAATGCGGTTTGCTCTGTGGTTGGTTCTGTGGTTGGTTCTGTGGTTGGTGTTCTCACCAACCACTTAGAACTAAGATAATAAAAAGTATGATATAGTTGGTCAATGAAGTAGATGTGGTCGGTGAAATAGATGTGGTCGGTGAAAACACCGACCACAGGTACACCGACCACAGGTACACCGACCACAGGTACACCGACCATAAGTACACCGACCATAAGTACACCGACCACAAAGTACATCCACCACAAGTACATCCACCACAGGTACATCCACTACAAGGGATCTACTCTATACTGCGTCAGAGAGTGAAGAGAACGTAAAGTCCCTAATTTTCATCGGCGGGATCAATGCATTGGCATTCGATTCTCCGCTCACTGTCCGCTCAGGTTTGCCAAGCGCTTCCAGATTATTGAGCATGATAATCGGACTTTCATTGAACCTGAAGTTCTTTACCGGGAATTTGATCTCCCCATTCTCGATATAAAAAGTACCATCGCGTGTAAGTCCGGTAAGCAGAACGGTTTGAGGATCCACGCTACGTATATACCATAGACGGGTTACCAAGATGCCTTTTTCTGTGCCTTTGATCAGGTTTTCTAGCGACTGATCTGTGCCAGCCATGATCATTGCGCTGGGTGTTGGAGTTGCTTTTATGCCCTTCTTTTCGGCCCAATAGCGCGAATAGAATAAGTTTTTCATGACTCCGTTTTCGATCCAGTTTATTTTTTCCTGGGGTCTTCCATCACCGCTCCAGGTACTGGTGGGCATTTCGGGATGAAAAGGATCTGAATAAATATTCACGCGCTCATCTACAAGTTTCTCACCTAGTTTGGTCAGACCTCCGGGCTTGCTCATAAAGCTTCTTCCCTCATCTGCTTGGCGGCCATCCATACCGAAGAACAGGTTTTCTAGCAAAACAATAGCAGCAGCAGGTTCAAGAATCACTGTATACTTGCCCGGCTCAAGGGCTCTAGCAGTTGCAGAACCTGCAGCTTTAGATGCTGCCGAAGCAGTTGCCTTTTTAACATCAAGTTTGCTGAAATCATTATATGATTTGGTGGCATAGCCTGAGCCTTTTCCATCTTCTGTACGCAATGTTACATTAAAACTGACGCCGGTGGAAGTATTGTAGGCAAACAAACCTTTCGAATTCATCATCGCAGCATAGGAGGTATTATTCTCCAGGAATCCTGCGGCATTGAGTTTATTATCTTTTGAGATCTGCAAACTTGCGGCAACTGCATCAGCACGTTCTTTCGGACCCATATTTGCGGTTGCCTGCACAAAAGTTGGTGAATTTGGATATACCTGCGGACCCAGAAATGATACATATTCCGGATTTTCGGGTGCTAACATGGCTGTTTCTTCAGCCCTTTGAACTACTTTTTTCAAGGATTCATCATCAAACTCATTAATGGTGGCTACACCGAGTTTTTTCCCAAAAGCTGAGGATACGACCAGGGTATTCTGGCTGATGCCTCCGCTGGTAGAAACCGAATTACGGGCATAACGTATATTTCCGGCATCAGAACCATTGAGGTTTACCTCGCATTCATCTGCTTTGGAATAACTAAGCACTTTCTTTAATAAAGCCTGTGCCTCTTCTTTATTTAATATTGACATGATCTTATCCTCAAATTTTTCTAGCTGTATTAATTACATTAACTCCATTAAAACGTGTGGTGGCACAACCATGAGATACTGCACTGGTTTGCATGGGTTGCCCTTTTCCATCAAAGAATGAGCCACCCAGTCGATAGTCACTTTCATCGCATATATCAGTACAGGCGTTCCAGAATTCCTGGGTATTAGCCTGATAAGCAACATCTTTGAGCATTCTGGCTATTTTGCCCTCCTTGATCTCATAATACAACTGTCCGCCGAACTGGAAATTATAACGCTGCTGGTCAATTGAGAATGAACCGTCTCCAATGATGTAAATTCCTTTTTCCACGTTTTTGATCAGATCGTCAATGCTTTTTTTTTGCTTGCCAGGCATCAGGGATACATTAGGCATACGTTGTAACTGAACACTGCTCCAATTATCTGCATAACAACATCCCTGTGATTCATTTAAGCCTACAATATGAGCCTGATCGCGGATGGCCTGGTAATTCACTAACACACCATCTTTAATGATATCCCATTTTTTGGTACCTACGCCTTCATCGTCATAGCCTACAGCACCCAAAGATCCCGGCTGTGTTTTATCACCCTGAATATTGACAAGATCACTACCGTATTTGAAGTTCTTTGACTGCCATTTATCGAGCGTTAAGAAACTGGTTCCTGCAAAATTAGCTTCATATCCTAGTACACGATCCAGTTCTGTCGGGTGTCCAGAAGATTCATGGATTGTTAACCAAAGGTGTGAAGGATCGAGAACAAGATCGTATTTTCCTGCTTCAACCGATTTGGCTGTAATTTTTTGTCCTACCTGTTCTGCCGCAGATTTTGCATCTTCCAGCATGTCATAGCGGCCTTTGTACAAGGTAGTAATACCCTTAATTTTATGTTCAGGCCTTGCTTGCAGGTATTCATAACCCATTCCCATTGGGGCACTTAATGCATTCCGAGTTTCGAATTTACCTGTCTTTGCATCAATCTTTGTCAGGAAGAAGGTTGGCCAGATACGGTGTACATCCTGATCGATGTAGGAACCATCGGTGGAGGCAAAATATTTTTGTTCATTCACAAGGAACAAGATCGAATTGGCATAATTCGCTCCACCTTTCAAAGCGGCATCGTTCACAGAAAGTAAAAGATCCACTTTTTCCTTCATTGGGACTTCAAAGGCGTTCTTTTCTATCGGGGCTTTCCAGCTTACTTCACCATAACCCTTTTGAGGTGCTAGCTGAACA
>Ga0105054_10003290_pt1 | contig 25166 bp, 26 predicted proteins | sample BON02_FD_78091 | JGI IMG/M metagenome (GOLD analysis project Ga0105054, IMG submission 78091) | Freshwater microbial communities from Lake Bonney liftoff mats and glacier meltwater in Antarctica - BON-02 (megahit assembly) | ecosystem: Environmental > Aquatic > Freshwater > Ice > Glacier...
GCCCAATCCATGATCTGACATTCGATGCTTTTGAATTCATTGAGTAGCTCGCCTTTGTGCCATGCAGTGGGGATCTTTGCCCCGCCAAAGACGAAGTCGCGACTGGAGACCTGCGGATCGTAGATGAAGTGATTTTGCGGAGACTTCTTGAACTCGCCGTAGAGCTTTTTGTATTTGAGCACGCCATCAAGTAGCGCCCGAGTAGGTCGCATGCCGCGCACGCCTTTCTCGTTCTGAAAAATCGTCGCGGTGAGAAGATGAAGCGTCTGCGCATTACCTTCAAACCCGCCCCACTTCGTCATCAGCTCCTGCAAGGTGCGTTCACCCGAATGCCCGAAAGGCGGATGCCCCAAATCGTGAGCCAAGCAGCTCGCCTCAACTAAATCGCTATCGATATAGAAATCGCTTTTAAGCATTCCTTTTTGCGTTCGCAGAAAGTGACATATCGAACGGCCGATAGCGGATACTTCGATGGAGTGGGTGAGCCGCGTGCGGTAGAAATCATACTCGCCCGAAAGAAACACCTGCGTCTTCGACTGGAGTTTCCGAAAAGCGTGCGAGTGGATAATGCGATCGCGATCGATTTGAAAGGGACTGCGGTAATCCGCTTTGCGATCACCACCAAAGGACTCAAAATCAAACTCGTTGTAGAACCGGTTTTCCATGGGTGTTGCCATTGAGAGCAATGCGAACTTGCCTTCGTGGCAAACCCCAAACCGCATGCCTGAAACGACTTTCGAAACCTCCATTGGCATCTGCGGCCTCGTCTGGCACGAGGCGGGATTGACTGCGTTTCGGCTGCCCGAGGATAGGGTGCCGCGGGAATCGTCGCCTCGCGCCGAGGAAACTCCGGATTGGATTCAACACATCATCAAGCGCGTGCAGCGTCATCTCACTCGCGATTGGCAGGACTTCTCCGATCTCAACTATGATTTCTCAACGACCGGCGATTTTCCCCGCCAAGTCTATGACGCGACCTTGCAGATAAAACCCGGCTCGACCTGTAGCTACGGAGATATCGCAAAAGCACTGGATCGACCTCCCGGAATCAGTCGCGCGGTCGGCACGGCATTGGGAGCCAATCCGTGGCCCTTACTGATTCCCTGCCATCGTGTGGTCGCGAGCAACGGCAAGATGACGGGTTTCTCCGGTCCCGGCGGCATCAAAACGAAGCTAAGGCTCCTCGCACTGGAAGGCGTGCAACTATTCGCGTAGTAGAGGGTAGCGATTAGCCTACGCATCGACGGTGAGAGAATTCAGCTTAGGAGTTGTTTTGGGGAAAGAGCGGAACACATTGATTGTTACACAACGACCATGTCTGAACGAACCATGCACGCCCTCGCCAAACTCACTCCTGAACCCGGAGTGCAATTAACTGATGTGCCCGTGCCCACGCCCGGCATCAATGACGTGCTCATCAAGATCAAACAGACGTCGATCTGCGGCACGGATGTGCACATCTACAATTGGGACAACTGGGCGCAGGAAACGATCAAACCGCCAATGGTCATCGGTCATGAATTCGTCGGCACAATCGCAGAGGTTGGCACGAACGTGCAGGGATTCAAAAAAGGCGATCTCGTCGATGGCGAAGGCCACATCGTTTGTGGCGAATGTCGTAACTGTCTCGCGGGGCGACGGCACCTTTGTCGCAATACGAAGGGAGTCGGCGTGAATCGCGATGGTGCGTTTGCCGAATACCTCTGTATCCCCGCGAGTAATGCCGTGCATGTCGATCCGGCGATTCCTCTCGATGTGCTGTCGTGTTTCGATCCTCTCGGCAATGCCACCCATACTGCCCTGCAGTTTGATCTCGTCGGCGAAGATGTGCTGATCACTGGAGCCGGTCCGATCGGATGTATGGCGGCGGCCATCGCCAAGCATTGTGGTGCGCGTAAGATCGTGGTGACCGATGTGAACGCCGACCGTCTCGCGCTCGCATTCAGAATGGGCGCGACTCGCGCCGTGAATGTTACCAAGGAAAAGCTGCCAGACGTGCAAAAGGAGCTCAAGATGCGCGAAGGCTTCGACGTTGGCCTAGAAATGTCCGGTAATCCGCAGGCATTAAACGACATGATCGACAACATGGCTCACGGCGGTCGGATCGCCATGCTTGGTATCATGCCCTCGGCCGCAGCGGTGAATTGGAACAAGGTCGTTTTCAATATGCTCACGATCAAGGGAATCTACGGACGTGAAATGTATGAGACCTGGTATAAGATGACTTCAATGATCCAGAGCGGTCTCGATATCACTCCCGTGATTACTCACCATTTTCACTACACCGATTTCCAGGAAGCTTTTGATTTAATGCGCTCCGGCAAATGCGGAAAAATCGTGCTCAACTGGGAGAAAAAATCATGACACCGGAATTTCAATCTCACCTCGAAAAGACCCTGGACGAAATCAAGGATGCGGGGCTCTACAAGCAAGAGCGCATCATCACGACAAAGCAGTCCGCCCACATCTCCGTGTCAGGCGGAAGTGAAGTGCTCAACATGTGCGCCAACAATTATCTGGGGTTAGCCGACAATCCCGAGCTGATCGCTTCCGCACGGGAGTCACTTGATCGCTGGGGCTACGGGCTCGCTTCGGTGCGTTTCATTTGCGGCACGCAACAATTGCACAAGGATCTGGAGCAGGCGGTTTCCAAGTTTCTCGGCATGGAAGATACGATCCTCTACACCTCGTGCTTCGATGCCAATGGCGGGTTGTTTGAAACGTTGCTCACCAAAGAAGACGCCGTGATTTCCGATGAACTCAATCATGCTTCGATCATCGATGGCGTGCGGCTCTGCAAAGCGCAGCGCTATCGCTATAAGAACAACAATCTCGAGGATCTCGAAGCGAAGTTACAGGAAGCCGACGCGAACAACGCGCGTTTCAAACTCATCGCGACCGACGGCGTATTTTCGATGGATGGTTTCATCGCCAACCTGAAAGGCATCTGCGATCTCGCCGATAAATATGGCGCGCTCGTGATGGTCGATGATAGCCACGCGGTTGGCTTCATGGGCAAGACCGGACGTGGCACGCACGAACATTGCGGTGTGACGGATCGCGTGGATATCATCACCGGCACCCTCGGCAAAGCACTCGGCGGAGCGAGCGGCGGCTACACCAGCGCGCGTAAACCAATCATTGATCTGCTTCGCCAACGCTCCCGCCCCTATCTCTTTTCCAATACGATCGCGCCGACCATCGCGGCGGCTTCGATTACTTGTTTGGAATTGCTCAGCCGCTCAACCGAGCTGCGCGATAAACTCGAAGACAACACGCGCTTCTTCCGCGAAGGATTAACTGCGGCTGGTTTGGAAATCAAACCGGGCACCCATCCCATCGTGCCAGTGATGCTCGGCGATGCCGCGCTTTCGCAAAAATTTGCCGCTCGCATGCTGGGAAAAGGCGTCTACGTAATCGGCTTCTTTTATCCGGTCGTGCCACAGGGCACCGCACGTATTCGCACGCAAGTATCCGCTGCGCACAGCAAAGAGGACCTCGCGTTTGCGATTGATAAATTCACGGAAGTGAAACAAGAACTCGGACTCTGATGCCCCTCACCCCTACACAGCTCAAGAAACTCGGAAGCGAAGCCCGCGCCACGTCACGTCGCGCCTACGCGCCTTATTCGAAATTCAAAGTGGGCGCGGCAATTCTCACCAAGTCCGGAAAAATCTATAGTGGATGCAACGTCGAAAATGCCTCATACGGACTCTGCAACTGCGCTGAACGCACCGCGATTTTTAGTGCCATCGCAGCTGGAGAAAAGAAACCCGATCTGCAATGCGTCGTGGTTTACACACCTACTGCTAAAGCCACCGCCCCGTGCGGAGCATGTCGGCAAGTCATCTACGAGTTTGGGCCCAAAGCGCGCGTAATTTCCACGTGTCGCACGAAGGATCGTCAAGATCACAGCATCACCGAATTACTCCCGAAGGCCTTTGGTCCGGCCGATCTAGTCTAAGCTGCGAGTGAATTCGTTCAGAGCCTTCCAATAGCTCTGCCCAGCCCAATCCAACAGGTCGTTATGACCAGCAAACCTGACCCATAGCTTCTGCTTTTGATTAGGAATTGCGGCGTAAAGCACTACTCCATGAGAATGCGGAACGATAAGGTCGTCTTCGCCATGGATGACGAGCACAGGGCACTGAACGGCTGAAATTTTGCCGAGGTTATCAAACTTATCGAACGGTAAGAGTCGCACTCCAGTCACCACCCGAAACGCACTCGTAAAAGCTGATTCCAAGATCAGTCCACCAATCGGTTCATTGATTGCTAATTCAACTGCCGGGCCTCCTCCCAGCGATCGACCATAGGCAATGATCGTTTCAGGTTTCACTCCAAGAGTTTCTTTCGCATACTTCAGCGCAATCTCTGTGACCTCATAAATTCCGGCTTCGCTCGGCGCGCCGCTATTCAAACCGTAACCGGGGTATTCCACGGAGAAGACAGCATAACCGTTTCGCTGAAAATCGAGCATTCGCGTTTCCAGATCCCCTAACGTCTCCGCATTCCCATGGAAATACCAAATGGTATAGTTTGCTTGGGGATTCGGCAGATAGAGAGCTGCTATTTTGCCGCCACTATCAGTGGGAATCTCGAGAAACCCCACCGGTTTGTCTGGTGAACCGTAGTCGGGAAAAAAGAGTTGCCGGTCTGAAAAGAAATAGGCGTAAGCGGCCAGCAGGGCATAGCCGCACAAGGCGATCACTCCCACCAGTGCGCCTATTTTCATCATAGAGTTCCTACGCTTGGAGCGTGTCGCGCACCGCCGTGACAATGTCGTTGAGCGGCACTTCTCGTTCGGAGCGATCCGCGAGATCGCGAATCTTCACGACGCCTTTGGCGAGTTCATCGCCACCGTAAATGATGGCTAGTTTCGCACCGGATTCGCTCGCGGCTTTGAATTGTTTGCCGAAGGCGACTTCCTTCATGGGATAATCCACCCGGAAACCAGCGGCGCGGAGAGATTGGATCCCGGCGAAGGCCGCGGGGCGTTCTTGTTCGCCGCCGATCACGCAATAAACATCGCTCGCCTGCACCATGTCAGGCATGAGGCCGCGTTGCTCCAACAGGAGAGCAAAAGTCATATCGCCAATCGCGAAACCGACCGCAGGAAGCGCCGGACTGCCGAGCTTCTCAACGAGATGATCGTAACGACCGCCTCCCGCAATCGCGCGGAGCTCGCCCTTGCGATCAAAGGCTTCGAAAACAAACCCCGTGTAGTAGGCCAAGCCGCGCACGACACCGAGATCGACTTCCACGTATTTTGTCAGGCCCATCGCATCGATACCACCGAGCAGCTTACGCCAATCGGCAAGACGCTCAGTGAGTTTATCGTCGCCGAGTCCGCCGAGGGTTTCTTCCAAAGCGGTCAGAGATTTGATTTGGAGAAACGCGAGCACCTTGGCCTTAATCGCATCGTCCAGTGCACCGAATTCCTCCGTGTAAGCCTTGAAAGCATCGTCGCCGTATTTTTCGTAACGATCCACGGCGACCAACACGGCACGGATGCGGACCTCATCCAAACCCAGCGCGCCGAGATAATAAAACCAAAGATTCCGATCACTCAGGCGCACGTAGAAATCTTCTGCTGTCAGGCCAAAGGCATTCAGGCACTGCGTCAGGAGCGCGATGAGCTCGATCTCGGCTTCGGTGCCAGCTTCACCAAAAATATCGGCGTTGAGCTGATTGAAGCAACGCCCCCGCCCTTTTTGCATGCGTTCGTAGCGATAAAATTCCGCGATGCTGAACCACTTGATGGGCCGCTTGAGCGCATTGGACTTCGCGCCGACCATTCGGGCGACGGTGGGTGTCATTTCCGGACGCAACGCTACCTCGCGGCCCCCCTTGTCGGTAAAACTAAATAACTGCGCTTCGATTTCATCGCCGGATTTCGCCTTGTAGAGATCGAGCGGTTCCAGAACCGGCGCATCATACTCGGAAAAACCGTAGATGTTAGCCGTCTGCCGCCAGACGCGGAAAATGAAGTTCCGACGCGCGAGAGCGTCAGGATAAAATTCGCGGAATCCGGGTAGTGACTGAAACGTGGCCATGGGCGTGCGAAATTGTGGAGCAGAGCCGGCTCGCGCCACTCTAAATTTCATGCAGACAAAAAGAAGGCCGGGATACACTCCCGGCCAATCCTGCCGAACTCGCAGTTTTTATTCGTCAACCGGATCAACCGTGACGGAGGGATCCAAGGTGGCTAAGTCGATTTTCTTCAACTGCTGCTTAAGAATCTTACCTGATTTAAACTTCACCACGGCGCGTTGTGGGATCACCACTTCGGCTTCAGGTTTGTTCGGGTTGCGACCAATGCGTGATTTTCTCACTTGCACTTCCAGCACACCAAAGTTGCGCAATTCGACATTCCGTCCTTCGGCCAAGGCCTTTTGAATGATGTCGAGAGTCAACTGAACCGTATCGACCACTTGCTTCTGGGGAAAGCCGGTCTTCTTATAGATTTCGAGGACTATCTCTCGTTTCGTCAGATTATTGGACATATTTTTCCTTTCACTGCTATATCCGGGATAAGGATAACCGTGTTAAGCTACTTACAGTTCTGTGATTACGTCAACGAATATGACTCGCCCCCCATCTCCGCAAAAATAAGCTATTCCGACCATGCCAGATCCCGTCGCCGTAAATTCAATGTTTGCCCGCATCGCGCGTCGCTATGACTTCGCGAATATCTTGCTGAGCGGTGGCATCGATCGCTGGTGGCGGCGTAAATTGGTGAGCTCGGTAAATCGCAGCACTCCCGTCGATGTGCTCGACTTAGCGACTGGCAGTGGCGATGTCGCGTTTGCACTGAGTCGCAAAGTATTATCAGCCAAGAATATAGTCGGTATGGATTTCTGCCAACCGATGCTCGATGAGGCGGTCATCAAACAAGAAAACACCACGGAATCCTCCTACTCTCGCATCACATTTATGCAAGGTGACGGTCTCGATCTCCCCCTAGATGATGAGAGTTTCGATGTGGTGACAATATCCTTTGGACTCCGCAATATGGCCGATCGGCACCTCTCACTGACCGAAATGCGCCGGGTGCTTCGCCCAGGTGGCCGCATGTATGTGCTCGAATTTTCTCAGCCGGATCGGTGGTTTAAGCCTATCTACCTCTTCTATTTACGCACTGTTCTTCCGGTAATCGCAGGAATTGTGACCAAGGATAAGGCCGCATATGTCTATCTGAACGAAACGATTGAACAATTCCCCGGACGCGAGGGGCTGACTGAGGAAATCAAAGCTGCTGGTTTTTCCAGTGTGAAAGCTAGCGGGCTTACTTTTGGCATCGTGGCACTCCACGAAGCACAAGTATAATCAGCTAAAAGACTTACCGCAGCCACAGGTGCTCTGAGCATTGGGATTATTGATCTCAAAGCCCTTCCCCTGCAAACCATCGTCGAAGTCAATCGAGCTACCATTCATGTAAGCCAGACTAGAGGGATCCATCACTATTTTGACCCCTTCGCTCTCCAGATGCGTGTCATCGTCTTTAGATTCATCAAACGACATGCCATATTGAAATCCTGAGCAGCCACCCGATTCGACGAGCACGCGTAAGAATCCTCCTGATTCAGTTGTCTCCTCCTGCATTTGCCTCACACGATCTGCCGCACGGTTGGTCAGTGTTATCATAATCTGAACGTAGAACGCACTTCGAGGCTGTCAAATACCTCATGTGGTATAGCAGGAATCGGGCCGAAATCAGCTACTCATTACTTGCCAATATCAGTGCGCGTTGTATTCCTATGGCTGTGGCTCCTTTAAGAACTCTCTTTGGCGAGATAAATTACGAAATGGTCCGCAAAATAGCGGAAGGCGGCATGGGGCTCGTTTATGAGGCCGAGCAGCTGGGTGCGGGCAATTTTCGTAAAACCGTCGCCGTAAAACTCATCCGAGAGGAATACTCGGCCATCGAGGAGTTTCAGAAAAACTTTATCGGCGAAGCCCGCCTCGTCGCCGATTTGATTCACACCAGCATCGTTCAGACCTACCATCTCGGTAGTCTCGGAGGACAATACTTCATGGTGATGGAGTTCGTCCGCGGCGTAAATCTCGAGCAGTTCCTTGAAAAACATCGGGAACTAGATCGCCCCATCCCGGTTGATTTGGCCGCTTTTATCGTTTCCCGTATTGCGCGAGGACTGACTTACGCCCATCAAAAATGCGATCGCGAAGGGCGGCCACTCGATATCGTGCATCGCGATATCGGACCCAAAAACATCATGATTGCCTACGAGGGTGACGTGAAGCTGACCGACTTCGGAATCGCGAAGGCCTTCGACCTGATGTATAACGAAGAAGGCAAAGTGATCGCAGGTAAGGACGAATATCTTTCACCTGAGCAAGCGAGCCGGGCCGTGACCGATGCTCGCGCCGACCTCTTTCCTCTCGGCATCGTGCTGACCGAACTTTTACTCAGCCGTAATATTTTCCGCGCAGTAGATCGCGCGCAATCGCGGCGCAACATCCAGACCATGCCGATCCCAAAATTCGGAGACCTCCGTCCCGAAATCGATGAGCGACTGGAGAAGATTATTCACAAGGCTCTGCAACGGGATCGCGACAAACGCTACCAAAGCGCCTTCGAGATGATGACGGATCTCGAACTCTACCTCTACAGCGATACCTATGGTCCCACGATTGAGAAGCTGGGCACTTACATCAAGGAGCTCTACTCAATCGACGATCCTGGCTCTCGCCCTCCAAATTATAACAGCTCCCGCCCCTGAGCATGCATTGTCCATTCGAGATAATTGCGTATGAGCGGGCCCGGACTTAGTCACGATCTTCGGCAGCGGCAGAACCAATCAATGGTTCTGGCCCCGCAATTGCGGCAATCCCTGAAAATCCTTCAGGTCGCCGCGTTGGATCTGCGTTCGGAAATCTTGGAAGAACTCCAAAGCAATCCCACTCTCGAAGAGCTACCCCCAGAGCATACGAGCACGGAGCCGGAGGCAGCGCCCGAAGAAAATACTTCCACCGAAGACGAGGAAAACCATCACGAAGAACTCGATTTCTCCAAGGAGTTCGAAATCTTAGGAAAGCTCGACGAAGATTGGCGCGATTACATGAGCCAGACTGGCGGTGCGCAGCCTTACACGCAGGAAGATAGTGAAAAACGGCAACACTTCATGGATTCGATGGTGAGCGATGCATCACTGCAGGAACACTTAATGCGGCAAGTAGAACTGTCCGATATCGACGAAAAAGTCGCCGAGGCTCTTACCTATCTGATCGGCAGTATCGATGACCGGGGGTTTCTCACCCTAAACCTTCCCGATACCGCTTTCCAAACGGACCACACCCTTGAAGAGCTACAGGACGCCGCCCAAATGCTTGCCACTTTCGATCCCACAGGCATCGGCAGCCCTGATATTAAAAGCTGTCTGCTCGCCCAACTATCGGCGAATGGACGCGAGAACTCTCTAGCGGCGCGCATCATTCGAAACCACTTTGATCTGCTCTCCCGGAGACGCATCCCTGAGCTGTCCCGTAAACTCGGAGCATCGCCCGATGATATCCAAACGGCCATTGAGGAAATTGGGAAACTTGATCCTGCCCCTGGTCGACGTTTCGCGGAAGATACTAATCGTGTCGTCGAGCCTGATGTGACCATAACCAAAGTAGACGACGAATGGAAAATCGATCTCAACAGCGATTACATCCCACGACTGCGAATCTCCAATACCTATCGGGAATTAATCGCCAAAGGCACCCTCTCCAAAGAAGAGAAAGAATACCTGAAAGAACGAATGAAGTCGGGTAAATTCCTGATCGATTCGATTGAGCAACGACAGCGCACCATTGAGAAAATCACTCGTGAGATTCTGAAAGCGCAGAGCGCATTTTTTGATCACGGAATCTCCCAACTCAAGCCGCTTACCATGACTCAAATCGCCGATATCGTCGGCGTGCACGAGACCACCGTCAGCCGCGCCATTGCCAATAAATACATCAATACTCCGCACGGCATTTTCGATTTTAAGTATTTTTTCACGACCGGCTACCGATCCGCAGAAGGTGATTCGGTATCCAACACTAGCGTGAAAGAAATCATTGCTGATCTGATCGCGGTGGAAGATCGCGCCTTGCCTTTCAGCGATCAGACCATTGTTAAAAAACTTCAGGACAAAGGGCTTAAACTCGCGCGTCGCACTGTCGCCAAATATCGTGAAGAGCTTGGGATTTTGCCGAGTAATTTACGCCGCGACTATTCCTAGGGTTTCCCGGTAAAACCGGCTTACTCTGATCGCCAATCAGTTATAGACCGGAGCATTGGGATTGATCTCCAAAGCGAGACCACTGTCACGATCTGCTCCCGTGCGATCCACCCACGCGGCGAAAGCAATCATCCCAGAGTTATCTCCCGTGTGTCGCGGTAGCGCTAGATAGAGCGGCAATTTTTGACGCTTCCCAAGTGAACTAACCGCATCGCGAAATGCCATGTTGTTGGCGACTCCGCCAGATAGGCCGATGCTCTTATAGTCCCCAACTTCGCTAGCCTGTCGCATCTTACGCGTCAACGCATCGATGACCGCCTGTTGATAGCTCGCGCAGAGATTCGACATCTCGAGCCTGACTTCGTCTTCAGTCATCTTTTCGATCCGATAACGCAGACTCGTTTTCAATCCCGAAAAACTGAAATCCAGATTATCGCGACGTCCCAATCCGCGCGGGAAGTCATAAGCCGCAGGATTTCCATCCAGCGCGAATTTCTCCACCAATGGTCCCCCCGGATAGCCGAGACCGAGCAACTTCGCGCCTTTGTCCAAGGCCTCGCCCGCGGCATCGTCGCGTGTGGTTGAAATCAGGCGAATCTTACGCTCCTGATCAATTTCACACAGGATGGTATTCCCTCCCGATACAATCAGACCCAGATGGGGCAACAACCCCGCCAAGGTTTCCTCAAAGCGGATCGGATCTTCTGCATGTGTCGCGATAAACGGTGAAAACGCATGCGCCCGTAAATGATTCACCCCCACAACCGGCACTTCCAATCCCAGTGCCAGCGCTTTCGCCGCCGAAACACCCACCGCCAAACATGCCGCGAGCCCAGGCCCGGATGTCACCGCCACTGCCGTAACCCCGCCAAACCCCAATTCCGCTTTCGCCCGCTCCAGCATTGGGGCAAAATTCCGCAAGTGCTCGCGCGTCGCTAAATCCGGCACCACCCCGCCATGTTGCCCATGCAGAGCGATCTGCGTGTGAATCCATTCACTGAGCAACCCTTTTGCAGGGTCAAACATCGCGACGGCGGTCTCGTCGCAGGAACTTTCCAGTGCCAATATCATCGGTGGCACAGCCTATTGAAATCCAACTCCCGCCGATCGGTTGACTAACAGATCAACTCCATTAAGCACGTCGATCGCCGCCTGTAATTGACGATCCTTGATTGGAGCGAATCCAAAACGCTCCTCAAACATTTCTGGATCGTCCACGTCGTTCCGCGCCCGTTGCAGACGCAGTTTGTTATCTTCCTCCGGGGTCATGACCACTTCCACGTGAGGTTCGATACCATGTTTATGAATACTGACGCCGCTCGGCGTATAATAAAGTGCCGTCGTCAAACGCATGCCCTCCCCGTTGCGAAGTTGAAAGATCGTTTGCACAGAGCCTTTGCCGAAAGAGCGCTCTCCGACGACGACCGCTCGCAGGGTGTCTTTCAACGCACCGGTAACCACCTCAGCGGCACTGGCGCTCCCAGCATTGATTAGCACGACGACGGGTAGTTTCACGTGTAGCCCCATGTGACCCGCCCGGAAGTCTTCCCGTTGCTCGGGATCTCTGCCTTGGGTGTAAACCACGAGTTCACCGCCATCGAAAAATGGTTCCGCCACATCGACTGCCGCATCGAGTAAACCGCCCGGATTATTCCGCATATCCAAAATAATTCCCTTCACTCCAGCTTCTATCAATTTTCTTAAAGCGTCCTTAAACTCCTTCCCGGTTTCTGAGGAAAAATGAACGAGCTGAATGTAACCTAAGTTTCCCGCGAGCACCTTCACTTCCGGCACACTTTCCACTTTGATGATTTCACGCACGAGCGTCAGATCGACATGCTTTGCAAGACGCGGGCGAAAAATACCCACCTGCACGGAGGTGTTGGGTTTCCCTCGTAATCGCTCAATCGCCTCATCCATCGGCACACCGTTTTTGAGCGAATAGCCATCCACGCTCTCGATCACGTCGCCCCGTAAAATTCCCGCGCGTTCTCCCGGAGTGCCGGCGATCGGCGCAATCACAATCATCTGCCCATCACGCATCTCGACTTGCACACCAATCCCTCCGAATTCGCCATCGAGATCATCCCCCAACCGTCGAAAATCTTCAGCTTCCAAAAACTCCGAATGAGGATCCAAGGAGCCCACCACGCCGTGAATCGCCTCGCGTGCGAGCTGTTCATAACTCGCCTCGTCATCACCGACGTAGTTCTGGTTTACCGTATCAATCACATCCTTCACGTAATCCGCCGCGCGATTCAGGTCTCGGTTAGGCAGAAATCCCCACGAGGATGCGGTGCGCAACACCACCGCCGCGAGCAACAAACCCAGCAGGCCGCCAACCGATAATGTGAGAATGCGTTTGAGCATGTGGCCGACTGTGTGCATCTGCTACGGTTTGTAAATGGGATCGTCACACAACCTCACCGACACCGCGCCGTCAGACGCATTCTTAGCACGCTTCCAAAACGCATGCCCGGATGGCGGCGTCTTGTCGTTTGAACGCTACATGGAAATCGCCCTCTACGATCCGGAAGTGGGCTACTACCGGCAATCCCGCCCACGCGTGGGTTACGGTGCCGACACTGATTTCTTCACTGCTGCAACGTCGGGTGGTGTTTTCGGTGAACTAATCACAACTGCCGCTGAACAACTTCTCGATGGGAACTCAACCGAAGATTATACTTTCGTAGAAATCGGTTCCGAGAGCGAGGGTGGCATTCTAAAAAATGTGCCTCACCGTTTCCGCGAGGTGATCACAATGCCGTTCGGCGAGCCCTTGGATATCAAGGGGCGTTGCGTTGTTTTTTCCAATGAACTGTTTGATGCCCAACCCTGTCGCCGATTTATCGGTCGCGACGGACGATGGCACGAATTGGGCATCAAGTGTTCCACTGGGCTGCTCGAAGAAACTGTTTTTGAGAAACCCGCTACGGAGACGTATTTGCCCGCCGTCGCAGCGGAGGGTTACCGAATAGACGCGCCCCAAGCCGCCGTGACTCTCTTGGAGCAAATCGCGCGGCAACCATGGGAAGGTCTCTTTATTGCCTGCGATTACGGGAAATCATGGGTAGAGCTCACCGAAGCTACTCCAGGAGGCACCACTCGCGCCTACTACCGGCACACTCAAAGCAATGATCTGCTCGCACGCCCCGGAGATCAGGATCTCACCTGTCATGTCTGCTGGGATTGGCTTGACGACGCGCTGAAAAAACACGGATTCGCGTCACCAACACTCGAATCTCAGGAATCATTTCTCATCCATCACGCAGGGTCCAAGATCGCCGAGATCTCCTCTCAAGAAGCTGCGAAGCTCAGTCAACGTAAGTTGGCTCTCATGCAACTGCTGCATCCAGCGCATCTTGGGCAGAAATTTCAGGTGCTCCACTCCAGCCGAAAATCAACCGATGAAGATAGTTGATATTGCCCTTGCTTCGCCGAAGCCCAGACCTTTACTCACAACCTTTTAACTACTTAGAACATGGCAAGAATTTGTGCAATCACAGGTAAGCGTCCGACAACGGGCAGCTCCATCAATCGCAAGGGACAAAGCAAAAAAAGCGGCGGTATCGGCACTCACGTGACGAGTATTACCAAGCGCAAGTTTCGTCCTAACCTTCAGCGCATCCGCGTCAGAATGCCTAATGGCGGAGTGAAACGCATGCTGGTCTGTGTGAAAGCTATCAAGGCTGGTCTGGTTCAAAAAGCCTGATCACAATCCATTTCCAACCCGCAACCTTCTCGGTTGCGGGTTTTTTTGTGCTCAAATAAATCCTTCCACCCAAGAGACTTCCCCTTAATGATACGGTTATTAGCATGGCCAACCCCGCCAATTTCAATACTCCGATAACTCCAGCGATCGCGGCTCGGGTCGAAGCCGAAATGACGCGGCTGCTCTACCGCTCACAGGGATCGCGTCTGATTATCAACGTCCTTTTGGCGATTATTCTGACGATTGGCATAAGTGATACCCACTCATGGAAATTCAAAGCGAGCTGGGTCGGGTGCATGATAATAACGTCACTCCTGCGATGGACTTTGATTGCGAGTTTTTCCCGCAATGACCCTCCACTCAGTAAACTGCCCCGTTGGCGTTACTTATACATTGCCGGTTCATCACTCGCCGCCGGTCTTTGGGGTTGGGCGGGTGTAGCCTTTTTTAATGTCGAGAACACATTCTCGAGCCTACTTCTCGTGATGATTATTGCCGGAATGAACGCGGGGGCATCCCGATCGTTGTCCCCGGTTCCGTTGACCTATCGGATCTACGTCAGTCTTTCGATGCTTCCGGCCGGTATCCTCTTTCTCGTGATTGGTGAAGGAGGGTGGTTACTCGCGTTCACCACCTTTACCTACGGGTTCTCCCTAGCCATCCTTTCGGAGCAACAACACACTGATCTTCAGCATCTCTACCGTCTGATTTTCGAAAACGAGGACAACGTCGCCTCAATGGAAAACGCGAAAAATAAGGCCGAAGATGCGAATCTCAGCAAAGGCGAGTTCCTTGCCACGATGAGCCATGAAATCCGCACTCCGATGAATGGCGTGATCGGCATGCTCCAAATTCTCAGTGGCACTCGCCTCAATCCCGAACAGTCCTCACACGTCAAAGTCGCGTCCAGTTCTGCCCACACCCTCCTTCGGCTCCTCAACGATATTCTCGATTTTTCCAAAATGGAGAGTGGAAAACTCGAATTTGAAAACATCCCCTTTAACCCTAATGAAGCGATCAGGGAAGTCGTCAAATTGCTCCGCATCAAAGCCACCGAAAAGCAATTATCCTTGAATCTATCCCTCCCCGCCGGATCAGATCTGTATGTTCTGGGCGATGAAGTGAGGCTCAAGCAAGTGCTCCTCAATCTCACCGGCAACGCCATCAAGTTCACCGAGAAAGGCAGTATCGATATTACGATGGTGGTGCGACAGGCCACGGAATCTGAAGTCTCCCTCCACTTCCAAATCGTCGATAGTGGAATCGGCATGGATACGGCAACGCAGCAAAAACTCTTCAAGGTGTTTTCCCAAGGCGATAGCTCCACCACCCGCAAATTTGGCGGCAGCGGCCTGGGGCTGGCTATTTCTCAAAAATTGGTCCGAGCCATGGGAGGCAATATCACTGTCTCCAGTGAGGCAAACCGCGGCTCCACTTTTGAATTTGATGCCCAGTTTAAAACGGCTAAGCGCCCCACTTCATCAAAAGCGAATTCAAGTGCTAGCGCGCAACAGCACCTTTCCGGAAGTATCCTCGTGGCGGAGGACGATCTGGTGAATCAACAGGTGATTAAGCTCATGCTCAAAAGCATGGGATTACAGCCTGAGCTGGTGCCAAATGGAGCGGATGCACTCGCGGCAGTCCAATCAAAGAAATGGGACGCAATCCTGATGGATTGCCAGATGCCAGTCATGGACGGCTATGCTGCCACTCGCGCCATCCGTAAGCACCTCAACGGGAGTCCCCTACCGATTATCGCCCTCACTGCTAATGCAATGGCCACGGATCGCCAAGCCTGCCTTGACGCTGGCATGACCGACTTTCTCACCAAGCCCGTTCGTCAAAAAGAGCTGTATGGATACCTATCGCGGTGGCTTAAGCCCAAATTCCCCGCGCCGACTACGGCTGCAGCTACTCAAGTAGAGTAATTTAAACCGCCGCTACAAAGCGCGGAAAACCAACGTGGCATTCTGCCCGCCAAACCCGAGGTTATTGCTCAAGACCGTGCGCACCTTTGCCTCTCGAGATTCGTTCGGCACATAGTCCAAATCGCAATCCGGATCGGGTTCGACGAGATTGATCGTTGGGGCAATACGGCCGGTTTCGATCGTCTTAGCACATATCACCGACTCGATACCTCCAGCCGCACCAAGCAGGTGACCTGTCATCGACTTTGTCGAACTGATGGGAAGCTTCGTAGCGTGGTCGCCGAGCACCTTCTTGATCGCCAGCGTCTCAAACTTGTCATTGTAAGGAGTGGAAGTGCCATGAGCGTTGATGTAATCAATCTCGCTCGGCGCTACTCCTGCGCTCGCTAAGGCGCGAGTCATTGAAAGGGAGAGGCCTTTTCCTTCCGGATCAGGTTGCGTGATATGAAACGCATCACACGACGCCGCATAACCTGGTATTTCGCAATAAATTCGGGCGCCACGAGCCTTCGCGTGCTCCAAAGATTCGAGCACCAAAATACCCGCACCCTCAGCCATCACGAAACCGTTTCGATTGAGCTCGAAGGGACGACTTGCCGTTTGCGGCGTATCGTTGCGCGTGCTCATCGCCTTCATGGCGCAGAAGCTGGCATAAGCAAAAGGCGTGATGGCTGCTTCGCTCCCGCCGGCGATCATCACATCGACATCGCCTCGACGAATAGCATGCGCAGCCTCGCCGATCGCATGAGAACCGGTGGCACAGGCGGAAACCAAACCGAAATTCGGACCACGAGCACCGTATTCAATCGCGACCAAACCAGAGCACATGTTCCCGATGAGCGCTGGAATCGTAAAAGGTGACACTCTGCGAGGACCTCGCTCCTCTAAGACTTTAAGTTGGGTTTCATAGGTGTGCATTCCACCGATGCCCGAGCCGATCATCACTCCCACGCGATCGCCATTTTCCTCAGTCATGTCTAGCCCCGAATCTTTCACGGCCTGACGGGAGGCTACATAGCCAAACTGAGTGTAACGATCATTACGCCGAGCATCCTTGGGATCCATGTGCGCGTTGACATCCCAATCTCGGACTTCGGCTCCAATCTGGCTTGCGTAGGCCTCAGGATTAAAATGGCTGATTCGATCTACTCCACTTTTACCCGCCAGCAAAGAGGACCAGAACGTATCCACGTCATGACCAATCGAGGTGACTACACCCAACCCCGTGATCACTACGCGTCGGTTTTCTTGAGCATCCATAAAAGAGTAATTATTGGGCGTAACTGACCTGCACAAAAAAGGCGTCCTACCAGCTTTTCCACGGCGGGAAAGCGGTAGAACGCCGGAAATTGTCGAGCGCGTTACTCGGCGGTAGCTTTAGCTTTAATGTAGTCGGTCACTTGCCCGACGGTCTGCAGCTGTTCCGCATCCGATTCAGGGATTTCGCCCTTAATCTCTTCCTTGAACTCCTCTTCGAAGGCCATGATCAACTCGACAGTGTCGAGCGAGTCGGCTCCTAGATCATCCAGGAATGAGGCGGCAGGGGTAATCTGTTCCTCGTTTACGTTAAGCTGGTTAACGATGATTTCTTTGACGCGTTGGTCTATGGTTTTTTGGTCGGCCATGTGTTAAATGATACTTGGTTAGCAGGCTTCACATCGCCATCCCGCCGTCAACGGTAAAAACTTGGCCTGTGATGTAGTTGGATTCTTGAGAAGAAAGGTAAGCGGTCATGTTGGCAATATCAGAAGATTCGCCAAAACGTTTCAGAGGCACCTGACCGAGGATTTTTGCGGAAACCTCTTCGTTATTAACAAATTCCGTGGTCATGTCGGTTTTAATGAAACCAGGCGCGACCGCATTTACGGTGACTCCTCGCGCGGCAAACTCACGAGCCAGCGACTTGGTCAAGCCGATCATACCTGCCTTGGCCGCAGAGTAATTCGCCTGCCCCGCATTGCCCATAATACCGCTCACCGAGGCGATATTGATGATGCGCCCCCAGCGAGCGCGGGTCATGGGACGTGCCAGATATTTGCACCAATGGAAACAGCTGGAGAGATTAGTTGAAATTACATTCTCCCAATCGTCCGGGCTCATGCGAAACAGCAAGCCGTCGCGAGTGATACCGGCATTATTTACGAGAATATCGATATTCGGAAATTCTTCCAGTAACGTCTCCGAGGCCTTGGCGATTTCCTCCCCGTTGGAAACATCGACCGCCATGGCTTTAGCTTTGCCGCCAGAAGCGTTGATCGCATCGGCGACTCCACCACAAGAGTCGGCAGACTTGGAAACACAGATCACGGTCACTCCGGCTGCAGCCAAAGTCTCGGCAATGGCGCGGCCAATACCACGTCCGGCCCCAGTCACCAAAGCGGTGCGATTTTCAAATGTTAGTTTCATAAATTTTGGAGAGTATCAATAAACGTCACGTTGGTAGCGTTTATCTTTCTTAAGTTGTTTCACGTAATCTGTCGCGGTCACAATATCCATTTTCCCCTGCTCGGCGACGATTTCATGCAACGCGGCATTAACATCCTTGGCCATGCGTTTGGCATCACCGCAGACGTAAAAATAAGCACCGCCATCGATCCAAGCCCAGAGCTCGGCAGCGTTAGCACGCATCTTATCCTGCACGTATATCTTCTCGGCTTGATCACGTGACCACGCGAGGTCGAGACGGTCAACTTGCCCGTTCGCCTTGTAGCCTTCCCATTCCTCTTCGTAGAGGTAATCGGTCGCCTTTTTCTGATCGCCAAAGAAAACCCAATTGCGACCTTTCGCTTCAGAAGCAATGCGATCCTGGATGAAAGCTCTGAATGGTGCGATCCCGGTGCCCGGGCCTATCATAATACAGTCGCGCTCCCCATCCTCAGGCGGACCAAAATGCGAATTTGAAACAAAGACCGGCACGGGAGTCTGATCCACTGTTACCCGATCGGACATAAACGTGGAGCACACTCCCACCCGCTCACGATGGTTCGTTTCATAACGAACAATCGCCACTGTAAGGTGAATTTCCTGAGGAAAGATCCGCGGTGAGGAGGCGATCGAATAAAGCCGTGGCATCAACTTCCGCATGTGATCGACCAATTCCTGCGCGGTCAGCTTCGCACTAGGAAACTCCGCCAACAAATCTGCATATTCATGATCGGCGAGAAAGGTAGTGAGCACTTCATTAGCCTCGGGAACGAGCAAACCGTTAAGCTTGGCCTGCTCAGCAGGATCCGTAGCCTTTTCTGCCAGCGTCTTAACGATCTTGGCGGTGGGCTTCGCCAAGGAAAGGCGAGAGCTCAATGCCTCGCTCAAAGAAATTGGCTCCTCCAAGCGCAACATGGTTGGAGAAACCATCTCTTCACCCGTCGCGCTGACCAATTTCAGCAACTCCTCCACCTCTGTGGTGCGATTCGTGGAAAAGACCCCCAAGGAATCACCGGCTTTATAGGACAAATCACTCCCTATTAAATTGACCACGAAGTGACGAGTATCCTTTGCGGAACCGGGGTTATTGAGCACCCGATTTTCCGTAATCCGTGATGGAAAAGGGTTATTTTTCGTGAATTGTGCGGTGGCAGGATCAGCTGACATGATGGCGCAAATGAAGGGCGTGGCTAAACCACCGCGCAAGCCTTTGTTTCAACAGAAATTCCAGAGCTTGCTCCCAACGACGAAATACCGCCAACTGCACCTTTCATGAGTCCAAACGAGCCTATTCGCATTCAAAAACACCTCGCCGAGGCCGCTATCTGCTCCCGTCGAGCAGCCGAAAAACTCATCGAAGAAGGCGAAGTATGGGTAAACGGAAAGATGGCGACCATCGGGCAGAAAATCACTCCCGGAGAGGATAAGATCACCGTCAGCGGCACAACTGTGAAGTTTGTCCAAGCGAAGGTCACTCTCGCGATGCACAAGCCACGGGGGGTGGTCTGCTCCAATGATGATCCGCACAATCCAAAAACAGTCTTTGATCTGTTGCCCAAGGACTTCACTGGCCTGAGATTCTTTTGCGCCGGGCGCCTCGATAAGGACAGCGAAGGGCTGCTCATTTTAACCACTGATGGTGAATTGGCGAATCGGCTCATGCATCCGTCCAATCTGATCGTTAAGCGCTACCATGTCGTCCTCAAAGAGCCTTACCCCTCCGCGCGGCTGGGTCAGCTCACTCGCGGTGTCATGATCGAAGGAGAAAAGTTGAAGGTTGAGAGCGCTGCCTTGGTCAACCCCACCAAAGCGAAAACCTCCACCAATCTCGATGTGCACATGCACCACGGTAAAAAGCGGGAGATTCGCCAGCTCTTCATCGCCTTGCGTCACAATGTAAAACGCCTGCGGCGCTATCAAATCGGATCGCTACGCTTAAAGGGAATCCCGTTGCGTGCCATGAAACAATTAACGAGTGTGGACATCGCGCTGCTTTTCAAAATTCCGCGGCCCCACTTCGTTGGGAAATCTACCGGAAAACCCGCTTCACGATCATGATCAAATCCACTGTCGCCTTCACCCTTTCACTCTTTCTGGTCCTGATCGCCTCGGCGACGCCAGTGACCACACCAACAGCGGTGCACACGCAACCCGACACGAACTCCAGTGTCATCAAAGTGCTCTCACCGGGTGGTAGTTTCGTCGAAGACCCCACTGCCGCCGCTCCCACCGGATGGACACCGGTTATCAACAAAGGTCCATTTGAAGGTTACGTGCTCAACAAAGATATCGACAAGGGGCTTAGAGTAAAACTCGGTGCCCCTATCCACAAGCAACCGAAGTCGAGCTCGGGCGTGCTCACCAGCATGGAAGACGAGGACAAAGCCTCCATCACCGGTCTGCACGGTAAATGGACGCAAATCAGTTTAGACAAATCCATCACTGGTTACATCCAGCGCCAACGTGCCACTTCGGCAACGACGATTAGCACACCCGTATTACAGGATGTCCCTCATCAACAATCCAGCACCGCCGCAGCAACAACTACACCTGACTATGGCACTGCCAAATCAGCCCCCCCCGCTACTTTTCGTCCGGCCCCTGCGACCGAGAATTCAGGCTTACCCAGACTTTTTGAAGGTCGATTCGTAACAACGAGACGCCCCTTCGCCCCACGACGTCCTTACGACTGGCAACTCAATGATACTTCCGGTGTTCGTTATGCTTATCTCGATGTCTCTAAGCTACTCCTTACCGAACGCCTCGAAAGCTACGATGGTCGCACCGTCGTCGTATTCGGCACACCAAGGGCCACCTCCAACGGTGAACACCTCCTCATCCAAATCGAGAGTCTGCGCCTCAAGTAAGCCGCAACTTTCTCTGCTCTCACAGAGCATAATTTTCTCATGAAAATCATCGACGGAAACCAAATCGCCTCCGATATCATTGCTGAATTAAAGGCCGAAGTCTCTACCTTTAGCGGTCGCAAACCGTGCATCGCTTTAATCCGCGTAGGCGAAGATCCGGCCTCAGTGTCCTACGTCCGTAAAAAGGAAAAAACTGCTGCTGAGATCGGGATCGAAAGTCGGATCATCTTACCTCCCATCACGATCAGCCACGAGGAGCTGGCTGCCTTGGTCGAGGAGCAAAATAACGACGATACCGTCGATGGCATCTTGATCCAGTCTCCCATGCCCAAGCATATCAACGAGCTGCTGATCTTCCGTGGCATCTCACCAGACAAGGATGTGGATGGTCTCGGCACCATGAATATCGGCAAGGTCGCACAGGATGATGATACTGGTTTCATTTCCTGCACTCCCGCCGGGATCATGATGCTCCTCGCGCGCAGTGGCGTTGATCTCAAGGGCAAGCATGTGGTGGTAATCGGGCGCAGTCTGTTGGTCGGAAAACCAGTCGCTCTGCTCGCTTTGCAAAAGAAAGCCGGCGCGAATGGCACGGTAACAGTCTGCCACTCCGGCACCGCCAATCTACCGAATATCGCCAGCCAAGCAGATGTGCTCATCGCGGCAATTGGCCGGCCGGAATTTGTCACCAAAGACATGGTGAAGCCCGGTGCCGTCATTATTGATGTCGGCGTCAATCGCGTGCCCGACGACAGCAAGAAACGCGGTTACCGCCTGACTGGTGATGTTGACTTTGCAACCGTCTCGGAGATCGCCAGCCAAATCACACCAGTGCCAGGTGGCGTTGGCCCGATGACAGTGGCGATGTTGATGAAAAATACCGTTAAAGCGTATCGTCAGCGTAACGCCTCATAAGGCTAGCACCTCAGTAAGCTGGAGTTGCCTACGCGCTTACCTTCCCTCACTCTGAACCGATGCCTGACCACAACATACTGGTAGTTGATGACCAACCCATCAACGTGCAGTTACTCAAGCGCAAGCTTGAGAAGGATGGGCTTCGTGTGACCACTGCCTACAACGGAATCGAAGCACTGGAGTCGGTAAAAAAGGAGAAGCCTGATCTCATCCTCCTGGATGTGATGATGCCCGATATGGATGGGATCGAAGTATGCCAACGTCTACAGGCACAGGAAGACACCCGCTCTATCCCCGTCATCTTCATCACAGCGCGGACTTCCAAGGAAGGTAAACTCGAAGGGCTGGGCGTGGGTGCTGTCGATTACATCACCAAACCAATTGATCTGGATGAGACTTTGGCGCGGGTGCAAACACAGCTCCGCTTCGTGAGCATCAATCGGGAAATGCTAGGACTTCAACGTCGTCTGGTAGAGTCACGTCGCGCCGCTACGATCGGAGCCGTCACCCAAGGCATCGCGCACAATCTAAATAATCTGCTTGGCGTCGTCATCGGCTATTTGGATCTCGTCAAAGCTTATTACGACAAGCCTGAACAGGTTAAGAAAAATGCCGCCCATGTGGAAGAGGCGGTTCAGCGCATCGTCTCGATCGTGAAACAGCTCAGCTCGCTTGTCGTAAAAACACGCCCACCTCACAGCAAGGCAGGTTTACAGACTTTAATCGAAGGTGGGATCCAGCGGTTTCGAAACGAATTCAAATTGCAAGCCGATGTTACTATCACCAACGAACTAGGGGATCTTGCCATCGAAAGTAACATCGAAACATTTGAAGAAGTTCTCTCCAAGACACTCATCAACGCGTGGGAAAGCTACGACAATCAACCCACCGAGCCACGTCCCATCTGGATCAAAACAACGCTGCTCGATAATCCTGTGGATGGAAAATTGGTGCAGATAACAATCAAGGATCAGGGGCGCGGATTGGATCCTGAAATTCAGGATCATATATTCGAGCCCTTTATCAGCTCAAAAAACACCGTGGGAGTTGGCATGGGCCTAACCGTCGCGCGACATGCCCTGCGCACCTTGGGTGGCGAAGCAACCATAGATAACTGCGAGAATGGCGGAGCCTGCTGCACACTCGTCCACCCAGTCGCAAAAAGAGCCAGTAAAACCATACAAGATAATGAATAAAATAGCTTTTCTAGGTTCAGGAAATATGGCCGCCGCCATGATTGATGGTCTCATCAACAGCAAAGTAGCTGCCCCAGCGGATATCATATGTTACTCGGCGAGTGGTCGCTCGGCCCAAGCACTATCAGCTCGGACAGGCATTCAACAAGCCACGAGCTTGGAAGAACTCGTCGCCCAAGCCGAGACGCTCATTATCGCCTTCAAGCCTTATCATTTGGCTACAGCTGATGCTGCCTTGAGCTCCCTCACCTCCGGTAAGTTGGTGATATCCGTGCTCTCCGGTAAACGCTTGGAAACGTTGGGGAAAGTCTTTCCGCACGCCCGTAACGTCATCCGCACGATGCCAAATACGCCGTCTCAAATCGGCGCAGGCGTCACTCCTTGGTGTGCCATGCGCTCGTTGAGCAACGAGGATCGCAATACCATTGAATCACTGCTCAAAGCTATGGGCCTCCAACTTGAAATCGAAGAGTCTATGATGGATGCCGCCACGGCTGTCAGCGGTAGCGGAGCCGGATTTGTTTTCGAATTTGCCGGGGCCATGTGCGCTGCCGCCGAAAATGCTGGTTTAGATACCGAGACCGCCCGCACCTTAGCGATCCAGACATTACTGGGGTCGGCCCGACTACTCGCACGGAGTTCTGATAGCCCGGAAGCTCTCCGCGACAAAGTCTGCTCTCCCAAAGGCACGACAGAAGCCGGACTCAATCGCATGGCCGCCGGAGATTTGCGCGGGCTGATTCGTGAAACGATCGAAGCCGCTCGTCTGAGAGCGATTGAAGTCTCCCAAGAAGCATGAGTGCATTATCCGGACGAATCCTCGTAACCGGTGGCGCCGGATTCATCGGCAGCGCGTTAATTTGGGCGCTAAATCAACGTGGAATCACCGACATCGTGGTGACTGATATTCTGGGCACCGATGAAAAGTGGCGTAACCTCGTGCCGTTGAAATTCAGTGACTATGTGGAAGCGGATATTTTCCGTAATCGACTGAATAGCCAAGGCTCTGCCTTCGGTAAATTCTCGGCCGCGTTTCATCTTGGGGCCTGTTCCGCGACCACCGAGCGCGATGCTTCGTATCTCATCAATAACAACTTCGCATTCACCAAAGAGCTCGCCACCTGGGCGATGGAGCACGACACCCGCTTCGTCTATGCCTCTTCGGCCGCGACTTACGGCGATGGCGATCAGGGAATGGATGATCAGAGCGAGGATATTGCCCGACTGCGACCGTTGAACATGTATGGCTATTCCAAGCATCTCTTCGACTTGCACGCCCAACAACATGGTTGGCTCAAACGTGTCGTTGGGGTGAAGTATTTCAATGTGTTCGGTCCCAATGAAGACCACAAGGGCGACATGCGCTCGCTGGTCAATAAGGCCTACCAACAAATCACGGAGACGGGAAAAGTGGGACTCTTTAAGAGCTACCACCCCGATTACAAAGACGGTGAACAGAGGCGCGATTTCCTCTATGTAAAAGATGCCGTCGAGATGACCTTGCACTTTGCGGAAAAGGGTATCCAGGCCAATGGACTCTACAATCTGGGCTCTGGTGAGGCCAATACTTGGCTTACCCTCACCCGAGCTATTTTCTCGGCTCTGGAGAAGGATCCGCAGATTGATTTCATCGAGATGCCGGAAGCACTTCGTGGTAAGTATCAATACTACACCAAAGCCGATATCTCCAAACTTCGAGCCTCCGGTTATGATAAGCCGATGACTCCCCTTGCTGAATCTGTGCGCGATTATGTGCAAACCGCCCTTGTCCCGGACAAGCGACTCGGCGACTAAGAGTCGCTTTAAGTAAACTCTAGCTCACTGCTCAGCATTTTAAATAATGCCGAGTTTACCTCAGCTTGTCATTCTTCACTTCGTTCAGAATGACA
>Ga0105054_10003291_pt1 | contig 25162 bp, 26 predicted proteins | sample BON02_FD_78091 | JGI IMG/M metagenome (GOLD analysis project Ga0105054, IMG submission 78091) | Freshwater microbial communities from Lake Bonney liftoff mats and glacier meltwater in Antarctica - BON-02 (megahit assembly) | ecosystem: Environmental > Aquatic > Freshwater > Ice > Glacier...
CTAATCGAAGCAGGTTCAGAACTATCGCGCATGCGCCGTGTGTGTGAACAAGATGAATTTCCCGTCGAAGCCAATGACTTTGGCGCCATTGAAATCCTGTCACAAAGAAATAGAAAGTTCGTCACAGGCGCCTCAGTTAATATTTACAACGAACGCACCCTCAACCTGTTACACCAACAGGGCATGAGGCGCTGGAATCTATCGGTTGAACTGGGTAAAGAACAATTGGCTGAATTACATCAACACCGGCCTAATGATGTTGAAACTGAAGTGCTGGTTTGGGGTCGTTTGCCCTTGGCCTATGCCGCACGTTGCTTCACTGCCAGAGCCCACAACCTGCCGAAAGATCAATGCCAGTTCAAGTGCATTGAAGACCCCGATGGTTTGCCGATGAAAACCCGTGAGCGACAAGATTTTCTGTGCCTGAATGGCATTCAAACCCAATCAGCACTGACGTGTAACTTGCTCCCCGAAATTGAAGTCATGAGAGACCTGAAGGTTGATGTTTTACGCATCAGTCCACAATCCGAGCATACTTTTGAAGTCATTGAGGCCTTCAACCAGGCGCTTGCATCACCTGAAACAATCAGTTATTTGAACGCCAACATGCAGAATTATGCACCCACTGGTTTGTGCGATGGCTATTGGTTTGGTCAATCAGGCATGGATTTGCATCAAGCCAACTCACCAGCAAGCAGTCCACCAAACACATGACTGTCAAAGCCCCGCCATCAGACTTGAACCAGAACACCCAACCAAGGGTTCCTGACCTGTTAAGTCGACCCGTCACGCTGATTCCAGAAATCATTCACAGCAGCCTGATCGTAAAGATACTGAACCTGGTACTGGCTCAGGCTTTGAAGGATGAAGAGCTGGAATTTTTAGAAAACCAGCAAGTTTCAGTAGAGATCAGCGACCTCAAACTTAAATTTGCTTTGGGCTTGAGGAATCAACAGTTGGTGGCTAAAACCTGGCGAACTGGTGATGACCTGAATTTATCAGGCGTCCTTTATGACTTCATGCTTTTAGCCAGTCGTCAGGAAGACTCGGATACCTTATTTTTTCATCGTCGATTGAAAATGGAAGGCAGCACTGATCTCGGTTTGGAAGTGAAAAACCTGTTGGATGGCATGGACACAGATACCGTTCGTTTTCATAAACATATCGATGTTGCTTTGCGCCATGGCATAAAAGTTTTTGAACACATATTCAAATGATCTATAAAAGTCTCAGAGACTTTATCACTGCCATGGAGTTGGCTGGTGAACTGAAACGAGTCAAGCAAGAGGTTGATCCAAACCTGGAAGTAACCGAGCTATGTTTCCGCAGTCGTCAAGCTGAAGGTCCGGCTTTATTCTTTGAAAACCCCAAAGGATCAAACATACCGATGCTCGGTAATTTATACGGCACCGGAAAGCGCGTTGCTATGGCGCTGGGTTTGACCGACAACAAAGATTTACGCGCTGTAGGTGAAAAACTGGCTTTTCTGAAAACACCCGTATTACCCACAAACCTGTCTGATGCTTTGGCGAAACTGCCACAATTCAAAGACTTGGCTTATGTGAATCCAAGAATGGTCAAAAATCCTGTCTGCCAACAGAATATCCTGACCGGCGATGAGGTTGACCTTGAAAAATGGCCCATCCAAACCTGTTGGCCAGAGGATGCTGGAAAACTTATCACCTATGGTTTAGTCATCACCAAAGGACCGTATAAACCAAGACAGAACATCGGCATCTACCGCATGCAAGTTATTGGCAAGAATAAAGTCATCATGCGCTGGCTACAGCACCGTGGTGGTGCGCTTGATTTTGCTGAATTCAAAGAACAAAACCCGGGCAGACGATTTCCAGTAGCCGTAGCCATTGGCACTGATCCGGCAACCCACTTGGCAGCGGTCACACCCATCCCTGATACCATCAGCGAGTACCAATTTGCTGGCCTGATTCGTGGCGCAAAAACTGAATTGACGCCCAGCCTGTTGCACCCGCAATTGCAAGTGCCTGCCACTTCTGAAATTGTACTTGAGGGCTACATCGAACCTGATGAGACGGCTTTGGAAGGACCATTTGGTGATCATACGGGTTATTACAACTCACAAGATCATTACCCAGTATTCACCATTGAACGCATCAGTCACCGTAATAATCCCATTTATTTGACAGCCTACATGAGCCGACCACCTTTTGATGAGCCCTCAGCAATGGCCAGTGCTTTGAATGAAATGTTCGTGCCGTTGTTACAGCAGCAGTTTCCAGAAGTGGTAGATTTTTACTTGCCGCCTGAAGCTTGTTCCTACCGCATGGCGTTGGTCAGCATCAAAAAACGTTACCCGGGTCACGCCAGGCGCATCATGTTTGGTGTGTGGTCATTTTTACGTCAGTTTACTTACACCAAGTTCATCATCATCACAGATGATGATATTGACTTACACAGCTGGCCAGATGTGATTTGGGCACTGACCACTCGCTCGGATCCTGCGCGCGACACCCTTTTGGTAGAAAACACGCCAATTGATTATTTGGACTTTGCCAGCCCGGTAGCCAGTTTGGGCTCAAAAATGGGTATCGATGCCACCAATAAACTACCCGCCGAAAGCAGCCGAAAATGGGGTAAACCCATCACCATGACGGATGAGATTAAAGCAAGAATGGATGCATTGTGGAAAACTATCAATGATGACTAAAACGCCAACACTGCAAATACGTTATGTCTATTTTATGTAGCCGCGTGGTGTGAGCCAGCTGTTGGTTTCCTATTCCGTTCGAGTGCTAAAATTTTCAGTAAAGCCAGTAGTAACAATCCGGCTATCCAGTTGTGTGCAACTGCCAGCCCTATCGGTAAGCCTGAAGCCACACCGATAATCCCGATCCCAAACTCGACGCCCACCAGTAACATCACAAGAACACCCGTGTTGCGCAAACGGCCACCAGCACGCCAGCTAAGAAAACCGACAGCAAGAACCAATATCGTGGTTGCAACTGCACCAAGACGATGGGCAATGTGTATATCCATACGCTCCTGGCCACCTATCACGTGCCCCTCGGATGTGACTTCGTGTGACGTTGTCAAATCCAGTGCTTTGAATACCTCAGGCCCTGGCAACCACCTGCCTTGGCAGTCGGGCAAGGTCTGGCAGGAAGTGGCTGCAAAATTGGCGCTGGTCAGACCTCCCAGCAATATCTGTACTACCAGCAACAAAACAGCCATTGCTGGCAATAAGCCTGGAAGTGCTTTTTGACCCTGACGATTATTTTTCCCGTCGCCAGCATCGAATAGCATCCAACCCAGTAAGCCAAGCATCAAAAACCCACCACTCAAGTTGCCCATCACCACCGCCGGGCTGTGCAAACTACCTGACTTTATGCCGAGCAGCGCCAGAAAAACCGTAACGCCCAGCAGTGCTATTGAAATCAGTCGGTTTCTTTTTTGTTTGAGTGATAAAGCCACAAGCAGCACGATCATTAAACCCAACACACTGGCAACTAATCGATGCAAGGACGTTGCCCACGCCAGTGGTTGATTGGCTTCAGCAACAATGCGCCGATAGGCATTCTCACTGGAAATCACTTGGCTCCCTGCGGGTAGCTCACCAATTTGTCCATAGCAGGCAGGCCAATCTGCACATCCAATGCCGGAATGTGCCAGGCGAAGGTAAGCGCTAAGCGTAACCAGCAAAATGACCAGTAGCAGTGACATCCAAACCGTGGCTTTCATATTCTCAGGCCTGCCTAATCTTTGATCCGCTGCAACATGGCAGCCTGTCCTCGCACCAGCCGCACTCTTGCCGGGGTAGCTTTCCAATCAACCCGGTCTTGACCAAACTCGAAGCCCCACCGCCAGGCGGCATCGTATTGAAACTGGTAATCGTTCCCCGACCAGTACTCATCAGCTTGTGTATATGGGAAATATTTCATGTTGATGGTCGGTGGATTTTTCAGCTTTCGCGGATCTGAGATCGAACCCAGTTCATCACGCGTTGGCACACGCCAATCGCTATACCCGCAATAGTTAGTTTCGTTGACTGCCAATACGTATGCCGATGTATCGCAGCCACTTCCTACACATTGGCCGCCATTTTTAAATCCGCGGTAATCAAGTTCACCATCAAATGATTCTTCCGGATTGTACCAACTGTAAGTATTGCGCCAATCTCGCAAACCCGGCTGGTCCGATTTGACTTCCCAGACCAGACCGATGAACTGATCCTGCACACAATCATTCTCCCCTGGTGGATGACTGAGTAGCTGGCCATCTGGCCCAATAGCTACGTATTTCGTATCGTGAATTTCTGGTCCCGGACCGTTGTCGCGTTCGCAAGCGCTGAGAAAAAACAAAACGGCGGCAACCGCAATCGCTATTAATGGGTTCATTTTCATGGTTTGGTCTTTCCCCAATTGGTAAATAGGAAAACTAACATGCCGTTGACAATTGTTACAAATACAGCTGACTTATATCACACATGTAATTGACCTATGTCACTAACATTCCCAAAACGAAATATATAATGCTAGGTTGGAGAGAGAGTTTAAACCAGCAAATATAAATAAATTTATTTGGGAGGCATGAATTATGAACGAGGAAACCCCGGATACACAGAAGACTGAGCGGGTTCCAATTATGCAGCGCATACTCGATAACCCCTTTTTACTTTTGTTCATTGGCGTGGTGTTCCCAACCGTGTTTTATGTGATTTGGGGCATCATGGAACTCGTCAGCATACCCATCGCTAACTAACTATAACAAAGAGGTGATAACGTGACAGCCATTCAACCACCCTCAGAAATCATCTGGTGGAAGCAACCTCTTGACCGTGTTGAGGGAACCTGGATTGCCATTGCACTCGTTTGGTCCTTGTTCATGTTCGTAATGATGCCCGTTTGGCATATTTACGGAAAACAAAATATGTCCAATGAGGCTTATAAGACCACGCCCGCGGCTTACATAGCGAAAACACAGGCAATGGTAGACAAGTATACCGTTCGGACCATGACTGACCAGCAGATTCCAGTCGTTAGGCCCCCACCGGGCAGCGATGTTTTCTTGATCGCAAGACTTTGGCAGTGGTGGCCCATTCTCGAACTGGTGAAAGGTCAAACCTACCGCTTGCATATTTCTTCTACTGACTGGCAGCATGGTTTTTCTCTGCAACCACAGAATATCAACTTACAGATTCTCCCGGGTTACGAAATGGTTGTGACCATCACGCCAGACACAAGTGGCGACCAGACAATTATCTGTAATGAATTTTGTGGAATTGGTCATCACACTATGCTGGGCAAAATTTTGATAATAGAGGGTGGATCATGAAAAAGGAAATGTTCAGAACCTGCCCGGAATCAGGGCTTCAGTTTCATAAACCAGCGGAAATGCTGATACGTGCTCACGCCGTGCTTGCGGTTGTAATGCTGCTCGTTGGTGGTGTTTCGGCGCTCGCAGTTGTACTTACCCGTTGGCCGGCTGTGCACTGGCTTCCAGCGGATAGGTTTTATCAGATATTAACCTTTCACGGGATCAACATGTTGATCTTCTGGTTGATTTTTTTTGAAGTAGCCGTCCTGTATTTCTGCTCCTCAACACTGCTGAGATGTCGTATAGCAACGCCAAGAATCGCCTGGCTGGGTTTCTTTTTAATGGTCACCGGTGTCGTAGTTAACAATATGGCTGTAATCGGCGGGCAAGCCAGTGTAATGATGACCTCCTATGTGCCCATGCCAGCAGACCCTAATTTCTATCTGGGGTTAATCCTGTTTGCTGTGGGTGCCCTGATCGGATGCTTTGTTTTTCTCGGTACTCTGGTCGTTGCCAAGGAAGAAAAAACCTATGTCGGTTCGGTTCCACTGGTAACCTTTGGTGCGCTGACTGCATGTATCATTGCGATTTTCACTATTGCAATGGGTGCCGTGATCCTGATTCCGACCTACATGTGGTCAATGGGTTGGATCAGCTATATTGATCCAGCGATGTACCGTCTGATTTGGTGGGCCTTCGGTCACTCCTCACAGCAGATCAATGTTGCTGCACATATATCCGTCTGGTATGCCATCGCGGCCATCGTGTTCGGCGCCAGACCTCTGTCAGAAAGAGTCAGCCGTGGGGCATTCCTTTTGTATATTCTCTTCCTGCAACTCGCCTCAGCCCATCATTTACTGGTTGATCCGGGTCTGAGTTCCACCTGGAAGATTTTCAATACCTCATACGCCATGTACCTTGCGGTACTGGCCAGTATGATTCATGGATTGACGGTTCCTGGTGCGATAGAAGTTGCACAACGTGGCAAGGGATACACCAAGGGCTTGTTCGAATGGCTGCGTAAAGCACCCTGGGGCAACCCGGTATTCTCCGGTATGTTCATTTCATTGATTGGTTTCGGTTTTCTCGGTGGTATTTCAGGTGTGGTCATGGGGACCGAACAAATCAATATCATAATCCACAACACCATATATGTACCTGGTCATTTCCACGCCACGGTCGTTCTTGGCACTACGTTGGCATTTATGGCGCTGACCTATTTCCTGATTCCGGTATTATTCCGTCGTCAGGTATTTTTACCGGGTCTGGCAAAATGGCAACCTTATATTTTCGGAATCAGCATGATGGTGTTTACACTGGTCATGATGGGAGCGGGAACACTCGGTGTTGAACGTCGACACTGGGATATGGCATTTACCGATTCGGCACTGGGCTTTGATTATCCAGCCAGCGCTTATACTCTGATGGGGCTTGTCGGTATCAGCGGCACACTAGCGATCGTCGGTGGCGGGATCTTTGTTTTGATCACCGTGGTCTCGGTGTTTTTCGGCAAACGTGTCGAATCCGAATCCAACTATGGCACCGCAACCACACGACTGGAAATGGCACCGTCCATAGAGGGGGGGCATGGTGCGCATGCTGCTGCAGGCAAGTTGGGCTTTGCGGCACCGGGCACTTTTGTTTTGGCGATATTCTTCCTGGCCGTATTTGTCGTGTACTACGCTATTAACTGGAAATACCTGGCTTCTGTTTGGCCAATGTCCTAGCAACGCAATACATGGCTCCACAATGGGCTATGTAAAACGCCGGGCGCATTGCCCGGCGTTTTTTCTTATAATCATTTGCTTCGTAAGGTACATTGGACTCAGGGAACGATTCATCAGTGACCATCGTCAAAAAACGCTTGCCGGGCTTTAGTTTTTATTTCGCAGTCTTATGCGCTGCAATGGTGTTCCAACTTGCCCATGGGCAGGTGAAATATGGCTCCTATTCTGCAGATGACGCGCTGAAGATTTCTCAGGCGGCAATCGGTCGAGAACTAGCCAACCTGGAGTTTACAGACAGTTTTGGCAGGCCTGTCAAACTGGCAGATTATGCAGGCCGGCCGTTATTGGTGAGCCTGATCTTCACATCCTGTCATCACGTCTGCCCAACCCTGACCCGACACCTTGAAACAGCCGTTGACGCGGCACGCGATGCGCTTGGAAAAGACAGTTTCGGGGTGGTTACGATCGGCTTCGATACAATCAACGATACACCTGACAGAATGCGCGATTTTGCCAATAAACAGGGCATCAACGACCCTGACTGGGCCTTCCTCAGCGCATCTGCTAAAACCATGGCAGAACTGGTTGATAATGTTGGTTTCATTTATTTCCCGACCGCAAACGGTTTCGACCATATTACACAGCTAACGATGGTGGACCGGGATGGCGTGATCTACAGTCAGGTTTACGAAGGTGCGTTTAAGCTTCCAGCGCTAGTGGAGCCGCTAAAAGATCTGGTCTTTAACAGACCACAATCTGTAAACAATCTATTTTCAGGCATGGTCGACAAGATCAAACTCTTCTGTACCGTCTATGATCCGAATAGCGGCCATTACCGTTTTGACTATTCATTGTTTGTAGGGATAGGCGTCGGCTTTCTGGTGGTGTTGAGTATCATTACGTACCTTCTGGTCGAAATCGTTCGCGCACGACGCCGGAAAAAGGAATCCAGAGCTTGCTGAGTTTTATTCAAAAAATTGGCCAACTGATATTCGAACTACCCCAAAGGTGGTTGGATAGCGCCTTCGGTAATACGCTAAATCCGCTTCGCCACCTCGGCTCGCTTATTATTTTCTTTTTGTGGATCGTATTAGTCAGCGGAATTTGGATCACCATTTTTTTCCATACCAGTGTTGTCGGTGCCTTTGAGTCTGTTGAGTATATGACGATTGACCAATGGTACCTTGGCGGCGTGATGCGTAGTTTGCACCGCTATGCTTCTGACGCCGCAATCGTGACACTGGTTTTGCATATCCTCAAAGAATTTTCATTCGATCGCTACCGCAATGCGCGCTGGTTTAGCTGGTTTACTGGTGTGCCCTTATTGTGGTTGATCATTCCACTGGGTATTACAGGTTACTGGTTGGTATGGGATCAACTGGCGCTATACGTCGCCCTGTCCACATCCGAGATGTTGGACGCCTTGCCGATCTTCACAGATTCGATGGCACGAAACTTCCTCAGCGTGGAATCGCTTAGTAACCGTTTTTTCACCCTGATGGCCTTTACCCACATTATCGGACTGCCGATCTTTCTGGTGTTCGGTATATGGATCCACGTCTTCCGCATTAACAGACCCAAAATAAACCCACCAAGAAAGATCATGATCGGTGCGCTACTGGCGATGATCACCCTGTCGCTGGTCTACCCTGCTTTTAGCCAGGGCAAGGCCAATCCGGCCCTGGTGCCCGATAGTCTGGCGCTCGACTGGTACTACCTGTTGGTTTTTCCTCTGCTGAACTACTGGCCACCCTCCGCCGTCTGGGCGCTATTGATAAGTTTCAGTTTGTTGATCTGCATCGCCCCCTGGTTGCCACCCGCTCGCAAGCCTGCCGTGGCCAAGGTGGACCTCGAAAACTGTAATGGTTGCGGGCGCTGTGTTGACGATTGCCCGTTCAGCGCGGTCGAGATGGCCCCGCGCAGCGATGACACAAAATATGTAAGTGAGGCCGTCGTCTCAACAGAGCTATGTCTCAGTTGCGGCATATGTGTTGGCTCCTGCCCCACAGCCACCCCGTTTCGCACACGTTCTGCATTATCCGCAGGCATAGACCTGCCTGACCTGTTGGTCAGTGTTGTTCGCGACCTGGTTACGGATGCCTCCGAGGGCCTGGAAGGTTCACGTCGCCTGCTCATTTTTGGTTGTGAAGGCAGTCGCAAACTGAATAAATTCACTGATAAGGAAACCGCGCTGGTTAACGTCACTTGCATGGCACAAATTCCGCCATCTTTTGTGGATTGGGTGCTCAGCCGTGATCTTGCTGATGGCGTCGTCCTGAGTGGTTGCGCGCACGGTGATTGCAACTATCGTCTCGGTGCGATCTGGACCGAACAACGCATGAACCGCGAGCGTGATCCAAGGCTTCGTAAGCGCGTGGATAATGGAAAACTGGCATTGTTGTGGACACAACCTTGGTGTGATTTTAAAAACACCGCCGAGGCGATTAGTGCATTTCGGCAGACTCTGACAGATTCTGATAATGTTTCTGATCAGGCTTCTGACCTTGTTTCTGAGCATGAGACTACACCCAAGGTCGAAATTCGCAGACATCCTCTCCGGCCGTTTGGAATGGCCCTTGCCTGGGGGTTGCTTGCCGTTGCCTCTGTGATATTTACTGTCTGGCCGCGATTCAGCCAACTGGCTGAAGGCAATGCGATCGTTTCGCTAACTTTTTCGCACGCCGGACAGCGAGTGGAGGAATGCCGCAAGCGTACACAGGAAGAGTTGAACAAATTGCCACCGAACATGCGCAAACCTTCAGATTGCCCCAGGGAGCGACATCCCGTCAGTGTTTCGTTCAGTGCCGATGATGAACTGTTGTATAAACAAAGCTTGTTACCTAGCGGCGTCTGGAGAGATGGGGAATCCACTGTTTACACGCGCGTTGAGTTGCCGGTGGGTGATCATACCTTCTTTATTGGCATGAGCGATTCAGGACGTGAAGAAGGCTTTGACTTCACCGGTCAAACCGAAATAACTCTGACCGAAGGTCAGCATGTTGTGGTTGAATTCGATGCTGAACACAAAACCTTTATCTTCAGGTAGGAGGATGTATGACTTTACTAAAGTGGGAATCTGAATATTCGGTCGGTGATGCTGCGATAGATTACGAACACGAGATGATGATCCAACAGATAAATACGCTGTATGATCAGGTCGATGCGTCCACAGATTCTGGCACTATCGAGGCTATACTTGGCGAAATCCATGCTGATATTTCCGCCCATTTCGCGTTGGAAGAACGCATGATGAGAGAGGCCAACTATATTGAGTATGAGGATCACAAGGAAGATCACGAGGATTTACTGGATCAGCTTCATGAAGTGATGGATAGTTTCTTTCAGAAGCCGAAGGATAGAGAGGAAGCGCTTAAATTAAAGCTATCAAACTGGTTCGGACATCATTTCTCTACATTTGATGCGCGCTTACACCAGCAGCCAGGTTAGTGTTGGAGTTGGGGTTGGGGTTAACGGTCAGATTTTCAGGCTGGTGCCAGAAGATTTTGTAAAAATTGAAAACTGCTCAATGCCAGTGCTAAAAAGATAACAAAAAACACTATCTGACGATGTTTCATAACGTCACCGCGGCGCTTTTCAATCAGTCGCACCAGCCAATCTGCAAGCAGGTACACCACAACCGCGTTTAAAGTAAAAAGAATTAATTCTGACATCAACATCTCCGCCTATTCGAACAATGGCCCATTGTACAAGCCCGGGCCTTAAATCTCGCGTCCACGTATAGATTGATAGGCAACCACCAGAAACAGCAGCCCACCAATAACGGAAATCAACCCGCCCAGTCCCATCAGACCCATGCCCGCAATTTCACTCACGCGATCCAATCCTTGAGCCAGTCCTGCCGTTTTACGCTGCACACCATAACCGCCGGTCCAGGCAAGCCCGAAGATGTGCAAGAGCTGTCCGCTGCAGTAAATGATAGGTTGCCAGAACGCCAGGCGCGGTGGAACTGCCCCAAAACCCAGACGCGGTAGAAGATAGTATGCCAAACCCATGAATGCGATCGTTACACCCACGGTGGAGCCGTGATAATGAGCTGGGATAACGATGTCCAGACCTGAGATCATAAAACCCAAGACTCCACCGGTTGCGAACAACACCAGTGAGGACAACAAAGCGGAGCGTAAATAACGACCCTCACCCTCCGGCTTACTCGCTTTCCACAGGCTCGCTACAATCGCAAGACCAAGGGGTACGCTAGACAAGCCACCGTATTTCATCAATTCGGTGAACGCCAGTCGGTGGCCAACGGAAACTACATCGTGAGCTATATACAGAAACGGAACGGTTATCACTGGCAATGCCATGAGCAGGAAAAAGGTCAGTGTTAACCTTGGTGTCAGTTCAAATCGGCAACCACTGTTACTCGCCAGAAGCACCCACACAACCATCATCAGCAAAGTGTGGGTGAACTGCAATACGTGTCCACCACCCCAGAACAGAAACTCAAAATATGCCTGACCTTCCATGTTGCCGGGAATCATGGCCAGAGACGCGATAAAAGCACCGATGGCAACGACGGCGGTCAGCGCAGCCAGTCGGGTACCTACCTGTAGTGCTGCTGCCCCATCTAATTTGGTGCTCAACCCTTTAAAGGTCGTTGCAGACCGCAACAGGTGCGACAGTGCGCCGGCCGTGAAAAGTCCGAGACCGGTATAGAAAACCGGATGACGCAATACCGGCACATAATTACTCATTAAAGGATCACCGGCGCCGACCAAAGGTGAAAGAATCACGATTGTCGTACCACTTGCGGCCATCCAGAAAGAGAGTCGATCCCAGCGTGGCCGATCAAGATCGGTACTCAGCGCCCACAGCACACCCGCCATCGATAACAACCAGATCAGAACAGATAAATCCACATGCACAACCAGCGCTATGTGAAAAAAATCAATAAACGGTAGCCACTCCTGAATCATCGGCGTACGTGCCAGCACCAACAACAGTGAAAACAGGCCCGCTCCGACCAGTGAGGCCAGACCGAGCATCAGCCAAGCAGTGACCGTACGTCTGACTGAATCACTGCTAATCGGAAAATGGAATTGTGAAGAAGGCATTTAAAGGGCTCTATTGGCTGACCAACATCGAAATTACCGACCTATCGGTACCGTGTCAATGACTCAAATCAACAACGCTGATATCCCCTGATTATTTGCATCAACCTCTGGTGTGGGATGGCATGTTTGGTATTGCCGTTTATGCCTGTCATTGTGCGAGCCGCCACCATAGCATTAATAATCGCTTCTTCAGTTGCCTGAACGGTGGCGTCAAATAAAGCATTCATGTCGTCATTCGGCAGCATTTGTAGTTGCTGCGTACCGGCACGCGCGCCCGCCCCAGGGTTTGCCGTTGAAAATGCCAGAAAAATGTCACCGGAGGCATGACTGCCATATGCACCCAGTCTGACCATCCCCATGGGCACGCGCCGGGCCAGACGTTTTAATTGATGAAGCAACAAAGGCGCATCGGTAGCAATGGCCACAATGATGGAGCCAAACTCGATATCTCTGGTTGGATATTCCGGCATCAAGTCGGTAATTTCACGACCCACAGGAACCCCGGCAATGGTCAGCATATCGGGGGTACCATAGTTGGCCTGTACCAACAAGCCCAAGGTAAAATCTTCTTTCTGTATCGCAAAAGTTCGCGAAGAAGTGCCGATGCCACCCTTAAATTGATGACAACTCATTCCGGTACCGCCTCCAACGTTACCCTCGTCAACAACCCCCGAAGCAGCATTGTCCATCGAAAGGAATGCCCAGATCGCGAGCTCGTGGTGCGTCAAGTTTGGTCATTGGCCTGGTGTCCCCGAAAAGTTGTGATTTAATTTAGCCGCTAATTATGGGTGATGGACTGCTGCAATTTTAAATTGAATCCTTATTGAGTTCACATATATCACCCACATATTTTAACTAGTGGCGATTATTAACCTTCATTCAGGAGCGTACGGAGCCAATCATGAAACCAACCCCAATTACAGTCACTCGGCCGGACTTCGAACATCTGATGGACCTGCTGGATAAAAGTGACACAGGAAACCTACCCTACATCAGTGCGCTTCTGACAGAAATTGAAAGAGCCGATGTGGTGGAGCCAGCAGAAGTTTCGGGCAACGTGGTCACCATGAATTCCACTGCTCGGTTTGTTGACGAGAACTCCGGACGCGAGCATCAGCTTAAACTGGTTTATCCAGTTGATGCAGGCCAAAGCAACACCATCTCCATACTGGCCCCGATCGGGTGCGCGCTACTCGGCTTGAGTGTCGATCAAAGCATTGAATGTGAAATGCCAAACGGTCGAACCTTGAGTCTTCTGGTTAAAGAAGTGATTGACCAACCCGAAGCAAAGTTATGGCATGGTGAAGGAGACGAACATGCTTTTGTAGAGCATAATTCCGAGGCTCTTGATGAGCGACTAGATGAAACGTTTCCGGCAAGTGATGCCACTGCCCAATATAAATAGCCAGACTGGTTGTTTAAGATCAGCGCGGGAACCAACCAATACCCACTTCTCAACCGGTAGCTGGGAGCAACTACTCTCCGGACAGGGAAGGCGCGTCCCGACGTGCCAACTCCCGAAGTTTATCTAAATCCAGTATGGCCACTTTTTTACGATTGACACTAATGATACCAGCGCTTTGAAAACGCGCAAGAACACGTGAAACGGTCTCTGTTGCCAAGCGCAGATTGCTGGCAATATCACGCCGGGACATACTGAGATTGAACTCTTTTGAAGAATAGCCACGGCTAGCAAACCGGGACGACAATGAATACAGCAATCGGGCTATCCTTTCATCTGCACTCAGATCAGCCGCATTCGCCGCAAGTTCAGATATTTGTAGACTCATCACCCGGAACAACTCCTCCTGCAATAGCGGCAGCTGTCTGGCCATTTCAGATACAGAATCAAAACTCAAACCACACACAGAACTGGTATCTAGCGCGACCACGTTGGCTTTATGGGTTTGTTCGTGGATCGCATCAAAGCCGATAATCTCACCTGGCAGGTAAAACCCCAGCACCTGTTCCTCACCATTCTTGTCAATGATATAACTTTTGAAACAACCTGCACGTACCGCTGAAATGGATTGGAATTTGTCACCGGCACGGAAAATATGTTCTCCGGGTTGAATCGGATGAGACTTATTTACAAGATGTTCGAATTGCTCGGTATCCGACTCATCAAGATTTCGTGGTAAACACAAGTTACTGAGGACACATTGACTGCAGGCCACTTGTTGCCGATCTGCCAGATAGGGTTTTTGTTGGCTGTCCGAGCTCATCATTCACTATATCCATTAGCTACTTAAAAATACCAGAAATGAATTATAGCCAAACTGCGCAACTAAATAACTTTTGAATATGATTTTCCATGCATATCTTTGATCAGATACTCATCAAATTTCATTCCAATGGCGCGCAACAGTAATAATCCAGTAGCAGTGACATCGATTCGCTGTTCCTGAATCTCGACCAACCCATCTATTTCGAGAGGCTTGAGAGATTCAAGTTCAAGTGCGAAGTGATCGCAAAAATCGATGTCGAATTTCTCTTCAAATTTCTCGAAAAGAACCTGCCCCTGACACATAATGGCTGAAATCACTTCTCGTCGTATACAATCCTCCCGGTTCAACTGCAGGCCCCGCCAGACCGGCAGCTTGTTATCGTCCAGCGATGACTCCCAGGCGCGGATATCTTTGAGGTTCTGTACAAAACTGTTGCCCACTTTTCCGATGGCGCTGACGCCCATGCCGACCAGGTCAGTCTGTCGACAGGTGGAATAGCCCTGAAAATTACGCTGCAAGGTGCCGTCCTCTCTCGCCAGCGCCAATTCGTCATCAGGCAAAGCGAAATGATCCATACCAATGTAGACATAACCCGCTTCTACCAGTTTTCTGATGGTGGAGTCGAGCAGCCGTAACCTTACTTCAGGCTTTGGTACATCATCCTGCTTAATCATGCGCTGAGCACGAAACAAATGAGGCAAGTGAGCGTAGTTATAAACCGATAAACGGTCAGGCCGAACGCTCAACACCGAATCAATGGTTCTCTCGAAAGATTGCGGGGTTTGCAATGGCAAACCGTAGATCAGATCCACCGACACGGAATTGAAGCCGGACTGACGCGCTGCATCAATCAAGCGCAAGGTCGCGGCTTCATCCTGAATGCGATTTACCGCTTTTTGGACCGCCGGATCAAAATCCTGAATTCCCATACTGACCCGGTTAAAGCCGATATCACCCAGGTTGGCGATCCGCTCTTCGTCGACCGTTCGCGGATCAATTTCGATTGAGAATTCCCGACTGGAAGAGCGGCTGAACAGGAAATTCCGGGACAATTGATCGACGATATGTTTGAGCTGGGCATCATCGTAGTAAGTCGGCGTACCACCACCGAAGTGCAATTGGATCACCTGCCGGTCATTGTCAAACAAATCGCCTTGCATCTCAATTTCCTTATCAAGACGGTAAAGGTACTCCTCAGCAAGTTGCGTATTGCGCGTGACCTTTTTGTTACACGCACAGTAATAGCAGAGCTGTTGGCAAAAGGGTAAATGCACATAAAGTGATAGCGGCCGGGGTATCAGATCGTTATTGCTGCTGTTTATATTTCGACGGTAAGCCTCGTCATCAAAGCTTTCGTGAAACTGCAATGCTGTTGGATAGGATGTGTAGCGTGGCCCGGCCAAACCGTACTTGGTGATAAGCTCATTTGGAAATCGGGTAGTTGTACTCATCGTAAAACGCGCCTTTAAAGTTCAAACTATGCTGATCTGTACGGTATCACCGCTGTGCTCATCGCCAATTGACACAGATCAAGAACACGCTCATGTGGTGACTGGTGGGGTTTATTGAACATCAAGATGAACAGTACGCCCTTTACGTGACTTGAGTCATTTTCAGATAACCCCTGTACGACTAAGCTTTGCACAGTTCACGATATCTACTAGTTAGTAAAGAGTCGGCGATTTACAAGGATGCAACTCGCCGTTTTTTTAAAGTTCAAAGGCCTTAATTATGAAAATAAGACTTGCTGTTTTTAGTTTGCCCACAGCTTTGCTGGCAATAATACTGTTTGCAATCAGCACACCTGTTTCTGCCGCTGAAACCCTCAGGGAAGCATTTTCAGAAAGCGATTTCGGCTACAGTTTTCGCTGGAGGCTGGAGACGGTTGATCAGGATCCCCTGCCCCATGATGCGCTAGCCATACCGTTAAGAGCGCGTATCCACTTGCATACAGCTGACCTCTATGGGTTTTCGGCAAAGGTAGAACTTGACTACATATTCGACTTTGGTTTAGATAGCTTTAATGCAGGTGGCGGCAATACTCCCAACCCACCCAGCTATCCGGTCATCGCAGATCCCGAAGGCGGCGATCTCAACCAGTTTTTCCTGCAATACAAGGCCAAGTCTGGAGGCCTGTACCGGTTAGGGCGTCAACGTATCATTTATGACAATGCCCGGTTTATCGGCAATGTAGGCTGGAGACAAAACGAACAAACTTATGATGCGTTTGCAATTGACCAGAAAACCACCAATGGCTGGCAGTTCCAATATGCCTATCTGGATCAAGTCGAGCGGATTTTTGGCGACAAGTCTCCAGTAGGCGAATTTGACTTAAACACCAATTTGTTTAATGTTGCCTATGACTTAGAGAATATTGGCAATCTTACTGCTTATTACTATGCCCTTAAAAACCTGGACGTCGCAACCCAGTCAAACACCTCAATGGGTGCGTTTATTACAGGACAGAATGGCAAAGACCAAAATGATAAAAATGGGCCTGTCATTGGCTATCGTCTTGAATATGCCCATCAAACCGCTTATGCCAATAACCCCATCAACTACGCAGCCAATTACTGGCGCGCTGACCTGTCTGTGGGCTTTGATTGGGCGACCCCCTATATTGGCTATGAATCTCTGGGCGCCAGCGATACAGGGCCGGGTAAATCATTCCAGACACCCTTGGCGACTTTGCACGCTTTTAACGGTTGGGCAGACAAGTTTCTCAGCACACCAATCGACGGCCTAAACGATGCATTCATCGGTGTGAAAGGGCCCGCGGGTGCGTGGAATTGGGACATGATTTATCACAAATTCTCGGCCCAGTCCGGTTCTGCCGACTACGGTTCGGAAATCGATGCATCGATTGGCCGAAAATTCAAAAAGCATTTCGGCATTTTGTTTAAAGCAGCATTTTTCAGTTCGGACAGCAGTGCCTATGGCGACACCAACAAGTTATGGTTGCAACTGACTGCTGATCTATAAACGTTTTAAGATAGAATGTGAACGATCATTCCCGTTCACTATATAAGCAGATCAATGCAATGGACGTTATTAAAAGCCGTCGAAGTTTTTTAAAATCCAGCGGACTTATGCTCGGCGCTGTGGTCAGCTAGGGGCTTATCAGCGCTGACTTGCGCGCTAATCAGCAGGCCACACCAAGCTCATACACGTTACCGACTCACACTGGTTCACCAAGCGAAATTGCAACTGATGAGGACTATTGGAATCAGGTCAGTAGCTTCTATTCTGTTACTGAAAAGGTGACCAATCTAGAGAATGGCTACTGGGGCATTATGGCGAGCCCGGTAATGCAGACCTACCAGACCAATACTGAATTTGTAAATCTCAACAACACCTACTACGCGCGTCGGGAGTGGTGGGAACATTACATCTGGTTAAATCAGCAGGTTGCCGTATTCCTCAATGTTGATCCCGATGAAGTCGTACTCACGCGAGGCGCCACTGAAGCATTGCAAGCTCTAATTACAGGCTACAACTTGCTGAAGCCCGGAGACAAGGTGCTTTACGCAGACCTGGATTATTCGGAGATGAAACACGCCATGCGCTGGTTAGAAGAAAGGCGCAGCGTTGAGGTGATTAAGATTAATTTTCCAGAGCCTGCCGACTGGGACAATGTAGTAGAAACCTACCAAAACGCTTTTGACCAACACCCTGAGATCAAAATGATGCTGATGACCCACCTGAATAACTGGACCGGCTTGATCAGCCCGGTGAAAGCAGTGGCCGAAATGGCGCGGGAAAGAGGCATCGATGTCATATTGGACGCAGCCCATTCGGTCGGCCAGGTGGATTTTGCTATTAACAATCTGGGCTGTGATTTTGTTGGGGTTAATCTGCACAAATGGGTAGGCGCACCCATAGGCTGCGGTGTGATGGTGATTAAAAAGAATCGCATCAAAGACGTAGATAGTTACCTTTTAAAAGCACCCGGGTCTGACAGTATTAAAGATAGAATCGACACAGGAACGGCAAATTTTGCTGCTTACATGACCATTCCAAAGGCCATTGAATTTCACAATCAGATTGGCACCCAGGTGAAACAAGCTCGCTTGAAATACCTGCGTGATTTGTGGGTTCAGGAAGTTCGCAGCCTGCCCAACATTCAAATCCTTACACCCGATGATGACAACATGGTTGCTGCCTTAACCTCGTTTCGAATGAACGGCCAGATATCCACCGCAGCCAATAATGCGATTGTGAAAACACTGATTGATCAACATGGTGTTTTAACTGTCCGACGAACAGGCCCGGCATCAGGTGATTGTGTCAGGGTGACTCCTTCTATCTACAACAACCCCGCTGACATGCACAAACTGGCGAAAGGTCTAAATATGATGGCGAGTCAGACTACTTAATTTGTGCTATTTTCACTTTTGTTGCCGTTCACTTTTCACGGCTATCCGTTATGAGAATTGTTTTATAAATTTGCCAGATTATGTTTCCTTTTTAAAGCCTGTAGATGAGAACCTTACCCTGATCGGCTCGGCCAATATGGACAGACGGAGTTTTGACCTCAACTACGAAAACAACATCCTGTTTTATGATCCGGTGCTCACAGTGCAGATGATTGAACGCCAGATGACCTATCTTGCCAGCTCAGTTCCGGTAACGCTTGAGGAAGTCGACTGCTGGTCAATGAGACGTCGCTTATGGAACAACACGATAGCCATGTTGGGGCCGTTACTGTGATTTATTGGCACTTGCGGGAAGCTACTGTACATATGTGAGTTTGTACAGGCCTCGCGATTGGCTTTGGTGCAGGAATTGGAATATACCAGTGGTCAGATACTAACAAAACCGGTTGCGATCTATAAAATGTATCGTTCTGAGAGCCTTTGAAAAGCAATATGCACAGCGTCCACCCGATGAACTCAACGGAGACATAACATGCTATTTTTGATCCTGGGTATCATAATCTGGAGTGCAATGCACTTTATCCCTGCAAGCGCTGTCGGTTTCCGCACGAAATTGATTGACCGTTTTGGAACTGTGCTTTACAAAATCGGGTTCGGAGTTATTACGCTCGCCGCTATTGTGCTCATCATCTGGGGCTGGCCAAACGCGTCCATTGATTTACTTTACCTGCCACCTGCTATAGGTGCGTTTTTTACCATCTTTTTGACCTTGATCGCATTTGTGTTGTTTTTCTCACCTTATATGGATAACAATTTCCGCCGCATGATCCGGCACCCCCAGCTTGTCAGTGTCATCCTTTGGGGCATCGGGCACTTATTGGCCAACGGCGAAGCACGCAGTGTTGTTCTGTTTGGAGGCTTAACATTGTGGGCCCTGGTGGAATTGTTGTTAATTAACAAGCGTGATGGCAGCTGGGAAAAACCCGAAGCCGTGCCCGCCATTGCAGATGTCAGGTTGCTGTTAGCTGGAGCGGGGTTTTTTGCCATCTTTATGTATACCCACGAACTGCTTTTTGGTGTTGGCCCGGTACCCTATTTTTCCAGCTAAGCTCATCAATTATGGCTCACTACACAGCGATTCCAAACACACCCATCTGCGCCATGTTCATGGTCAGTTTCGAATAAAACCAACGCTTGGCAGCTTGATGGTCCGGGCATGAACGCGGCACCAAGTTGCGTTCTGTGCGATAGCGAACAGACCACACCATCCATTGCAGAGTAGCATCTTCCTTGTGATATGGAGCAGAAAATGAACACTTTAAGAAACCTATTGTTAATGACCACAATGGCAATTGCTTTTGCCGCCTTGACTGGCTGTATCGCTTCTCCGGCGCATCATGACCGGGGATACGAAGGGCACTCGCGGGGTGCGCCGCAACAGGGTTACCGGCAAACGTTCGAAGGATACGAAGGCCGCTATGATTCCAACCTGGGTGTTTATGTTCTGGTCGATCGGCCCCACCACTATTATTACAACGATCGCTACTATCGCCACGACCAGAACCGTTGGTACGCGAGCCGACACATAGATCGGGGCTGGAAGACCTATAAGGGACATAAATTGCCCACCCAGCTGGCAAACAGGTACGAAAAGGACCACAGAAATCACGATAAAGACCGTGAAAAACACCGCAAAAGACACAGAGACCATGACCGGGACCACGATCCGGATCATTGATCAGGGCGCCCTGCTTGTGAGCAGCACTTGGATCACGTCAGTATCCCGGCAGGAAACCACTTTGAGCACGAAGCTATAAAGACATGTTATTTCAACCTTTACAACCAGGAGTACAATCATGATTATTAGACTTTTACCGATACTTGCGCTTGCAGCGCTGTTAGTTGGCGGCTGCAGTAAATCCCCTTCCGAAACCTCCAAGGACGTTGCCAAAGCCCGCGAAAAGGCGAGCCAGGATGTCACTGCAGCCCAAAAGGACGCTAGCAAGACCGAAAGCAAGACCGATCTCAAGGTCGCCGAAGCGGAGATGGACTATTCGAAGACCGAGGACGGCGCCCATGACAAATTGAACCAGGTGGAATCCGAAGCCATGGCCAAGATGGCCGCAGCAGAGTTCGACGTCGCTATGGCGGAAGCAAAAGGCCGTCACAACATCGAAACGAAGAAGTGCGGCGTACTGAAAGATGTTGAGAAAACAGCCTGCCTGAGCGCCGCTGATGCCACACTCGCCGCGGAAAAGGCCACCGCCACTGCAAATCGTGATGCGCATTTGGTTGCGGCAGACCATCACGAATAAATCGTCCTACGCCTCGCCCGAAAGGGTGAGGTTTTTTACATGCTATCCGGCAGGTGCGTAGCAACAATTTGCATGCAGCGAGGACCCGGCTAGTTCAGCCGAGCTTCTATTTATCGATCCCAAATTCGTAAACAAAACCTTTTTCGCTGTACAAGCCGTATTCGCCAGGCTTGAGCTTCTTCTCCGGCGTGAACCTCCACAGGCCCGAGCCTGCATCAACAATATCGCTATCGATAATCTGATCATCATCGGGCTCGTAGGAGTGGGATCCGCCCCAGTTACCAGCCGACTCAAGATCCAGACCCAGGACCGGATCGTCGTCGTCGGTTTCCAGCTCCACGATCCACCAATGGTCGCTCGGGTCGCTGTTAAGACGCAATTCCAACGTCGGCTGGCGATCCGTGATGCGAACTTCCGCCGCTGAGCCATCGAAGTCGAAGTAATGACGCAGACCCACAAACGGTGCAGCGAACTGATTGTGGTCACCTTCCAGAGCGTAGAGCTCAGTGTTGCCAGTGCCGGTTACCAGTGTTACGGTCGGAAATTCGTCCCCACCGGATGAGGCACTGGTTGTGCGTTCCAGCATGGCCGAGATCACCTCCTGACTAACCCCTTCACCTTTTAAATCAATGATATCGTCAGTTTCCAGGTCGAAATCCACCATCCCCGCCTGTTTGATCTTGGCGACTATCAAATCATTACCCAAGTCGGCGTTGTTCATCTTGAGCACATCGGCATTGGTAAACGGCGCATCTTCAGCCAACGCACCAACAGGAACGAAAGCCAGAATAGTGAACAGTAGAGCGATTGTAAGAAAACAACGTTTGCCGAAACTGTGCGATATTGGCTTCATATCTTTTCCTTTCGTTTGCATGGACAATGAATCGTTGGAGAATCAAAGAGATAAGTCTCGAGTATAGCAAGGCTACCAATCCCTTTGCCACCACATTCGCTTTCAGCCAGAATGCGGAATGAGCTTCCGGACTCACATCAGTCTCATTGGCATGAAGAATGCACGATATAAGGAACTGCCAGCTATAATGTCAAAAACCTGAATGGAGAAACACAATGATCAAACCCATCGATAAAGTGATAGATAACGCCGCCATCTTTGGAGGTGTAATGGCGGTCGGTTTTGTCACCCGTCTAATTCTGGAAAGGTCCTGGGAGGCTACAACTGATTGTCCCGTTCCCAAGAATCCGCCTGCTCCGGGTGTCAAGTGGCAGGAAGCACTGCTATGGGGCGGTACCGCCGGGGTTCTCGCCGGGCTTGTTCAAACTGCGGTCCACAGGGGGTACTCTGAACTCACTGGCGACAAATCAAACAAAAAGGTTTGAGCTGCCATAACAGATGACTATCCGTCTACCGACAATGCCGGTGAGAATAGGCAAGCTGAGAACAGGGAATCTGAGCACAGGGAGGTCAAAAAACTTCGCCGACTGGCTCATTTGCTGGACAGCTCAATTCCATTGCCTGGCGGTTATCGCATTGGCCTTGACGGAGTTATTGGTTTAGTGCCATTTGTAGGTGATGCACTGGGCGCGTCGCTATCGACTTATATCGTTATCCAGGCTGCGCGACTGGGTGTTTCGACACGATTGTTACTCAAGATGATGCTGAACATCGTTGTGGAGGCCACGGTCGGCATAATTCCGATTTTGGGTGATGTATTTGACATGGTGTGGAAAGCTAACGAACGAAACATCACGTTGCTGAACCAGCAGTTGCCAAACATCAAAATCCGCTCGACAAGCGCTAAACGTCGACTCACCGCAGCGGTTTTGATCCTGCTGGTATTGTTCGTCCTTGCTCTAATCCTGTTACTGATTGCTGCTGTAAAGTTGTTTGTGATGCTGCTAACCGCGATCGCAGCCTGACTTTCAGAATCCGAGACCAGAACGCTTAGTTTTTGATAAGTCGATACAGAAACAGCAGCAATACAGAGCCTAGAATTGCCGTGACAAAACTCCCAAGATTAAAACCCGTTACCGAGCCGTAGCCCAGTGCTGTGCCAATCCAACCACCGACAATTGCACCCGCAATGCCGATCAATATCGTAACAATGAACCCGCCGGCGTCTTTTCCGGGCATCAAAAACTTTGCCAACGCACCGGCGATCAGTCCGAAAAAAATCCATGTAAAAAAACCCATATCGGTGTCTCCCTAGTGTGGTTGAAGAGGAATCATGTACACAGGCAAGCTCGTTATCTCCCAGGTAATGGAACACATATCAATGAAGGTTTTTCGCCGCTGCGTACAGACCTACAACGGAAACCACAAGATCAAATCCTTCAGTTGCCTGGATCAGTACCTCTGCATGGCCTTTGCTCAGCTGACCTATCGGGAGCGCCTCAGGGAAACCGGGATTTGTCTCCGGGCGCAAACCAAGAAGCTCTACCGCATGGGAATACCTGGCGGCATTGCTCGCGACACGCTGTCCAACGCCAACAAAGTACGGGATTGGAGAATCTACGCCGACTTTGCCCAGGCACTGGCAAAAACCGCTAGGCCATTGTATGCAAAAGAGGATTTGGGACTCGAACTCAGCAATACAATTTACGCGCTCGATTCTTCCACCATCGATCTGTGTCTGTCAGTTTTCCCATGGGCTCTGTTTCGGTGCACCAAGTCGGCGGTCAAACTTCACACCCTGCTCGCTCTGCGAGGCAATATTCCAACGTTTATTCATATCCACATCGATCAGGCGAGCGCGTTTTTCGTCATTCGAGCAAACAGGTCTTAATTCCAGCGATATGTCGCTCTCACATATCCACGCCTACCAAGCAAATCGTAGGTCATTGTGTCCGTATTACCGTCCGTCCAGCCGTATACGTAAGGAGGATCATTCTGGAACAGGTTATCTACACCTGCAGACAACCGTAATGCTTCCGATACGTTGTAAGAAAACTGGATGTTGTGATAGTACTGCGCACTCATTTTCGAACCAAGGCCTTCGTCAACAAAGAAGTCATCTCCTTTGCCAATCATCTGAATGGAATATGTGGCGTTCCATTTCTCAGTAGACGTTACCCAGGTATACAGTCCACGCCATTTAGGGTAGCCACCGTTGCCGCCACCGATATGACCGGCCAGCACAAAGGGTGTGTCCCCATCAAATGCTGTTGACTCGTAAGTATCGAGATAGGTTGTCTGGATATCCAAATTGTGATTCAAACGCCCGGTATCAAAGCCATATACGAGCCCGAAATCGACACCTTTCATGATTTCACGACCGGTATTCGCATTCTGAGCTGACAGGAAGTTAACGTCACCATTCAGATTGTTACGAGTGTGATGTCCCGGCTGGCAAAATACATGAGACAGATTTTTAGAGTTGTAGCAAAGGGACAGTTTAGTCGAACCGGATGTGCTGCGAATGGCGTCATTAATTTCAATATCGAAATAGTCCAGGGTAATTGACAATCCATCCAATGGTTGAATAACCAAACCAAAGGTCATTGAGGTTGCTGATTCCGGTTGCAGGTCGGGGTTACCACCGGCGTCAGTTAAGATGGTATTGCCCAGCTGAACATAGTTATTAGGTACACCGGCTGCCTGGCAGTTCTGGTAGACGATGTCGGATGGACTCAGCGACGACCAATTGGAACATGGATCGATGGTTGTCAAATTGCCTTCAGATACACCGCCAAAAAGCTCCGGCACGTTCGGGATACGGAATGCGGTCGAATAAGTCCCGCGAAATTTGAAACCGTCGTTTATCTGCCAGTTCAGCCCCAGCTTGTAGTTGGTATCCCCACCAAACAAATCATAGTCGGAATAACGAATTGCCGCATCCAAATCGAGCGCCTTGATCATTGGCAAATCTGTTAGCAAGGGGACATGCATTTCAGCATAAATCTCTTTGACTGCAACCTTACCTGAGATCGGATCTTGTTGATTGCCCAGCGCATCGCCAGAGACCGCCAGTGAATCGGGTTGACGCCAACCTTTTTCTTCACGCCACTCGAAACCAAAAGCGACGCCTACCGGTCCGGCGGGTAACTCAAATACATTGCCGGTAACATTGCCTGATACTGAGGTTTGTTCATTGCCACCCGTACCCGTTTCAGTAAAGACGATATAGTCCAACACTTCCTGCGTGACATCAGGATAGCCAAATATATCGGCACAGGGAATACCGTTACTGC
>Ga0105054_10003292_pt1 | contig 25149 bp, 22 predicted proteins | sample BON02_FD_78091 | JGI IMG/M metagenome (GOLD analysis project Ga0105054, IMG submission 78091) | Freshwater microbial communities from Lake Bonney liftoff mats and glacier meltwater in Antarctica - BON-02 (megahit assembly) | ecosystem: Environmental > Aquatic > Freshwater > Ice > Glacier...
CGAGTTCATCGACTCGCGCTCATAATCCCGCCCTGCGGGATCCTTGGTTCAAATCCAAGCCCTGCACCCAATTTATTAACCCGTTAAGCCAAAACCTTATCGGGTTTTTTGGGCCCATGAGTTACCACGTTTATCTCATCGAAACCCCTCAAGGCCGACGCTACATCGGACTATCGGAGGATGTTGAGCAACGGCTACAAGATCACAACTCAGGCGTCAGCACGTGGACCCGACGCCGAGGGCCGTGGAAACTAAAGTGGATCAGCCACAAACAATCGGATCTAAGTTCTGCCCGTAAACTCGAGAACTTACTTAAACGTCAGAAAGGCGGCCTAGGTCTCCAACCGCTCTTGGAAACTAATGGCGAGTTCATCGACTCGCGCTCATAATCCCGCCCTGCGGGATCCTTGGTTCAAATCCAAGCCCTGCACCCAATTTAAAGCCCTCTAAACCAATCGTTTAGGGGGCTTTTTACTTTTCGGGCTGAATGTGAGTTATTGCACGAAGATGCACGAAAATGCAGGCTTTAACCGGTTCTATTGCACGAACCGTTGCACGAAAACTTCAACAAGCGTCAAACTCCCTGAGCCTTTGAAGTTTCTGCTGCCCGTTTGACCAACGTGCTACCGAAGGCTTCATTCGAAAACGGGAGGGGGATGTCTCGATGGAGTGATGATCGGTCCTCGGGGCGCGGGTAAGTCCATGCTCGCTAAACGCATCTCCTCGATCATCTCGCCGCCTACCTCCGAAGAGCATCTCGAAATACTCAGTATTCATTCCGCCGCTGGTCGCACGATTACCGGCGAAACGGCTGGGGGCACGCGATCATTTCGCAGTCCGCATCACACGATCTCCGATGTCGGCCTGCTCGGTGGTGGGAGCATCCCTGAACCGGGCGAAATTTCTCTCGCCCATCACGACGTGCTGTTTCTCGACGAATTACCAGAGTTTAAACGCTCTGCACTCGAAATGCTCCGGCAACCACTCGAAGACGGCGAAGTGTCGATCTCACGCAGTGCGGGTAAAGTCACCCTGCCCTCCGCCATCATCCTCCACCCCGTAATTTCTTTGGACTCTTCGGCTTGAACCAAGCTGACCAGGAGCATCACCATAAAACTCAGGAGGACACGTTTCATAACTACGGAGAGGAACAGACTACCGGAATTGTTAAAGAGTAATGGCGGGGCTTCATACCTACCCGCCTGCTACTGCTTCCCGTATTTCTCAAAATACTCGCGGGCGAGTTTGGTCGCTTCGGCGATTTGGTCTTTGGTCATCTGCCCTTCGGAAATGGTTAAGTTTTCCTTGGCGCTTTCATGTCCTCGGGCACTCGCAATATTCCACCAAGCGTGCGCTTCAACAATGTCCTTAATCACACCTTCGCCATCGTAATACATCACGCCGAGGTTGTGTTGCGCTCTGGCGTGTCCCTGCTCCGCAGCCAAGCGATACCACCTCACCGCTTCAGGAAAATCCTTAATGACACCTTCGCCCATGTCATACATCACGCCGAGGTTGTATTGCGCCAGCGCATCTCCCTGTTCGGCAGCTTTTCGATACCACTTTACCGCTTCCTGAGAATCCTTAATGACACCTTCGCCTTTGGCATACATCCCGCCGAGGTTGTATTGCGCGAAGTCAAACCCCTGCTCGGCAGCCAAGCGATACCATTTCACCGCTTCAGGAAAATCCTTAATGACACCTTCTCCATTGGCATACATCACGCCGAGGTTGTATTGCGCAGAGGCAAACCCCTGCTCGGCAGACTTGCGGAACCATTTCGCCGCTTCAGGAAAATCCTTAATGACACCTTCGCCATTGCGATACATCACACCGAGGTTGTATTGCGCTTCGGCATTACCCTGCTCGGCAGCCAAGCGATACCATTTCAGCGCTTCAGGAAAATCCTTAATGACACCTTCGCCTTTGGCATACATCAAGCCGAGGTTGTTTTGCGCAGTGGCATGTCCTTGCTCGGCAGCCAAGCGATACCATTTCACCGCTTCAGGAAAATCCTTAATGACACCTTCGCCTTTGGCATACATCAAGCCGAGGTTGTATTGCGCCAGCGCGAATCCCTGTTCGGCAGCTTTTCGATACCATTTCACCGCTTCGGTGTCATCCTTCGGCACACCTTCGCCACCGTAATACATTAAGCCGAGGATGAATTGCGCGTCGACATCGCCCTGCTCAGCCGCCTTCTTTCTCAACTCAGTAATTTCTTTGGACTCTTCGGCTTGAACCAAGCTGACCAGAAGCATCACCACAAAACTCAGGAGTAAGCGTTTCATAAAAACTGAGAGAAACAGACTACCAGAATTTTCCGAGCACTTAAAGGGCATGGTAGAATAAGATTCATGACTGACTCAAAGTTACTTGGCAGCCCGCCAACGACTAGATCAGAGAAGAGGGATCAGCAAGTGTCGACTCATACGACAAAGTCGTTGTTTTCCGGGCATGTAAGGCCTGTTCAGCCCTAATCCTGCCCATTTTCAAATCTCACTCTCTCCCTCAACAAGCGTCAAACTCCTTGAGGAGTTCTCCAAGATCAACCTTCAGAGCCTTGGATACCTTGAGCAGGGAATAGAGCGTCGGATTGATCTCAAGGCCCTCAATGTGTCTCACTCCTGTTCTGCTAAGGTCCGCGTCCTCGCTGAGTCGTTGCTGAGAAATCCCCTTTCTCTCCCTTTCCGCCCGAAGCTCTTCGCATACCTTCCGAACAATGGCCCGTTGCTTGGTGCAGGTGCGTGTGCCGTGCTCTCCGCAGTCAGTGTATTCTTACGCTAATGAGGAAAGAGCCTATCCAGACGATGCAGAGAATTCGGGCCAGTCGCACGACCTTGGCGTATGAGAATTTACTTGCTGGGCCCTCTTCTCTGATCGATATCGTTGGATAATAAAATTATGAAGAATACAATAGCACTACTGCTTACATCGCTAATCTTACTATCTGGTTGCGAAACTGGACCCGGAAGTCTATCGCAGCCTGCGAATTCTAGCGAAGTCTCAGCTGCAAGAGCTATCGGATCGCCAATCGCTTTTAGTGGAATCTACGCGGAAAGAAATGTAGTGGACGCATTAGACGTTTCTGTGACTTGGAAGAACATATCTCCAAAAGAAATTAAATATGTGTTTCTCGAAATCGGACTTAAAAATCGAGTTGAAGATTGGGTAAGAGGCGAAATCACTAGAAGAGAAAGTGTTACCCTGAAGTATACTGGTCCGTTTAAACCGAATAAGAATCACTGGGGAGGACTGGGTGGGCATCCAGCAGCAATCTACAATCGTGAGGCGACTAGTGTTGTCATTAAGTCTGTATATGTCGAATACATGGATGGAACAAAATCAGCAGTAATAGATACAGCAAGACTAGCATCTACAGTCGGAAGCATCGGTTCCAAGAGATACTAGAATCCAACCAGTCGACGGTATCCATACCATCACTAGAATGACATAGAACTACTCAGAAAAAAGGTTAATTCAAAAGGGTTAGTATATAAAGCAAAATTCCTAGCGGGCAATAAAGGGGTCAATGTTTTATTCTTGCGCTCGAGGACTAGAAGACACGAAGCGTTAACCAGTTTGCGGATCAAGTAACAGAGCCACCTACCGCAATAGTAAATCCTTGCCCCCTTTTTCTGCTCCCGTCCGGTGGGCGAAGGCAACCTCGCGATGAGGCGCGTGATTGACGAGACCTACCTGGCGAACCCGTTCTTTGGCAGTCGGTAGATGACCTGTTGGCTGCGTCGCGCGGGTCATATAGTGAACCGCAAACGCGTGCGACGGCTGATGCTGCAAATGGGATTGGTAGCGATCTGCCCCCAGCCCGGCCTCTCTAAGCGAGCCCCCGGGCATCCGATTTACCCGTATCTGCTGCGGCATTTGAGCGTGGATCTCCCCAATCAAGTTTGGGCCACCGACATCACCTCCATTCCGGTGCGCGGCGGTTTCCTTTACCTGTGTGCGGTGCTCGACTGGCACAGCCGCTGCGTGCTGTCGTGGGAACTGTCCAACACCTTGGACGCCTCGTTCTGTGTGCGTGCGGTCCAACGGGCGATGGCCGAGCACGGCATCCCGGAGATCTTCAATACCGACCAAGGCTGCCAGTTCACCAGCGCGGAGTTTACCAAGCCCTTGCTGGCCGCGGGCATAAAACTGTCGATGGATGGCAAAGGCCGATGCCTGGACAACGTCTTTGTCGAACGCCTGTGGCGCAGCGGCAAATACGAGGAAGTCTACCTGCAGCGCTATGAGACGATGGTCGAGGCCCACGCCCATCTCGCTACTTACTTGCGGTTTTATAACGAATACCGACCGCACTCCTCGCACGAAGGCCAACCCCCCTCCGAAGTCTACCACGCCCAACCCAAACAAGTCGCCGCCTGACGGCGGCAATCCGAGCGGGGAGGAAGCCAAGCTTCCTCCCCTGCTCCCCTCCATTTATCTTTACCCTTGTTCAGTAAACCCAAAAACCATAACTAAAAATCTGTCCCGCCTGTCCAATCGATGGGGGCCACTTCAACCAGCCATCCGTGCTAGCGGAGGCAATCAAAGACCAACAAGACGGAAGCCCGCATGACCACCGGCTGAAACTAGGTTGATGCCATCACCAGAACGAACCCAATGCCCACCCGAAAGAAAACCAAGAACGTCCCCTGTGACCCAGACCACTGCATTCAGGTCAAGGGCGCGCGCGTCCACAATCTGAAGAACATTGACGTCGATCTGCCGCGTAATGCACTCGTCGTTTTCACCGGCATTTCGGGTTCAGGAAAGTCGTCGCTGGCATTCGGCACGCTGTTCGCTGAATCGCAACGCCGCTATCTCGACTCGGTGTCACCCTACGCGCGGCGATTGATCGATCAAGTCGGCGAACCTGACGTCGATGCCATTGACGGGCTACCTCCCGCGGTCGCACTCCAACAGCAACGAGGCACACCGTCCGCGCGATCATCGGTCGGTAGCGTCACCACGATTTCCAACGCGCTGCGCATGCTCTATTCGCGAGCGGGATCTTATCCGCGTGGTCAGGGAATTTTGTATGCGGACTCATTTTCTCCGAACACACCGGAGGGCGCCTGTCCTCGATGCCATGGTATCGGTCGCGTGTTCGAAGTGACGGAAAAGTTGCTGGTGCCCGATGATACTAAAACGATTCGAGATCGAGCCATCGCCGCATGGCCGCCGGCATGGCAAGGCAAAAACCTTCGAGGGATTTTGGTGACACTCGGGCACGACATCGACATTCCCTGGAAAGATCTGCCAAAAAAATCACGCGATTGGATTCTCTATACCGATGAAACCCCCTCCGTGCCAGTCTATCCCGGATACAACGCCGAGGAAGCTCGTGCAGCGATAGCAAACGAAGAAGAGGCAAGCTACATGGGCACGTTTTCCGGGGCTCGGCGTTACGTGCTCCATTCGTTCGCGACGACGCAAAGCCAGCTGACCCAGAAGCGGGTTTCCCAATTCATGGAAATATCCGAGTGCCCGGACTGCCATGGGAAAAAGCTGAAACGCGAATCGCTTTCGGTGAAGTTCGCTGGGCTCGATATCGGAGAGCTCTCGCAGTTGACTTTGACCGAGCTCGCTCGACACCTTCGCGATGCCGCTCACAAAAAACCAGCATCGGGCGATCAGCAGCGAGAAAAAACGATCGTCGCCCAACGCATTGCCCGCGACATTCTGGCCCGAGTCGAAGCGCTCACTAAACTTGGTTTAGGCTACTTGTCGCTCGAACGAAGCACCCCGACGCTGTCGCCGGGCGAACTGCAACGCTTGCGATTGGGCACCCAGATCCGTTCGCAACTTTTCGGCGTTGTCTATGTGCTCGACGAGCCATCCGCCGGCTTGCACCCCGCCGATACCCAGGCATTGCTTGGCGCGTTGGATGAACTCAAGACCGCCGGCAACTCGTTGTTCGTCGTTGAGCACGATGTCAGTGTCATCCGACATGCCGATTGGATTGTGGACATTGGGCCTGACGCGGGAACTCATGGCGGCGATGTGGTTTACAGTGGTCCGTTAGACGGATTACGCAAAGTGACAAAATCACACACCAGTCGCTATCTTTTCTCAAACGCCGGTGCTACGGATCACACCCCGCGAAAGCCAACCGCTTGGTTGAAGCTGGAGAAGATCGAGCGAAATAATCTCCGTGGGTTGGACGTTGAATTTCCTCTCGGCGTATTAATATCAGTCACCGGCGTGTCAGGGTCTGGTAAGTCCAGCCTGGTCAGTCAGGCAATGGTCGAACTCGTGCGCGATGCGCTCGGGCAGAAAAAACCCGACGAGTCCCCAGCTGGTGAGGCTGATCTATTGGAACGCGATCTGGAGACGTCCACCGGCGGGCGAATTGTCTCGGGGCTGGAACATGTCCGCCGTTTGGTGACCGTTGATCAGAAACCGATCGGCCGCACCCCGCGATCCAATCTGGCCACCTACACCGGCTTGTTCGACCACGTTCGGAAGTTGTTTGCATCGACTCGCAAAGCCAAGGCGCGCCGCTACGATGTCGGGCGCTTTTCATTCAACGTGATCAAAGGACGTTGCCCGAACTGCGAAGGGGCCGGTTTTGTCAGTGTGGAGTTACTGTTTCTTCCCAGTGTCTATACGCCCTGCCCGGTGTGTAGGGGCCAACGCTATAATGAGAAGACGCTTGAGATCACCTATCGCGAAAAGAACATCGCCGAAGTTCTCGACCTTACCGTTGAAGCCGCGCACGCGTTTTTTGAAGGAAAGGCACCGATCCTCCGTGCCGTTGATGCATTACTGCAAGTGGGGCTCGGTTACCTGCGGCTCGGGCAACCCGCCACCGAGCTTTCGGGTGGTGAAGCGCAACGAATCAAACTCGCCACCGAACTACAGCGTGGACAGCAAGGCGACACTCTCTACATTCTCGATGAACCAACGACCGGTCTACATCCGTCCGACGTGTCGATGCTGATGTCACAATTGAACGGCCTCGTGGACGCAGGCAACTCCGTCATCATAGTCGAACACGACATGCAAGTGGCTGGTGCCAGCGACTGGATCATCGATATCGGCCCCGGCGCTGGCGATGAAGGCGGACAGGTCGTGGCCCAAGGCACACCGGTAAAAGTAGCCAAGTCCAAAACCAGCCGAACTGCTCCCTTTCTGTTCTCGTAGCGCGGAATGATATGGGGCCGACATCTCCACTTTAGAAGGCGAAGCAGCAGACGATGAAATTGCTGAGAACATAAAATCTTACCGTGAATTTTGATGGCTAGGAGTAAAATAATTGGCGATTCCGGAGTCGGTTCGAGGTGCGCCCAGATGCCCCAACATCTCCATGATAAAGGTGGTCCCCCCTCCTCCTTTCAGCCGACTAAAACCAATTCCCTCTCAGTGGCGGCAATGGATTCTACCAGATCACCGGACTCACAAAATCATGCCAGGCGGATGCTTGGATCTCTGAGAGCCAAGCGAGTGATCCGGCAATCCAAGTCTTGCAGCCAATTTTAAGCCCTCCCGCCCTCGGAGGATTTTTCACTTCATCAAGGTGCGGAGCACGCGATGCGACCAAATCATCCCCACCACCCCGGATATCAGATCGCAAACGACGCGCCCCCAGAAGAGCCCCTCTAATCCGAAAAGTAGGCTTCCGACAATCGACAGCGGAATGAGCAGAACAATGATTCGCACCACACTCAAACCAGTCGAATGCAGAGGCTTCCTGATCCCATTGAGAAAAACGCCACTATAGCGATGGAGTTCCATCATCCCGTAGCCGATGGGAATGATCGTTAGATAGCGCTCAGCGATACGAATCACTTCAGGATCATGGCTAAAGAGACTTGCCATATTCCGTGAAAAGATCGCAAAGAGAATCGCAATCACGACTCCAAATCCGATGGCAAATATGGAGCTCAGGCGCTGGGCCTCTTTCACCCGATCCAAACGCTTGGCTCCGTAGTTCTGCCCGACAAATGGCATCAGCGTCACGCCCAAGGCCATCGGAATCATAAACGCAAACATCTCGATTCGAACCGCAGCCCCGCACGCCGCCACCGCCGCCTCTCCATGTTGCGCCACGATATAAATGAGCACCGCACCGGAGATAGGCACCAACACATTGCTCAGACTACTCGGTAACCCGATCGCGAGAACTTCCTTCCAAGAACGAAGCATCGAGGACCAGGTGGGTATTTCCCACGTCAATAATTTATACCGCCGATGCAGGAGCCAGATCACCACCACTCCCGCAATCGCGCGGGCGATCAGAGTCGCCAGAGCCGCCCCCCGAATGCCCATCGCCGGAAACCCCAGCCAGCCAAAGATCAAAATCGGGTCCAAGATCATATTCAGAACCGAAACGATGATCATGATCATACTGGGTAAGACCATATCTCCCGTCGCCCGAATGACATTGTTGGCGATCATAGGCAGGATAACGAAGACCACGCTCAGATACCAAATGGTCATATACTCATGGATCAGCGGTAACACCGTCTCGTTGGCTCCGATCAGGCGAAACAGAGGATCAATCGTCAGCAAACCGATGATCGATATGAAAAAGATAATCCCCACGCACAGGATCAGGGTGTGAGTTGTCAGCCGCTTGGCTAATTCATGATCACCACTTCCGAGAGCGTGCGAAACCACGGTCGTGACTCCCGTGCCCAATCCGAAAGTGATGCTGATCACAAACATCACCACGGGAAAACTGAAGCTCATCGCCGCGAGTGGCAACGTGCCCAGCTGCGCCACAAACCAAGTGTCCGTGAGATTGAAGGCATTCAGCGCAAACGTGCCCCCGAGCATCGGCACCGCCATCCGCAGAAGAGTCGTCCCCACCGGTCGGCGCGTCAGTTTGGGACCTTCTATATTCGGGGATGACATGTGTTCATTGCCTGCAATCTCTTCCGAAACACTCAGACCACCTCCGCAAATGCGTCAAGCGGACCAACCTTTTAACAACAAAATCAAGTTGGACTCTGCCAGATCACCAGCCCCAGAAAATCAGGGTCATAATCTCGCTAAGCGGAATCCTTGATTCTCTACGAGCTACGCGAGTGGACCCGCAATCCAAGCCCTTCACTCACTCTTAAAACTCTCCCGCCGGGAGGGCATTTTGTGTAGATCGATTGACGACGGCACAAAGCCATCATCGACGCCGACAAATAGCGTTAGGCTAACATAAACGTATCCAGCTTGGCCGCTTTCTTGTCGAAAGTAAGAGTCACTTCGCAGCCATATTTTTCATGCACGATACCAATCAGTGCATCGGCGAAATCGACATTTTTAGTGCGCATCAATTTCAGCGCCTTCCAAGCTTCATCCCGGTGCTCGAAGGAAAGTTCGACCGACTTAAGCAAACCCTCCAACACGGCAACCATCGCCTCAGGGCCAACCTGATAGCTTCGTTTCAGTGTCCAACAAAGCTCTACCAATACGACACTACTGACAAAACCCAGTTGGTCGTTGCTCAGATCGTTCTCGATGATCGCGGTGGCTCGCTCCGCTTGCTTCGCATCGTCCTGCGCGATGTAGCGCACCAAAATAGTGGTATCCAGTCCGATCATCACAACTCAGTCATTCGATGAGCTGCTTCGCTTTCGACCGCAGCGTTCATTTCCTCAATCGAAATAGCCTTCTTTGGCCGAGGAATCATCCCCTTAAGGCTTCGAACTGAACCCTTAGCGGGAACCATTACGATATGATCGTCCTCGATCACAAACTGCAGCTTGTCTCCGCTATTCAGACCAAAATGCTTCCGTATTCCTACCGGAATCGTCATCTGTCCCTTACTCGTAATTGTTCCTAGTTCCATCCCCATTCCTTTCTTATTAAGTCATCCCTTACTTTTACTCCTTACATTATACGTATCATCGTGAATCCATGTCAATCCACCCTCTCTCCGGCATCGCCCACGAAAATACGTGGCTCACTTCTTAAACACCCAACCGAGCGTGTATTTCCAACTTTCCTGATTTCCACATTCAATTCCGCAACGGAACATTGCGAAATAGTCCCCCAATTGAATATGATTTTATGAGATGTCCTCATCTGATCTCATTCACCAGCTTCGTCGTGCAGAACTCGTGCAATCCGAGCATCCGGTGCTCCATCCGCTGACCGGCGGCGTCTCGAGTGAAATTCTTCAAGTGCAAGACGGAGATCGCTCCTTCGTCATCAAGCGGGCGCTCGCGAAACTGAAGGTGCACGATGATTGGTTTGCAGATGTTTCCCGTAATCAGGTCGAAGAAAACTATCTGCGTCGCGTCGGTGCGATCGCGCCCGGCAGCGTTCCCCGGGTGCTGCATTCGCAACCCGATGAAGGCTGGTTCGCGATGGAGTTTCTCGGCGGCGATTTCGTGAACTGGAAGAGCGAGCTGCTCGCCAATCGAGCGGAAACAGCCCATGCCAAAAACGCAGGCAAGATCCTCGGCCAGATCCACGCCGCGACTTGGGGCGACCCACAAATCGCTCAGGAATTCGCCACCCTCAAAAACTTCAGTCAGCTCCGGCTCGAACCCTATCTTGAAACCACCGCAGAGCGCGTCACTGATCTCGCCCCACTCCTTCGCGACGAAAAAGAACGCCTCGCGCAGACCGCGCTCTGTCTCGTGCACGGAGATTTCAGCCCGAAGAATATTCTGATCTCTCCTGATCGCATGGTCATAGTTGATGCCGAGGTCGGCTGGTTCGGTGATCCGGTATTCGATCTGGCATTCCTCTTCACCCATTTTCATCTCAAAGCCTTGCTGCACGCGACAGATCCGGAACCGGCGTTATCACTCGTGCCGGTATTTTGGCAGGCTTACACCACTGCGCTCGGTTCTCATGCCGATGCAGATCTCGAATCGCGAACTACGCGCTTGGTGCTTTGTTTGTTCCTCGCCAGAGTTCACGGGAAATCTCCCGTGGAATACCTCACCGAAACTAGGCAACGTGATTTCATAACCGCCTTCGTGCGCCTACATCTTCCCCGACCATTTCCAACATTATCCCTGCTCACTGCATCGTGGCAGGAAGGCATCAGCCGACTATGAAAATTAAATCCATCCGGGCACTCCAAGTTTTCGATAGTCGCGGCAATCCCACCGTCGAAACCGAGGTGACTCTGGATAACGGCGATATCGGTCGCGGGATCGCGCCTTCTGGAGCCTCCACCGGGAGCCATGAAGCGGTCGAATTGAGAGACGGAGACAAGTCGCGTTTCCTCGGGCGTTCGGTTTTTCAAGCCGTGGAAAACGTGAATGCCGAGATCGCGCAGGTCATCGTCGGACAAGTTGTGTTCGATCAGGAGCAACTCGATTCCACGATGATCGAGCTCGATGGCACAGCGCAAAAATCGCGATTAGGCGCCAATGCGATTCTCAGCGTTTCGATGGCCGCCGCCCAAGCCGCCGCAGTAGCCCGACGCCAGCCGCTCTTCGCCTATCTGGGCAACGGCCAAGGCAATCTCCTCCCTCTTCCCGAGATCCAAATCTTCGGCGGTGGCAAACACGCGCAAGGTCGGATCGATGTGCAGGATTTCATGATCATGGCGCTCACCGCGAAGACTTATGCAGAAACGCTCGAAGTCACTTTCAACGTTTTCCACGCCGCCGGTCGCGTGATGAAAAAACGCGGCCTGCTCGCTGGTGTCGCCGATGAAGGCGGCTACTGGCCGATGTTCGAGCACAACGAGCAAGCCCTCGGCATGCTCGTCGAATCGATCACTGAGGCCGGTTACACGCCGGGGAAGGAAGTCGGCATCTCCCTCGATATCGCGGCTACCGATCTCTATCGCGACGGACACTACCAGTTCGGTCTCGAGCAACGCCAATTCACATCCGACGAATTTGCCGAACTGATGATATCGTGGCTCGACCGGTATCCGATTATTTCGATCGAAGATCCGCTCTCCGAAGATGATTGGGAAGGTTGGACGAAACTACGTGAGACCATTGGCCATCGTTGCCAACTGATTGGTGACGACCACTTCACCACCAATCTAGAACGCATCGAACGCGGTATCATGGCAAACTCTGCCAATTCCGTGCTGATCAAGCTCAACCAAATCGGCACCGTCACCGAAACGCTGAGTGCCATTCGTCGCACGCAGGAAGCTGGTTGGCTACCCGTCGTCTCCGCGCGTTCAGGTGAAACCGAAGATACGTTTATCGCTCACCTTGCCGTCGCGACCAATGCCGGACAACTCAAAGTCGGTTCCTTCAGCCGCAGCGAACGCATGGCGAAATGGAACGAGGTGCTACGTATCCAGCAGGAGCTCGGTGACAACGCCCGATTCGAGGGCGGCGCGATCTTCGCACGCCACGGAATCGAATTGTAGGGCGTTTTTTCGCAGAAGACCGGTTGTGGGTAGGGCGTGACCGCTGGGCGCGCCGTAACACCATCGGACGGCCCAGCGGTCCGTCCCTACTCTTTTCTGATGTAGGGCGGGGTCTCCGAACCCCGCCAACGAATGCGAACAGACATCCAAGGCGGGACCATGCGATTCGGCCCCTACCACCAGTCCCAAGCGCTCAGAATCGATAAGCGAGCTTCACGCGCCAATGGCGCGGCAGTTCGCGCAACACCAGATCACCACCGGCGAAAGGACTCTCGGTCGTGCGCCAGTTAAACTCATCGGTCACATTCAAACAATCCGCGCCGATCTCCCAATTGTCGCGGCGGTAGCTCACTCCAAAGTTTAGTGTGAGCTGTCGTGGAATCACTACATGGCCGAATAGATCCACGTTCTTTTCACCCTGCAAACCACCCCACCCACGAAAAGACCATCCGGAGGGTAATGTGGCCACGGCATGCAAATTCCCCTGCCAGCGTGGCAAACCAGGAACGCGATAATCACCCGATGGATAACTGCCAAACGTATCGCTCGGGACCGCAGGATCGAAAGCATGCGCCGTCGCAATACTTCCGGGCAAGGGACCGTCTACATAGTTCGCAGCCATGTAGAAAAAGTTACCGCTCAATCGCAACCAACTGGAGGGTCGATAACCGCCCGACAACTCAACCCCACGCACAAGGATTTCATCAGGCAGAATGAATCTTGGATTCGTGCGCACTCGCTGTTGGCGATAATACGCCGCACTCCCCTCCAATCGTCCATCGCTACTCGTGAATTTCGCGCCTACTTCCAACAGGTCACTGCGATTCTCGAAGATCACTTCAGGTATCTCGTTACCGGTTAAGCCATAGCCGCCAGAAGACGAAGAACTGTTCACCGCTGCCGCACGATTCAAAGTCAGATAAGCGGCCAAAGTGCGATTCACATCCCAACGCAGACTCGCCGTCAGCGATGCCGGCAAAAGCTTTTCGATTTCATCACCAATCGGCGCCACGCCCGCCGGCGCCAGCGGATCTTCACTCTCCACTTTCACCGCATCCACACGCCCGGCCAGCAGCAGCGAGAACCCAGTCTCCCAAGAAATCCGATCCTGTAGAAACACCGCGCCATTCACCAATCGCGAATGAAGGGTCTGGCTGATTCCAATCGTCGTGCCCCCACCGGTTCGTGGGTAGCGCGCGCCGGGAATCGCTAAATAATCGGGACGCCCCGGCACGGGCACTGTCGCGAAAAACTGATTAGCAGGTAGGCGGAAAGTCGACGGATCAAGCGTGAGATCAAATGCGTTAAGCGCTTCGTTGAAAAAATCCACGTAGCTCAACCGCTCTTCCCAGCGTAGCGAAACGCCTCCCAACAGATCGTGGCGCACTTTGCCCACCTGCCATTCACGGCTGATCTCCAATCGTTGCTCAAGCGTGCGACTGCGGGGCACTCCGCTGTAAAACGCATAGGCGGAATGTTTCTCCACGCGACCGTTTTCGAAGTAGCTGCGACTCACAATCCGCGTGCCGCCAGCGGTCTCATGACTACCGATCAATTGCGCGGTATAGATCCGAGTCGAAGCCTCATCGTCAGGAGAAAGCAGCACCTGTGATCCATCGATGATCGCGGTGCCCGTCGGCGTAAACGTGTTACCAATGTAGCGCCCGTTACCGCCGCCCTGCGACGAAACAGACGAGCCCGTGATGTATTCGCCGCGATCAATCAGCGCTTGGGTCGGTCGATTCGTGCCCGCGTTTTCGTTGAACACCGAATCGTAAACTTCTGCGGTTAAATCCCAGCGACCACCACCATCTGTTTTCCAAGCGAGAGCGAAAAACGCATCCCACGATTCTATGCTCACTCCGCGATAAAAACTATCTCCATCCACTCCCTCGATACTCGCTCGCGTCGCCCAATTCTCGCCGAGAGGAGTCGTGGTATCAATCTGCCAACGCCACTCATTCCACGAACCGTGCGTGAGTTCTAATGTCGTTTCGGCGTAGTCAAAGTTGGGTTGCTTCGTTGTAAAATTGACCAGTCCACCCGTGCCCGTCGCATAACCGTAGCCCGCCGGAGGGGCACCGGTAATCGCTTCGATTGCTTCCACCTGATTAAACGACGGCGGATACATGTTACGGTTAAAACCACGGCGCTGCCCGTTTTGAAACACATCGCCCAAATCACCGCGTAAGATCGGCACGCCCATGATTCCGAAGACCGACGAATGGGTCGCGCCCGGCACAAACCACGTCAGATCCTCCATGTCATCGATCGAGAAGGTGTTCAAAATATCCGCATCGAGCCGGGTCCAAGTGCGCGCATCCATCGCCGGTCCCGCCAACGCCAATTCGCTATCAACCCGAAGTCTCGTGGCATCCGTGATCAACGCATCCAGCTGCAGCACATCATCTGCCCACAACCACGTGACTCCGAAAACGGAGACTAAAAGTGAAAGGAGAATATGACGCCGAAATTGCATAAATAGCACCTTTGCAAAGCAGGAATCACTCCATGCTTAACAAACAGGAAGGTCGTGAATACGCGGTCACTCGGCCTAGTGGCAAAGGAAAGCTGCGCGATGACGCATAAATTTGAATTTGGGTAGGGATACAGGTAGGTGAAGTTATCCCTAACTGCCCTGAGTTCTCAGCCTTCATCCCAAAGGGCGTTTAAAGCCAACCTCCCCTACCTGTCCTTGCTGTAGGGCGGAATAGCGATCCCGCCCCAGAACCGAACAGCTCACATCCCGAGGCTTGTCGCCACTCGACTCGAACACGCCTCGCGTGCCTCGGCTTCGGTCCAGCCAAGGAACTTACAGATATTCTCAATCCCCTTGTCCATGGTGAGGGATGATCCCGCAAAATTGGGTTTACCCGGCTCGCGCACAACGCCGTCTGCGCCGACATCGACATCGAAGCGACCGATCCGGAATCGTCCGGGACCCGCTCCGGCAGCCGACATGCAATCGGTCGTGAAGATCACTTTATCGCGCGGCTTGGCCCGCACCAGACTCTTGAGCACCGGGCCGGGAATGTGAATCCCGTCGGGGATGAAGGAACCGATCAATTCATCACGCGCGAGCTGGCGTTGCATCGCGTTGTCATGACGGTGCATATTCACGGGAATACCATTACCCAAGTGTGTGCTCATCGTGAGACCTGCGGTAATGGCCTCATCGATTTGCTTATCGCTGGCATCGGAATGGCCAATCGCCGCCACCACGTTGTTCGATGTGATATGACGGATAAATTCGGCGGAGTTGGGATGCTCAGGCGCGAGCGTAATCAGACGGATATTTCCGTTGGCTGCTTCTTGCAGTAATTTGAATTCCGCGATATCCGGATCTTTCATCAGCTCGGGATCGTGAGCCCCGTGAAACCCGGGCAGCGGGCTCATGTAGGGCCCTTCGATATGATAACCCACGATCATGCGTGCGATCTTGGGATCAGTCGCACGGAGCTTTTCGATATTCGCCAACTTCGAACAAAGTGAATCGATCCGATCCGTAATCAGCGTGAAAAGAATCCGATCCGTATCGTGAGCTAGCAAACCATCGACGGCGCTTGTCAGGGCAGCGTGAGCGATATCCAGTTGTTGGAAATCGACGCCGTTGAATCCGTTAACCTGCAGATCGAAGAGTCCCGCGTAAGGGGCGTTGGTTTGATCAGAAGTTTCCATAAATCAGAATCCAATGCTCGCGCCGCCATCAACCGGAATAATCGTGCCGGTGACAAACTTGGCTGCCGGCGAACACAAATACGCGACCGACCAGCCAACATCTGATGTGTCACCCAAACAACCCAGCGCCGTGCGAGTCAGAATCTTTTGTTTGCGCGCGGGATCGCCTTCGAATGCGCGACGCGACATCGCCGTATCAATCCACCCCGGCGCAACCGCATTCACGCGAATTCCATCGGTGCCCCACTCGACTGCCAACGCACGAACCGCACCCGTCATCGCTGACTTCGCGACCGAATAGGCAGCCACCAAGGGAATGCCCATCAATGCGGCCATCGAGCTGATAAAGACCACCGAACCCTGTCCTGATTCCTTGAGCTGTGGATGCAACGCGCGAGCTAATGCCAGACCACCCATCACGTTAGTTTGGAATACGCCGAGTATTTCTTCGTCAGTCGTTTCGGTGAAGGGCTTCTTCATGTTGATCCCCGCGTTGTTCACGAGGATTCCAATCGTGCCGTGCTTTTTGCGCAGAGTAGCTGCGAGAGCGGGAGCCGCCACGGTGTCGTTAACATCCATCACTTGAATCGACGCGAGCTCGCCAATTTCAGCAGCCGCGATTTGCAACGGCTCTTCACGGCGACCGCCGAGAATCACTTTCGCGCCACTGGCCGCGAGACACTGGGCAATCGCCAAACCGATTCCGGTGCCACCACCGGTGATTAAGGCCGTGCGGCCCGCGAGAGAATAAGCTGGAGGAGTTGTCATTTTGAGTCGGTGGTTTCGCGTTCTACGATTTGGAGGGCCGAGCGCATGTAGCCGAGGGCAAACGCCATCCCGGCGTGCCAAGGAGCGTCGCAGCTCATCTGAGGCGCGTGATCGGGAATCAGGACGCCTTGGAAATTGTGGCGTTTAAGAATGCGCACGATGCGCAGCATATCGATTTCGCCATCATCAACAAAGGTCTCTTTATAATGCGGCACCTTACCCCGCACATTGCGGAAATGAACGTAGCCGATCTTCTGCTGCTGCGCATAATTCTCGGTGCATTCGTAGAGATCGCCCTCTGTCATTTCGGCGAGCGAGCCGAGACAGTATTCGAGTTGATTGGCAGGACTCGGAACGAGATCGATCAGCTTCTGATAAAGCTGCGGTTGATAGACGAGTCGCGGCGTCGAACGGATCATCGGCATCGGTGGATCGTCGGGATGCGCTGCGAGCGCCACCCCACTCTCCTCGGCCACGGGTAGAATCGCTTCGAGGAAATCCTGCAGGCGTTTCCACAACTGTTCATGCGTGCAGTTCGGCATCGTGCCGGGGCCGAGCTGATCGCGCAGGCGCATGTTCCAAACCATCCCTTCTGAGATCGGATCGTCGACCGGCCCTTCCATGCCCACGGCTGGGGCATCGCCACGAGCGTAGTTGCCCTTCGTGCGACCCGCCACTCCGGCCAAGCTAAAATTATAGCCCATGCAGGGAATCCCCGCCGCACCGATGCGCCGGATCAGCGTCTTGATATTTTCCAACTGCTCGGCCTTGCGCGGTCCATCGAGTAACACATCCGACCAATGCGCCGGATCAAAGTTTTCAATCGCTGCGATCTCCAATCCGTGCGCCTTCGCACGATGCACAACGTCTTCCAAGTAATCCTGCTCCCAGAGTTGATCCGGATCACCCGCGCGTCCCCATCCCTCTAAATCACCAGTGGGTTGATCACCCGGCTGGTTATTGTCGCCCTGCTTAAAGTAATCGACCAGATGGATCACCAGGGCCTCACAACCCGCTTGGGCCGCGAAGCGAAAATGCTCGTCGTTGAGTTGGTGGCGGTAAAGTCCGAGTCCGAGTTTCATGCGTGAGCCCTACTGTTTACGCTGCCGTGCTTCTAGCAATTCGATTTGCAACATGAGCGCGCGTGGCAGGTGAAACGGATCCTTCACTGGCAAGGCAATCACCTCTGTAAACGGCGTCAGGTCGCGTTGTAGTTTCTGACGCCATTCTCCGTTTTCCCAATCGACATAGGAATCGAGACAGAGCTTCCAGAGCTTCTCATACCAATCGAAGTAAGCCGGATCGCCGGTTGCGAATCCGCCGAGCAGAGTCGCATAAAGTGCCTCGGTCTGCGGCCACCAGAGTTTTGATTCAGGAAACCCCCAACCCACGTCTTTGCGCCCGTGACGATCAATCGCGAGCAGGATGCCGCCGTATTGCTTATCCCAACCAAGATCCATGTGCCTCAAAATCAGCCGAAGCGTTTCCTCGCGCGGTGCATCCTTCCAATCCGTTTGCTCAAATACATGCCATTGAAACCACATGTCTTCAATCGCGTGACCCGGCACTGTGACCGCGCCTTCGGGTTCGGCGTAATCCGAGCCGTCTGCATTCACAAATTCGATGATCCGATCATCGGCGGCTTTATAGTGATCACGATAGATCGTCTCGGAAAGACGTCGCGCCTCCTTCAGATAACGCGGCTCGTTTAAGATCGTGCCGAGATCAGCCAGTGTGAGTGACCAGATCATCGGGAGGCCGTGAGGTTTGGTGCCTGGGGGAATCCCATACGGAAAATGCGGCACCGTATCGTAAGGTTTCTTCAGCTTTTCAAGCGCACCATCAGTAGTGCGAACTGCCCAATCGCGATACTTCATATCACCCGTAGCGCGATATAGTTCGGCCAGTCCATAAACGGCAAACCCATCCGTGTAGATGCTCTCGTGACGCCGGAGCACTTCACCCTCCTGCGAAAGTAGCAGCGCCCAACCTTGCTCTTCTTCGAGCCAACCGTGCTTCAAACAAAACTCCGCGATCTGTTGCGCGTAGGCCACCCACTTCGGATCACGATCAAGCGTGTTGTAGAGTCGCGAGTAAACCCACACTGCTCGCCACTGGCTCCACAACCACTTCTCTGTGCTCTGCACTTTGCCCGTATCATCGATACAGGTCAGAATCCCACCCTGAGGATCTATCGCGTGCTTTTCCCAAAACGGGAGCACGTGTTCAAACAAGTGCCCACGCAACCAATCGCAAAGCGGTTTCTCATCGCCGTTGCGCAATCCTTGCAGGGAGGACTCCAAACTTTGCCGCGACGCGATGGGATCAGAGTGATTCATCAGCACACCTTCAACCGCATGGCCCGTCGTTGGCCATCCCAAGATTTGAGAAAATCAACCGTTGTTCAGCAAACCACCGTATACCTTCACGGCTAACTCGAGTTGCTCACGGCTGACCCACTCATCTTTGCGGTGACACTGCGCCAAAGCGCCTGGGCCAATCACAATCGTGGGAGCACCAGCAGCATCGTAAAAACTTGCATCGGTCACATAAGGCGCACCCTGCGCACCGGCGTTAATCCCATGTTCACGCAAAACCGGATCGAGCAACGCGAGCAGTTTAGATGAACGCGCTTCACTCATTGGAGGCACCACATGGAGATCCACGTGTTCGACTTCCATCCCCGCCAGAATCGCATCGCGATCTTGTAAAATCTCATCCGCAGATTCGCCCGGCACCGTGCGACGATCGCATTCGATCTCACACGCTTCGGGAATGATATTCACCTGCGTGCCACCTCGAACAACATTCACACTGAAAGCAGCTTTACCCGTGAGTGGGTCACTCTTCGTCACCGTGGGCAAATAGCGCGATTCCAGAGCATCGATCACGCGAACCATGGTGGAGATTGCGGACTGCCCTTTCGACGGATCAGCCGAATGCGCCGCCACGCCTTTCGTTTTTGTCGTCCAACGCATCACCCCGTTATGCGCGACCACAGGACGCATCAGCGTCGGTTCGCCCACGATTAATCCGGCCAGATTCGGCAAAAATTCTTTGAGCGCACCACGGGCAAACGACTGGGCTCCGGTCATCAGCGATTCCTCATCCAAGGCAAACAGTAGACCAGCATTGTAATGACGCTTTTCCTGCTGCGCATAATTCTTCAGCGCCCACAGCATCGCCGCGCCCGAACCTTTCGTATCACAAGTGCCACGTCCGTAGAGCCGATCGCCATCCGCTTTTATGATTAGGGGATCAACTGTCATTCCCTCGATTGTCACCGTATCCACATGGCTCTCAAACAAGAGCCAGGGAGCATCGTTCGATACCTCGCAGGTTAGCAGGAGGTTTTCCCCGCCGCCATCCACTGGTAATCGACGAGCTGACAACCCCCACTCACTCCCCAATTTTTCGAGATAACTAATCAACGCGGCCTCACCACCTACCGGCCCGCCAAAGTTTTGATTTACCGTTTCAAACGAAACGGTCTGCGCAAGGAGTTCTTCGCAGGATTGAGGTAGGGGAAGATCAAGGGGAGTAGTCATCACATTATCTCTGTTCGATTCAGCACCACGGCTCAATAATTAATCAATGGTGAACGATAACCCGTAGCCGAATCTTGAGCAGAGCGAAAGTTTGCCCGGGCACGCTTTCTCATTCTTTCCCAATCCTCCGATCTCTGAATTTTACCACGGATTCCACGGATGAATACTGGATACAATCCCCTATCCTCCGCTGTCTTTTATCCGGTTTGGATCCGTGAAATCCGTGGTTAAAAAACAATCCTGCCTCTCAGCTCTGTTCCAGCCTTCCAGCTTTTCACATTTAAAACCACATTTGATAGCCCCGCCAACTAGGCTAGCCACGTATCCAAATTCTCGGCCACAAAGGCATCGTCGATCAATTCAGGATAAGCTTGGCAGACGCGATCCAGCTCCTCGGCCTGACCAGGCGAAAGCACTTCATGCGGATTCAAGCAATTGATCGTCGGCACGAGACCTTGACGACGCAGCACTTCGAGAATCCCCGGAATACATCCGGCAAATTTATTGGCGGAATCGAAGAGCGCGGCGTTCATATCCGTGACAGCGATTGCGGTGTCGAGCCACTGCTTATCGATCGTGCTACTCTCGCGAGCGACCTTGATCTTCTCGAGTAATTTAACCGAAGCCTGTGTCCAAACGCCCCAGTGACCGAGCAGGCCACCCTCGATGCGTCGCGTCACTTTCTTCCCATTCGAATCGAAGGTAAACGGCGTGAACAGATCGACCACGATGCTATCATCGTTGCCGGTATAGAGTATAATATCGTCGCGACCGCTTTCTGCGATCGCGCGCACTACGTCGATCGTTTGGTAGCGATTAAACGGAGCCATCTTGATCGCGATGACATTCGGGATCTCCGCAAACTTACGCCAGAAACTGTGGCCCAATAAACGACCGCCCACGGAGGGTTGCAGATAGAAACCGATCACCGGAATCACTTCGGCCACGCGCGCGCAGTGAACGAGCATTTCTTCTTCGGTGTCGTCTTTGTAAGCACCGAGACTCAGCAAGCCGGCTTGATAACCAAAGCTCTTTGCGAGCTCTGCTTCGGAAATCGCTTGCTCCGTGCGACCGCACAAACCGGTGATCTTAATGAAAGGACGCGGCGCTTTCGCGAGTGATTCGTCGATGGTTTGCGACGCGAGCTCGAGCACGGGTTTGAAAAGGCCGTGTTGCGGTTCACGAATTTCGAACTGCGTGGAATGCACGCCGACCGCGAGTCCACCGACACCAGAATCCACGTAATAACGCGTGATCGCACGTTGGTGTTTTTCGGACAGTTTACGCTGAGCATCGAGAGCCAGCGGTTGAGCGGGGATGACAGATCCCTCCAGAAGATGTTTGCGAAGATCCATAATTAGAATTTCCCGTCGCGGGATTCGAAGTGAGTTGGCTTACCGAGCAGTTTACCGCCGCCCTGCAGATGATCAGCTACCATTTTTATAATGGCTTCCAGTGAAGTGGTGGCCGGCCCGAAGAGGCGCACCGATTCGCTCGCGTCGGCCAACCACGCGGACTCCGCTTCCTGACCGATGATGACGGGCTCTTTATCGAGCAGACGACCAAACTCTTCGGCGACATGACGAATCGAAACCTTTTCCGCGCCCGTGACATTGAGAAATTTCGGCGGACTCGCCACATGCTGCCAGCATTGGATCGCGCGGGCGCAAGCATCGCCCTGCCAGATGAGATTAAACGAGCCCATCGTCACATCGACCGACTCGCCATTGAGCACCTTGGTCGCCACATCGACGAGCACACCGTAGCGCAACTCCACCGAATAGTTCAGGCGATAGATCAACTGCTCTGTGCCGTTCTTGCGGGAGAAATTGGTGAATACGCGCTCGCGGCCGACACAGGTGCTGGCGTATTCCCCGAGAAACGCGACCGGCGTTTCCTCATTTGCACCGGGACCACTGATCGGAACAAAGGGATAAACACAGCCCGTCGAAAAAACCACGATGCGCGATTTTGTAAACTTACGCGCGACGATCGAAGGCACGATCGTGTTTTGTAGCCACGTCTCATCCGGTGCTCCATCAGTGCCGAATTTCTGACCCGCGAGAAATTGCACATTGGCAACCTCAGGGAGTTTCGCCACCTGATCAGGATCAGCGAGATCGCAGGCCAAAGGGATAATGCCAAGTGCTTCCAAATCCGTTTTCGCCTCAGGACGGCTGAAACGCGATACGCCGTAAACTTTCGCCGTCTTACCTGCCGCATCGAGTGCGCGACGAATCATCACGGCGAGCGAAGTGCCCATTTTGCCGCCTACGCCGAGCACCATGAAATCGCCATCGAGCGCTTTCACGGCCGCAATCGCGCCGGGCGTGGGCTCCGAAAGAAGCTGTTCGATATCTTGGTCGGTTTTAAGGGTAGGATCAGACATAGCGTAAATATTCTCAGCACGGGTATTTCCGTAGGATCATCCCAATCAATCTGTCGAATCTCTGGGGTCAAACTTCAAAGTAACTCTTTAGTTACTTTTAAGCTAACCCGATTTAATCCCGTCCAATAGCAGCTGTGTGACGTGCTTGATCCCCTTCTCTCTCACAGCGTGCGATCCCAAATCCATCCGCAAGGCTTGCGATAAGGTGTAACGGTTCGAACTATAAACGAGGCACAGCCCGATCAGACTAATTAGCAAGTGTCTCGCATCCATATCTTTGCGAATCCGCCCTGCCGCGATGCCATCATCCAGCAACCGCGTTAATGCCCGCAACATGGGATCTTTGCTCAGTTTTGAATCAGCCAAAGCGAGCCCCCTTCCGTCGTTAAGGTTCTCCCATAGCATTAAACGCACAAATTCGGGATGAGCTTCCAGAAACCCAAAATATGCCTTCACCAACTTCTCCGTGAGGGCATCAATCCCTTCGGTATGCGAAAACGTGTCCACCTCGATCACCTCCAAACCCCGGTAAGCTTCAATCAGCACGGCGTGATAAAGCCGCTCCTTGGACTGAAAGTAATGGTAGACCATCCGCTTGTTGACCTTCGCCGACGCCACGATCTCATCCACGGTCGTCCCCCGATAACCGTTCTCGGCAAAGCACTTCGTGGCAGCGCGCAGCAAGCGCTCGCGCACCGGCTCGGCAGTTTTTAGATTATGATCAGGTGCGTTAGCCATCGCTTTTGTTTGGTAACGTTCACACCTGTTCTTGTCACGATGTTCTCTCAACCCTAATGATAAACTGATTCGTATGCGTATCATCGACGTCCACACCCACCCCGTCTTTTTCACGAAAGGCCGCCAGAAATCTGAACTCCGTAAACTCATCGCCCATGGTAAATCCCATGGAGTCGAACGCATGATCGTGCTCGGCGATGTGCTTCAATACGGTGGCGCCCCCAACGCAGAGCAGTTGCGCCTGATTAACGATGAGACCGGCGGTATCCAGAAGATGTTTCCCAGCTATTTCGTCGGATTCTGCTATCTCAATCCCAATCTCGGCGAAAAAGCCGTGATGGAAGAAGTCACACGTTGCGTCACGAATTACGGGGCCAAAGGTATCAAACTGGAGATCGCCAACAACGCAGCCCAACCCTGCATGCGCCACATCGCCAAAGCCTGCCGCGAATTTAATATCCCCGTGCTGCAACACAGCTGGAGTAATTCGAATTTCGGCCCGGGCATGGAGACCCACAGTGATCCCGACGACACCGCGCTATTCGCGCGACGAAATCCCGATGTGAAGATCATCATGGCTCATCTCGTCGGCGTGGGTTATCGCGGTGTGATCGCAGCCAAAGGATTGGACAATCTCTATGTCGATATCTCAGGCGCCTTTCCCGAAGACGGATTGATTGAATACGCCGTCGAGCATCTCGGCGCTGACCACGTCCTCTACGGCACCGACATCCCCATTCGCCAAAGCGCGGTTAAAATCGGCGCCGTGCTCGGCGCGAAGCTCACCAATGCGGATCGCCAAAAGATCTTTTTCGATAACACCGCCAAACTGCTCAACCTGAACTAATTTACGTCATGCTCATCGATACCAACGTCAATCTCGGCTCGTGGCCTTTCACCTTCGCGCTGAATCGTAGCGCCGCCCAACTCACCAAACACCTCGCGGCCAGCGGAGTTACTCACGCCATCGTTTCGCATTTCGGAGCCGCTTTCCAACCTGACCCCATGCCGAGCAATCGTGAATTGCTCGCCGCGACCAAGAAAAGCAACGCGCTCACCGCTCTGCCGGTCATCAATCTGAGATTGGCCAACTGGCGCGATCAACTCGCCGAATGCGTCGCAGCCAAAGTTTCCGCCATTAAGCTGCTGCCGACTTACAACAATTACTCTCTGCGGGATAAGGTTGTCGGCGAATTCATGACCGCGCTGAACGAGACCAAGTTGCGCCTCGTGATCAACATGCGCTACGAGGACGAGCGCCACCGCTACTTCGCGCTTGATATGAAAGGGCTACCACTCGCCGACCTGAAACCCTTCCTGAAGCGCAATCCTAAGACCCACATGCTACTCGCAGGTGCGATGATTCCCGAAGTGCGTGAACTCTCGGCTAAGTTCAAGAATTTCTCCATCGAGCTCTCGTATTGCGAATGGATCAACTCCGTCGAGGACTTGGTCAAGTTGCTCACGGCTAAGCGCATCATGCTCGGCACCTGCACGCCGCTACTCTCGACCCGAGGGGAAGTCGACAAACTCCGATTCTCCAAAATCACCCCCAAAGCGATGGAGCAAATCAGCTCCACGAACGCCCAACAATTCTTCAACCTCTAGCAGCCTGTCGGACTTAGGATATTTCCTCGGTTGAAATAACACATATAATTGACAGATAACAGGATACCAAGATACTTATCGCATGGCCACCCGTTATGTGAACATCGACCGCGACACGC
>Ga0105054_10003308_pt1 | contig 25064 bp, 20 predicted proteins | sample BON02_FD_78091 | JGI IMG/M metagenome (GOLD analysis project Ga0105054, IMG submission 78091) | Freshwater microbial communities from Lake Bonney liftoff mats and glacier meltwater in Antarctica - BON-02 (megahit assembly) | ecosystem: Environmental > Aquatic > Freshwater > Ice > Glacier...
CGCCATGAACACCGACGGCACGGAAACAGGATCCGTCTCGGTCTCAAGCCGCGGACCAGCCGACTCCCGTGCAAGCAATATACCATAATTCGCGCGTCGGCTAGCCGCGTTGCCGAACCGCGCTGCAAGCGACAGAATCCGGCGGACATACAGGCCCAGATCATATTCATCTGTCACAGCGATGGCACCGTGCAGTTTGATTGTTTCGCGCGCAATCAGCAGGGCCGCATGGCTGCAACGCGCCTTGGCGCGCGATGTTTCCATGTCAATCACGTCGGCACCTGCACCGCTGTCGAACACCCCAACCGCTTCATCGAGAACTGCGCGCGAAAGCTCCTTTTGGATAAAGAGGTCAACCGCCCGGTGCTGGAGCGCCTGAAAAGACCCGATAGGCCGGTCAAACTGCACTCGCGTTTTCATGTAATCAAGAGACATGGACAGGGCGCTCTCCATACAGGCGAACAGTTCCGCAGCAGTCATCAGCACCGCCGCCGCCCGCCCGCGCCGCAACGCCGCCTCTGCCGCAGACCCGACGCAAATCTTCTCCGCTTGCACGTCGTCAAAGCGCAACAGGGCTGAAAATGTACCATCTGCCCGCAGTTCGGGCTGAATATCCAGACCGGCGGCCTCTTTGCTGACCAAGCACAAACACGGCCCGTCATCTGATTGTGCCAGCACTACAAACAAATCGGCGGCACAGCCTGCCGCAACATGCGCGACCTGCCCCGACACCTGCCCCGATGACGACAGATGCAGGGATGGATCATGCGCCACCACCGCAATCCGGCGGCCCTCGGCAATGTCTGACAGGAGCCTGTCACGCTGGGGGCCGGGCGGAATAGCGTCCAGCACACTCGCCGCCTCGACCGCGCATGCCACAAACGGCTCTGGCCCAAGCCAGCTTGCTAGTGGCTCGACCACCGCCTGCGCCGCAGACAGGGTCAGGTTCTGCCCGCCACATGTGTCCGGGATCAGCACACCCAGCCATCCCTGCGCAGCCATCTCCTGCCAGATCGCCAGGTCATGGCCGGGCAATGTGCCCTGCAATGACCGCACCCGCGAAAGCCCGGTACGCGACAGGCATTGTGTCACGCTGTCGCGCAGCATCCGCAGCAATTCGTCGTCGTGATCCCCGGGCAGTGCCTGCATTCCCACTCCTCAGCCCGCCAAAAGGTTCATGGCCTCGGCCATGGCGCCGGGGCGTTCAAACAGGGTCAGCGCCGCGATCAGGCTCTCGGCGCGGTCCTCGCCCAGCACCGGCACGACCAGCGACATGAACTTGCGGCGGTGATGTTCACTGCTCATGGGACTGGTGGGATGCCCCAGAAAATGCTGTGTCTCCGCCTGCAAATACGTGCCATCCTCCAGCCAGACATCAAGATAGGCCTCAAACTGTGGCTGGTCGCGCTGCGGGGCCAATTCGACGCGCGGAAGGATGGCCCGCACAGCCGGGTCGCGCAACGTGGCATCGTTGAAAGCCGCCGCCGTCATGTCATAGCCGCACAGGGCCGCCGCCACACAGAAGGCCACGCTGAACTTGCATTCCAGCGGCGTTTGCGGGTCCAGCTTACCGGCAGAAAACGGCGCCGACCAATGCACCTTGGTGCGCGCCCGTGCGACTGGTCGGCCAGCGATACGCGCGGTCAGTTGATGCGCCGCCTGAATAGACGCATGCGTCGCGCGGCAGCAGGCAAAGGGCTTGTAGCCGTTGTTCAGCAACTCCCAGCCATCGGCAAAATCAATCACCGGAAATTCTGCACTGCGATCCTGTATCAGCGCGTCCAGCATGCCCTTGTGACGCTCGAACAGGCCATGTGCGGCAACCATGCCCTGCGCGGCCAGATCAGCGGCCAGAATGCCGTCCATCGCGGCGTGGCCCGCGTGAAACGGCTTCGCATCCGTGCCGAACGATCCGACAAAACCCGAAGCGGTGGTTGCCGCAGCACCCAGCGCATTGGTCGTCATCCGGGCATCATAACCGCGCATTGCGGCACTAACCGCCGCCGCGCCAGTGACACCGTTGATGCTGGTCGGGTGAAAGCCGCGCTGTTGCAGATTGCGCCCGATACCCTTGATCCCGCCATTGCCCAGCCGCGCCATCACTTCATACCCAGTGATAAAGCCTTCCAGCACGGCCGACCCTTCGGCATCCTGCGACTGGCCAATCGCCAATGCGGTGGACATGACGGGTGCCGCGATATGGCCCGATCCGCCGATATGCGTGTCGTCATAATCCATACAATGCGCCATGGTGCCGTTTACAAGTGCCGCCATGGCAGGGTTGGTCAGACCCCCGCGAAAGATGCGTGCACGCCCCGGCGCTGCCCAACTTTCGGCTACAGCGCGCGTAGCCCGTGCCGCCGGTTCATCCACGGCACCCACGGCAACACCTATGAAATCAATCAGCGCAACCTTTGCCGAAGCGATGATATGCGCGGGCGACTGCCTGCTGCCGAATGACGCGACATATTGCGCGAGCTTTTCGCCACGCCCCGTCTCCTCCTGCGCCGTGCCGCTCCCGTTCATGCCTCATCCCCTGCGGCCCTGATCGTCGCTTCGCCATAGTCGATCACTGTTGCCTGCCGCGCCGGGGCCGATCCGCGAAACCGCACATCGCCCAACTCCTGCCAGATCTCAAAACGCAGCACCTCTCCGGGATAGACCGGATTGGAAAACCGCCCGCTCATAGCGCGAAGACGCGCCGGATCAGCATCGCAAAGCTGGTCGAGCAGCGCCCATCCCGCCATGCCATAGGTGCACAGCCCGTGCAGGATAGGCCGGTCAAACCCGGCGCGGCGCGCGGCCTCCGGGTCAACATGCAGCGGGTTCTGGTCGCCACTCAGCCGGTAGATCAAACCCGCCCGTGGCTCGACCAGATAGTCAACCGATACATCCGCAGGACGCGTCGGCATCGGGCGCAGCGGCAGCGATGACTCAGGCTTGCCGCCAAATCCGCCATCACCGCGTGACATGCTCGTTGACAGTACCTCGCATATCGGCGCAGCTCCGCCTTCCGCAAAAATCTCGCGGCGGGTGGTAATCAGCGCCGCCTTGCCAGAGCCCTTGTCCACCACCTCGGCAACCGTGTTGCGCGAGACGAAACTGCCCTCTACCGGCAGCGGGCGGTTCAGTTTGAAGCTGATCCCGGCATGCACGCTCTTGCCCCCGGTGCCGACATCGGCCTTCCTGATCCAGGCATGCGGCGCGGCAATGATGGTGGCCATCATGGGCAGGGCCAGCAGGTTCGTTTCATAGACAAAGCGCAACTGGCGTTCGTCTATCGGATCACGCCCCAACCCTAGCCCCAGCGCATAAAGGATCGTATCGCGCGCGGTATAGGTCATCGTGTTGTCAGGAATCGCATAGGCCAGCAGGCGTTCAATATCGAGTGCCATCGCTACCCCTCCTCGCGCAGCACGATCAGGGCATCCGCCGCCTTGATGATATGGCCATCCACAAAGACCGGGTTGATGTCAATACTCTCTATCTGGTCGGCATGATCGGCAATCAGCCAACCCAGCCGTTCGGCGAAATCGGCCAGCGCGGCAAGGTCTGCAGGCGGCCTGCCGCGATAACCCTGCAACAATCTCGTCCCCCGTATCTGTTCCAACATCGCCAGCGCGCGCCCCGGTTCCAGCGGTGCAAAGCCATGGGTCACGTCAGCCATCACCTCGGCAAAGATACCGCCCGACCCGAACACCACGACTGGCCCGAAACAGACATCGCTAATCGCGCCGAAAATAAACTCGGTCCCGCTGGCCATTTCCTGCACCAGCACCCCGTCGAGCCGCGCCGCCGGATCATGGCGCGCGGCATTGCTCAACACCTCACGCGCCGCCGCCGTTACAGCAGTCCGGTCACGCAACCCCAGCCGGATGGCATCCGCATCGCTCTTATGCGGCAGGTCGGGTGAATTGATCTTGACGGCAACTGGAAACTTCAGCGCCGACAGATCGGCATTTCCAATCTCATTGGTGGCCAGATGCACCTGTGCCGTCATCGGCAGGCCATAGGCGGCCAGCACGGCGCGTGAATCGGCCTCGCTCAGAAACCGCTCACCAATGGGAAGGCTGATCACGGGTCGCGGAAAGGGTCGCGCAGGCGGTGACGCCACTTTGGCACTGTACCGCAACTTGCGCACAGCAAAATCTGCAAGGGCGCGGGCGGCGGTGGCGGCCCGACCAACCGTCAAAAACCACGGCACATTGGCCGCATCCAGCAGCGTCTTGGCAGGTTGATGATCCTCAGCCACCGTCGCCACCAGAACCGGCTTTCCCGCCGCATTGCGAATATCGACCAGCGCCTGCGCGGCTTCGGGCGAGCCGGTGCTCTGGCCTGACCGCACCATCACCATGTCAATGCCCGGATCAGCCAGCGCAATCTCGGCGGCGGCGTTTGACAGGCTCTGCCCGTCCTTGGTATTCTCGCCCGACAGGTCAATTGGGTTGTTCGTCCGTGCCAGAGGCGGAAAAATTTCCCGCATCCGCGCCTGCGTTTCCGCCGCGAACGCGGGCAACTGAAGCCCGGCTGCCGAAAACCGGTCAGCCGCAATCACACCCGCGCCGCCCGATCCGCTGACTAGCCCGACGCGATTACCTGCAGGCAGCACGCCGCACAGAAATGCCTTGGCGACATCGACAAGATCCTCGTAATCCTCAAGCTCGATGAAACCGCCTTCGCGGAACGCCGCCTGGTACAGGTCATAACTGCTAGCAAGGCTCGCGGTATGCGATGCTGCAGCTTTCTGACCCACGGTCGTATTGCCGACCTTCCACACCAGAATAGGCTTGCCTACTTCCAACGCCCGCCGCCCAAGCGCGATCAACCGCCTACCGTCGGCGATCCCTTCGATAAAGGCGGACACGATCCTTACCTCATCGCTTTCCAGAAAATGCGCGATGAAATCGAGCGAGGTCAGATCGACGCTATTGCCAACCGAAACGACCTGATTGAACCCGATCCCTGCCCTGCTCGCATTGCGCAGTAGAGTGAAACCATAACCGCCGCTCTGCGTCGCCATCGCAATCGGGCCGACTCGATAATCATTGACGCGGAATCCCTGCCCAAATCCGTTATGGATCTTTTCAGGAATGTTCAGTACGCCCATGCAATTGGGGCCGACAATCCGCACCCCGGCCTCTTTGCCTGCAAGGATCAGTTCCGCCTCAATGGCCGCGCCTTCCGGCCCCACCTCGCGAAACCCAGATGACAGGACAACAGCAAACCTCACGCCGCGCTGCCCGCATTCGCGGATGATGCCGGGAACCAGATGCGCCGGCAAGGCAATCAGAGCCACATCGCATTCGCCCGGTATTTCCAGCACCGACGCAAAACATCGCAGGCCCAGAACCGTCTCGCGTTTCGGGTTCACCGGGTAAACCGCCCCGACATAGCCATAGCCGGTCAGAAAATGCATCGGCTGCCCGCCAACACCGCGCGCGGATTCGGATGCGCCGATTACCGCAATCCCACGCGGGCTGAACAGGCGGGTCAGATCCACCGGCGCAATCATGGCAGATAAGACCGAAACACATCCCGCGTCCGGTCCAGCGGGACAAAACTCTGCTCGAAGGCAGGCATTACATGCTCGCCGATCATCTGGGGGGTCCAGCCTTCGGCCGTGTGAGCACTACGGATCGGCCGCGGCTGGCTGAACAGAAACAACTCATTATCGCGCGAATAGAAAATCTGTCCCGTCACCTTGCTGGCATGATCGCTGGCCAGATAGACAACCATCGGGGCATTCTTCTCCGGCCCGATTGTCTTTCTGTTGGCGGCACGGCGGCGCTGCTCCTCGGTCTCTGTTGGGATCGATTCCGTCATCCGGGTAAAGGCGGTCGGCGCCACCACGTTGGAGCGGACATTGAACCGGTGCATGTCAATGGCAATTGCCTTCGACAGCCCGTGCAGACCCAGTTTGCCAGCGCCATAATTGGCCTGCCCCATCCCGCCAATCAGGCCCGAGGTTGAGGCGATATGCACATAAGACCCCGATTCCTGCTTGCGAAAATGCGGTGCGGCGGCCCGGCTGACATAGAATGCCCCGGTTAGAATCACGCCCAGCGACAGATCCCAATCATCCTTGGTCATCTTGTGAAAGATCGCATCGCGCAGGATGGCTGCATTATTGACAACGCAGTCGATCCGTCCGAACGTGTCGAGCGCAGCTTCAACCATCCGATGCGCGCCGTCCCAGTCAGACACTGAATCGCTGTTGGCCACCGCGTTTCCACCCGCCGCCTGAATATCCCTTGCCGTCTGCGCGGCGAGGCTGACATCAACCCCGTCGCCACCCAGTTCAGCGCCCAGATCGTTGACCACGACACTGGCACCCTGCGTGGCCATCATCATCGCGATGGACCGCCCGATACCCCGGCCCGCCCCCGTTACCAGAACCACCTTGCCCTTAACAGCGCGTGCCGGAAATGTCATTTCACATCCTTTCGTTCTTCGCCGCCAGGCCGAAGGAAACCCTGGCCCAAGACGGCAACATGGACAGGCACGGGCGTCTTTCGGCACCCGCGCCCACTGTCAGAAATACCCGGCCAACAGGGATTCAGCGAAGCCGACATTCAAAAGGCTGGAGAGGACGAGCAGGAATAAAGTGATTCCCACTGCACCCGCCGCAGAGGCAATCCAGCGGACCTTGGCAATCCAGCGCAGGAAGGCAAAGACAAAGATCGTTGCTGCAATCTGAAAGCCGAAGAGTGCAATCAGCCCAAGCAGCCCCAGCAGAATTCCCACACCATGCACCATGTTAAGGGGCGTCCCCGACGTATCCAGATTCCGGTCGCCATCGAACAGGATCGCCGCTCCCTCGCGCGAGAGTTTGAGCTGTAGCAGCCCCACGATCATCAGAAATCCGGTAATGACCGAAACCGTGATAGGGAACACATTGCCCAGGAAGCGCAGAGAATAGGTGTCAATCACGACATAGATCGGCACAAGCAGAAGCAGCCCGGCAAAGATGAGCTGCGGCACACGATTCAGGGTGAGGCCCTCCATGGTACCCATCTGGTCGCTGACGCGGGTCTTGCTGCGCATCGCGACATAGGCGCACAGTGCGACCAGTGCGAACAGCACGATAGAAACCGGGCGCAGCAGGAAATCAAAGCCGTAAATTTGTGCCGTGCGATAGAACGCCGCTTCCAGTCCTGGCGACAGGACAAAGCCAATCAGAAACGCTGGTCGCGACCAGCCAAACCGTTTCATGAAGATCGCCAGAAAGCCGACCAACAGCATTGTCACCAGGTCACCCCAGCTCCGGCTGGACTGGAAGGTGGCAAAGAAGACGGTAACCAGCAGGAAGGGCGCCAGCAGTGTGTAACGCAGATTGGTCAGCTTTGCGATCGGCAGGGCAAGACTGATCGCGATGGCCGCACCAAAGATATTGGCAACGGCGATTGACCAGATAATGACAAAGGTCAGTGACAGATTGCCTTCCACCATCTCGCGACCCGGCTGAATGCCGATCAGGGTAAAGGCCGCGAGGACGAGCGCCATTGTGCCCGATCCCGGAATCCCGAACAGCAGCGTCGGGATCAGCGCGCCACCCTCTTTGGCGTTATTGGCCGATTCAGGTGCTATGACACCGCGGATATCGCCCTTGCCATACATCGACTTGTCTTTACTAGTCTGCACGACAAGGCCATAGGCCACCCAGTCGATGACACTGCCGCCAATACCGGGAAGCGCACCAATCAATGTGCCGATCCCCGCACAGCGCAGGACGATCCACCTGTGAATCCAAGTGTCCTTCAGGCCCTGCATCCATCCGCTGCCCAGCCCGCGATGCTCAGAAATCTGCTCACGCGTGCGCAGGACATCCAGAATTTCCGGCACCGCAAACAGGCCAAGCGCAAGAACGACCAGGGGCATACCGTCACTCAGATAAAGATTGCCAAATGTCATGCGCAGCTCGGCGGTTGCGGTCGCGGCACCCACGGTGCCGATCAAAAGACCAAGGCCACATGCGGCAAGGCCTTTGACAACACTCGGTCCGGTTAACATCCCGACAAGGACAAGCGCCAGGATGACAAGCAGCAACTGCTCGCCAAAACCGATCATAAGCAGGATGGGCTTCGCGAAGAAAATGGCAATTGTCAGCACGAGCGCGCCAAACACTCCACCAAACATCGAGGCTGAAAATGCGGCGGACAGCGCGCGGGCGGCCTGTCCTTTCTTTGCCAGCGGATAGCCGTCCACCACCGTCGCCTGGGATGATGAACTGCCGGGTATCCCCATCAAGACCGATGGAAATGTATCCGAAGTAGTGGTGACCGATGTCATGCCAATGATCATGGCCAGAGCCGATGTCTGGTCCATTCCGTAGATAAAGGGCAGGACCAGCGCCATGCCGGTCAACCCGCCCAACCCCGGTAAGAGTCCGACACTCAACCCCAAAAAAACCCCTGTTATCAGATAGAACAGGTGCTGCCATTGGAATAGTGCTGCGAGCGCGGGCATCGCGACATTGGTGAAAACTTCCATCATTTCCTGAGGGGCCTTCTTGTGCAGCTTAGTTGATTTATGGGTCGTTTACGGCCATGGACCGGGCCGCTTTCACGCGGCCCGGTCTGGTTTATTGTCTTAGAACCGCACGTCCCAAACCTCGTCGAGCCATGTCAGCAGCTCGGCTCGCGCCTCGTCTGACATGACCGATGCCTGACGATGGCCGAGGACTGCGGCCTCGCCCACAGCCTGCGGATAACCGCCAAGTTCTAATTGCAGGACCGGATCGTCCATTTCAGGGCGGGCAACGACCCGCTCCATGGCGCGCTGATAGGTGCCGAACACATCGTCAGGCGTTCCAGCGGGCAGGACAATGGTTTTTGCCGTTGTCATGCGGATGGCGAACAGCGCATCCCAAACTTCGCGGCGCGGGCCAGTCAGTTCACTGCCATGGGTCATCTCGTAAAGTTCCATGCAATGCGGCGTATCCGGCAGCGTCGGGTCACGCAGCAGTTCGCCTTCAGCATTCTGATAACCCATCGAGAAGATCGGAACCATTACACCGGCATCCATCATCGGTTGAAGTGTCTCGTTCCAACCGGCTAGATTGTCATAGTTGACTTGGGATTCACCGCGTTCAAATGCCTGACGGGATTCGCCACGCGAAGTGCCCCAGACCGCATTGACCCTGACATCAAGAAGGTCATAGCAATACATCACCGGCATATCTGCTGATGCCGGGCCGTCCCCGATATGCACGAAGGTGTTGTCGCGCAGCAACTGCACATCAGCCTCGGGATCGCCGGTAAAACCGGCATCAGTCCGGCCATAGGCGACCAGACCATAGGGTGATGCCAGTATGGGCCGGAATTCATGCAGCGGATATTCCACCGTGGCTGCACCCAGCAGTGGGCTGAAGTAGCTCCCGGTGCCCAGCGCGGCAATCGTCAGCCCGTCAGGTTCCGCATTTTGATGGAACAGGTTCAGACCACGCACCGAGCCGCCACCTTCGACATTCTCGATGATAATTGTCGGATTGCCGGGCAGTTCCAGCGCCAACAGTGGCGCAATCGCAAAGGCATGGGTGCTCGACCCACCGCCCGGACCATAAGGCACGATAAACTGGATCGTCTGACCCGTAAAATCAACATCTTCCTGTGCCACGGCGGGAACACCGAACATGGCAAGACCGATGGCAGTAACAGACGCAAACTTGAGTTTCATGATTTCCTCCTCCGGAATTTGTTTGTCACTCTGACGGATTGAGTTCCGCTCTTGCTCTTTCCGCTTCCTGCGTCTCCTCAGATGCAGGAACCGTCCGTTCGTCTCAGTACATTTCCTCAAGCAGCCCAAGGATCTCCTGCGCGTCCACGGGCGGGCGCGGCGTGGGTGAAAGGGTACGGTCGCGCAGCGTCAGTTCGGCAACCTTGGGCAGGTCGTCACTTTTGACTTCGGCTTCACGCAGCCGCGATGGCAGGCCAAGGCGCGCTACCAAATTGCGCACCTGCGCTTCGGCCCAGACAGACAATTCTTCATCCGTGGCCTCTGGCCCGTCGTAGCCAATGGCATGCGCAATATCGCGCTGCCGCCTTAGCGTGACCGCCCGGTTAAAGCGCATCATATGCGGCAGAACGATGCAGCCGCTGATCCCATGTGAAATGCCTGATACGGCCCCAAGCTGATGGCAAATGCCATGGCCCAGCCCGATCCCGCCCTTGCCCGCGCCAAAGGCCGTCATCCAGTTCAGAAACTGCAACCGCCCCCGTGCGTCCATGTCCTCCGGGTTTTGCAGTGATCGCTCCAGATAACGAAACACATTGCGGATCGCCTCCAGACACAGCCCCTCGATGAACGGGTTTGCATTGCGTGCGTAATACCGCTCGATCCCGTTCTGCAACGCCTTCACCCCGGTCGAGGCCCAAAGTCGCGCCGGCGTCGCCGTGGTCATCACCGGATCAAGGATAACAGTGCGCGGCACGACCGCAGGGTCGATGAAAATATCCTTAGCGCCGGTCGCGTCATCTCTGATCCCCATCGCCGAACTGAACTCACCCGAGGTCAGCGTGGTGGGAATGGCGATGACCGGAGGCTTCTTGCCGGTCAGGCGGGGCACCGTGATTTTCTGGGTCTTGTAGTCATAAATGGCGCGCAGCTTGTCCAGATCCTCGCCTTCCGCCATCACAAGAGCAACGCCCTTGGTCCCGATGATCGTGCTGCCACCACCAATGCCCACCAGCAGATCGGCACCCGCCGCAGTGGCCCGCCGTGCGGCGGCGACGACGATAGACCGGGGCGAATGCTCGCCCATCAGCCCGTAATGGCCGCAAAGACGCGCACCCAGAACCTCCTTGAACCGCGCTACAAGGGCGCTGCCGCCAAGGCTGCGGCCGGTGATCAGAAAAACGCTTGTGGCCCCAAGGGCATCAATCTCTGCATTGATCGCACTGAACGCCTTCTCCGGCCCGTAAACAACATGCGTCGCTGCGGGAATATCCGCCTCGCCGCTTGGCGCCTGCTGAAATTGCTCGTGCATGGTCATGGCACGTCCTCCGCGGTGCGGGGCTGCGCTCCGGCATTTAACCGGGCCTGATCCTGCCCAAGACTCCGGCTCGGCCAGCGAATGCCGCGTTCCATGCCCTCATAAACCATCGGACTGGTGGGCAGGGTAACGGGGCCATATAGCGGATGATCGAGATGCACCAAAGCACCGCGCGCGTGCAGATGTTCGTCCACCATCACTTCGGACAATTCCCGCACAGGCGAACAGGGCACGCCCACGGCGACAAGACCCTTGAACAGGTCTTCCTTGTCATGATCCCTGACCCAGTCTGCGACCATGACATCGACTTCGTCGATATGCTTCACACGGTCGAACATCGTGGCATAACGGGGATCGTCGATCGCTTGTGCCTGATCAAAATAACGGGCCAATGCCTGCCATTGATGCTCGTTATTGGCAAGGATCGCGCAATGGCCGTCCCGGCACTCATAAACGTTATATGGCGAAATCGAGAGGCCACCATGCTGGTTGCCGGTGCGCGGCGAACGATCCTTGTTGGTGCCACTCATCAGCCCCAGATTCGAGGCCAGCGCAGGATAGATCGCCTCGAACATCGCCACTTCCACGGCGCGAACCTTGCCCGTGCGCTCACGGTCTAACAGGGCAGTCGTGATGGCACCATAAAGATGGACACCCGCATTGAAATCGCAGATTGCAGGGCCGGCCTTCACGGGCGGATTTTCCGGATAGCCGGTCACGCTCAGCACACCGCTCATCGCCTGCACGGCAAGGTCCATCGCCGGAAAATCACGATAGGGGCCCGTGGTGCCAAAACCCGAACTGCTGGCATAAATCAGGCGCGGATTGATGTCCTTCAACCGGGGCTTGTCAAACCCCAGTCGCGCCATCACGCCCGGTCGGAAATTCTCGACCAATACATCGGCGTCGCGCAGCAATTCCACCAAGGCACCCTTCCCCTCGGCGCTTTTGAGGTCGAGCATCACAAAAGATTTTCCCGAATTCAGCATTGCATGCGGGATATGCGCGCCACCTCCATCACGCTGGCGGCGACGGGTATGTTCACCGCCCGGCGGTTCGACCTTGATGACATCGGCCCCCGCCATTGCCATCAGAAACGTGGCATAGGGGCCATTGTAGATCTGCGTCAGATCGACAACCTTGATCCCGCTCAACGGCCCTTCCATCTCATAGGCCCCCAAATGCGGGTTCGCGGCGCTCGGCAAACGCGGCACGCCCCTCGGCGGCATCGCGGCTGCCCATCAGCGCACGCTGCGCGAGGGCTTCCATCCGCATGCCGTCGTCCAGCGTCAAGTCATAGGACCGCAGCGCAAGTTCCTTGGCAGCCTGCGTGGACAGGGGCGCCATTGCCGCAATGCGCCGGGCATAATCCATCGCCACCGCCATCACCTGATCCGGCTCGACCACGTCATTCACCAGACCCCAGCGCGCCGCCTCGGCAGATGACATGCTGTCGCCGGTCAGCAGCATCTTCATGCCCACCGCATGGGGCAACTGCCGCAGAATGCGCTGGGTGCCCCCATTCGCAGGAATGATGCCGCGACGGCCCTCAGGCAGGGCAAATATCGCGTCACGCGAGGCGACCCTGATGTCGGTGGCCATCAGCAGGGTCATCCCGCCGCCGACACAGGCCCCGTTGACTGCCGCAATCACGGGCTTCCACAGATCAATGCCCCGGGTCAGCAGCGGTCGCTGCTGGGTCTGCCAGATTTCAGCCAGCGGTTGCTCGCGCCCCAGCCAATCCTTGATATCGGCACCGGCGCAAAAGGCCGCCGCGCCCGCCCCGGTGACAATGGCACAGCGAATTGCGGGATCATCACGCACCCGGATAAACGCCGCACCAAGGGCTTCGTAATGTGCCGCATCAAGCGCGTTGAGACGTTCCGGCCGATTGATCGTAACCGTCGCAACCGCGCCTGAAACCTCGACATCAATTGCCATCGGACGCCGACTTTGTCTTGAGCAGCGCACGCGCAACAACCATGCGCTGCACTTCGGACGGCCCTTCTCCCACGCGCTTGACGCGCAACTCGCGGAACCAGCGTTCAATCGGCATTTCTTCTGCCACGCCCAGTGCGCCGAACATCTGCACACAGCGGTCAACAACCCGGTGCGCCGTCTCGGTCGCGGTGACCTTGGCCATCGAGGAAAAATAGCGCAGATCGCCCCCTTCCTCATGCACCATCGCCGCCTTGTAGATCAGCATCCGCGCGGCCTGCAGCTCCATTTCGCTATCGGCAACCATCCACTGGATGGCCTGCTTGTCGGCCAGCTTGGTCTTGAATGTTTCGCGCTCCTTGACCCATTCAATGGCCATTTCAAGCGCTTCCTGCGCCACGCCGATGGTCCCGGCGGCATAGGGAATCCGTCCCTCAGTGGTCCATTTCGAGAAAACCTTGAATCCCTGTCCCTCCTGCCCCAGCAGGTTCTCCACCGGAATCCGGCAGTCCTTAAAGGTCAGTTCATAGGGCGAATAGGCCCGCAGCACCGGAATCCGGCGGGTGGTCAGGCCCGGTGTATCCAGTTCGACGATGAACGACGAAATGCCGTTCCGGTCGCCCTGTTCGCCCGTGCGGGCAAAGACGACGCCCCATTTGGCGTGTTGCACGCCCGAGATCCACATTTTCGTGCCGTTCAGCACATAGAAATCGCCCTGCCGTTCCGCGCGGGTGCGAATGGCGCGGGCGGGGTCTGACCCACCCGAAGGTTCGGTCACGGCGACAAAAACCTTGCGCCCCTCGATCACGCCCGGTTTGGCATATTTCTCGATCTGTTCGGGCGTGCCGCTGTCAAACACCGTGTTGGGCACATCAAACCCAATGGCACCACAGGCCGGAATATAGGCTCCCATCCGGCAGCGGGCAGTTTCCTCGGCGACAACCGCCTGGCCCAGCAGGCTCAGCCCCGCGCCGCCAAATTCGGCGGGGGATCTGATGCACCAGATGCCAATCTCGCGCGCCTTGTCCTGCAAGGGCGTCAACAGGTGGTCGGGCAAATGAATGGCGTCGTGTTCGACCTGATCTTCTGCCGGTTTAACATCATTGCGCATGAATCGGCGCGCCGTATTACGCACCATGACCAGTTCGTCCGAAAGCGGCCAATCGCCCATTCTTGAGAGTCCTCCATCGACGCAGGCTCATCTGGATCGTGCCGCATGCAGCGGCGCGTCCTCACTCCTGCTCCCCGACTCAGAGGTTAAAAAATGTCTGCACTATTGTCCAAGACCAATTCATAATGCCCTCATATCAAATCGGCATTGCCTATTATATATATGTTATTTATTTCTTTTATCTCTTGAGAGAAACTTGCCCTGCCCCTTGCGCCAGTCATCTGTCGACAGATTATGGTCAATTGCGGCCAGTTCGATGCGAATGCCGTTGGCCAGATCGGTGCGCGCACCCAGATCCATCGCCTGCTTTGTCAGCCGGATGGCCAGCGGCGGCGCACCGGCAATGGCGACTGCGGCCTCCTGCCCTGCGGCGTCAAGCGTCCCCTTGGGCGCAATCCGCGCCACCAGGCCACGCATATACGCCTCCTGCGCCCCCAGTTTGCGCCCGGTGAACAGCAGTTCCTTTGCGCCGCGCAACCCGATGGCGCGTTGTAACCGCTGCGTCGCGCCAATCGTGCCCCATTGCGGCTCTGGAAACCGGAACCAGGCATCCTCCTCGGCAAACACGAAATCCGCCGTGAGCGCAATTTCTCCGCCCGAACCGATCGCCGCGCCGTGCACCAGCGCAATGACCGGCTTGCTGCAGCGCTCGATCGCATCATAGGCGGCAAATGCGGCCAGCCGCCGCCGCCGAACCCAGTCCGCGTCGCGCCCGTCTCGCTCTTTGAGGTCAGCCCCGGCGCAAAACAGCGGCCCTGCTCCGGTAATCAGGACCGCACGAACCGTCTCGTCACCATCCAGTTGCTCAAAGATGGTGCGCAACGCCAGACATGTTGGCAGATCAATGGCATTGCGCTGGCCAGGCCGGTTCAGTGTGACCCGCGCCACAGCCTCGGCCTGATCTAGCAGAACGGGTTCTTCATCCGCCATCACGTCTCCCCTGCAGACTTGGCAAGGCCACGCATCTTGATGTTCATGTCACGCCCCGCCAGCATGGCCTGCGCAAAGGGCAATTCAGCGACCTGATGGAACAAGATCTTGGTGGCCTGCATCGACAATCCACTGAACGCGGCACAGGTCTCGGCCAATGCCACCGCCACATCCACAACCTCGGCAGGTGGCACGATCCGGTTCACAAGGTGATATTTGCGCAGCGCCGCCGCATCCAGCATCCGCCCGGTCGACACCATCTCAAAGGCCAGCTTGCGCCCGATCTGGCGCACAAGGCTCGTCATCACCAGCGCTGGGACAAGGCCGTGGCGCAACTCGGGATAGCCAAATCGGATATCCTCGCCCGCCACCATCATGTCGCAACCAATTGCCAGACCCGCACCACCGCCCACTGCCGCGCCACGCACGGCTGAGATCAGCGGCTTGGGTACTGCGCGCAACAGATCATGCAGGTGGCAGGTCAGATCAGCGCGCCGCGCAACCAGTTCGGCATTGCCCGGCTGCAACTGCGCAAACTCGCCAGTATCGGCCCCGGCACAAAACGCCCGGCCAACGCCGGTCAGCACGATGGCGCGCACCCCCTCATCCACCGACGCCGCCTCCAACGCATTGCACAGGCCCTCGGTCAAAGAGGTGTTTAGCGCATTCAGCTTGTCAGGGCGGTTCATCCGCAGGATCCGCACGGCCCCTTGATCCTCGATGATCAGTTCGGCTGTCACTGCTGGCTCGTCCATAGCCTGCCCTTTCCTGCCTTCAGACCAAAGCCCGACCGCGCAACCCTGCTCTCCAGTTGTCGGCCCAGCACCGCCTCGCACTGACGTGACGCATCCATGACCCGTTCAAGATCAAGGCCGGTCGACACGCCCAGTTCCTCCATAATATTCACCAGATCTTCGGTCGCCACATTCCCGGTCATCCCCGCGCCATATTCAATCTGGCTGGGGTGGCCCCCAACACCCCCAAAGGCGCTGTCGAAATAGGTGCAGCCCACGTCAAGCGCGGCAAGGCAATTGGCAATTCCGCTGCCCCGCGTGTCATGGAAATGCGCGACGGGAATGATGTCAGGTGCCGCAGCTTTCACCCGCGCAAACACCTCTTTCACGCGGCGAGGGGTCGCGGTCCCGATGGTATCACCCAGCGTCAGAATTTCCGCGCCCAGTTCCGCAAACTGCGCCGCATCGGCGGCAACGCGGCCCGGGTCAACCTCGCCGTCAAAGGGGCAGCCGAAGGCCATCGAAATCACCCCCACCAACCTTGCCCGGCCCCGGCTCGCCTCAGCCATTGCCGCGACCGCCTCCCATTGTGCCGCGCGGGTTGTGCGCAGGTTCCGTTCGGTATGGGCCTCTGTCGCAGACACCAGCAGGCTCAGCTCATTGGCCCCGGCATTCACCGCCAGATCATCCAGCGCACGCCGGACAGCGCGCAGATTAGGGCAGGTCGCCTTGTAAAATACCCCCCGGCCCCGCAAAATTCCCTTCAGAACCTCAGTCGCATCCCGAAATGCGGGCACCTGCGCCGGATGGCTATAGCTTGTGGCCTCGACCCGCGCAAAACCCGCCGTCGTAAACATGTCAATCAGCGCGATCTTGTCGGCTGTCGCTACAAATTCAGGCTCATGCTGCAATCCGTCGCGCGCAAAGCATTCGCACAATACGACATCGCGCCCCGCCATCAGGCCGGCACCGTCAGCGCCGCCACGGCATCAACATCCGCAACCTGCGCAAATCCCTCGACTGCGCCTAACAGCGCTTCCGCACGGTCCCGGCCCAGCACGGCCAGCGTGCAGCCCATGAATTTCTCGCGCCGGTCCTGCGGCGTCATCGGTGCGCCGGGTGATCCCGGCGTCTGGTCGATCCGCGTGCCAAAGGCACCACGCGGCGTAACGATGGTCACATCGGTATAGCCCACCACGCCCGAGAATGACCCCTCGCCCGGCATCGGCACGCGCATGATCCGGGTCATGACCTGCCTGATATCCGGCCGCATCACGGCGGCATCTGTAAAGGAACCGAGCGTTACCTTGCCATCCACAATCGCCGCCGCTGCACAATATTCAATGCTGAATTTGGCGGCCAGCGCAGTGCGCGGGTCTTTGTGAATCAAGGCTTTGTCAGCATCCGGCAGAAAACCGACATCCACGCGCACTACCTCATCCGGGGTGATCTGATGCCCATCCATCAGGGCGAAAATGCCTGCCAGCGCACGGTGATTGCCATAACAGCAGGGCCAGCGCTTTACATATATTCCCGGCTCGAAAATCTCCCACGGATCGCCGGGCGCGGGCACGGTCAGGTCCGAATGCGCATCGCCATAGGCAGCGATATAACCGCGTGGTCCTTCCAGAATGGTGTCCGAAGCGGTCATCCCCTCCCGCGCCAGCCAGGCCGCCATATAGCCCGCGCGCGCCGCATGGCCCGCCTGAAACGGTTTGGCCATCGTGCCGAAATTGCGCACCATCCCCGCCGATTGCGCCGCCGCGATCCCAAAGGCATGGCGCAATTGCAGGGTATTTAGGCCCATCAGGCGGGCTGCCATCGCCGTTGTCGAAAATACCCCGACAGTGGAGGTCGGGTGCCAGCCCTTGCCATAATGGCCATGCTCCAATGCGCGTGAAATCTTGCCCGCCACCTCCAGCGACAGGACAAAGGCGCTCAGGAATGCAAGGCCCGAAATGCCACACCCGGCCGCTGCCGCAAATCCCGTCGCACAAAGCGGTACACTGGGATGCCCGCACAGACTTGGCAGGCTGTCGTCGAAATCGAGCGCATGGCCGCTGATCGCGTTGACGAATGCGGCATCCGCCGGTGCCGTCCGGGTCTGCATGCCCCAAAGAGGCACAGCCTTTGCAGCACCCGTCGACTCGGCATACCGCACAGCAATGCGCGCCGGTTCCTCGCCCACTCCACCAATCGCTACACCCAATGAGTCAAGCACAGCATCCCGCGCCCGCCTGCGTGCCCCATCCGGTATAGCATGTTCCTCAGTTTCAATGACAAAGGCCGCGAGCTGCGCTGTATCCATCAGCCTGTTTTCCTTTGACAACTGGCTTCTCTTTGCCGCTATAGATGCGCTATGGGTGAAATGCAATATTGGTATACCAATCGCATCATGCCCGTTTCACATACAGGGCTGGGCATCATCGGTCCATGATGTAGAATGCTCATCTGCCCCGCCTGAGCCACAAAAGGATGCTCCTCTTTGGAACTCCGCCAACTCCGCTATTTTCTCGCCGTGGCCCGTGAAGGCAGCTATGGACGCGCTGCTTCATCGCTCAATGTCGCGCAGCCTGCCCTCAGTCGGCAGATCAAGAAGCTGGAAGAGGAACTGGGCGTCGACCTGTTCGTGCGCCATACCTATGGGATCACGCTGACACACGCGGCAGAGTTGCTGGTGCCACACAGCAAACAGGTTCTTCACGAAGTCGCGGCGATCAAACGCCTTGTGCAGGACCAGCCCGTCAAATTCGATGCCACGATGAAGATCGGGGTCTCGCCGGGCACCGCCGAAATTCTGGCCTATCCCCTGTCACAATTGCTGGCGCGCCGCTATCCGGGGCTGCGCTGCGAATATGTCTCCATGCTCATGCCCGCGCGGGCCGATCTGCTGCGCGAAGGCAAGATGACCTTGACCGTCATGAACCTTTTCCGCCATGTCGAAGGGCTGCTCACCATCCCCCTGATGCGAGAACCGCTCTGCCTCATCCATCGGCCCGACGATACGCGGTTCGGCAACGGGCCGTTGCACCTCGGAGATCTGGTGGGCGTGCCGCTCGTCCTTGGCGGCGCGTCCGATTCGCCGATCCGCTCCATGGTAGAAGAGGGCTTCGCCTCCGCAGGCCTCACTCTGACCGTCGCGGCCGAAGCGAACACAGCGGGCGCCTGCAAGGCTCTTGTCAAAGAGGGGGTCGGCCCGTCCATCCATGTCGGCGCCATGGCGCGTACGGAAATCGAACGCGACGAGTTGCGCGCGCTGCCCATCCAGAACCTGTATTCCGTGCGGGTCATCGCATTGCCCGCCGGGCGCGAGATGACGGACGAGATCAGGGCGCTGATGTCGGCCGTGCGCGAATGCATGGCCAATCTTGTCAAATCCGGCAAATGGCCCGGGGCCGAGATGATCCGCGAAAGACCCGATGACCTGACATGACTCGTCCTGCCGCTCCCTATACCGGCGGCTTGCGCCCGCGCGGCGATGTCACCTTGTCGGAAATATGAATGTCCCAGACAGTGGCAGGGCCCCTCGGATCGTAGTCTGAAAACGCCGCCGCAACCTGATCCGCCGCCGTGATCGTCTTGCCCGACAGGCCGAACCCATTGGCAATCGACGCGAAATCCGGCCTGCCGAAAATGGCGAGCTTCGGGTCTTTTCCGATATTCCGAAGCTTGTGAATTTCGGCCCCATAGCCGCCGTCATTCAGCGCACAGACAAGCAGGGTGATGCCCTGCCGCGCAATCGCCTCCAGTTCCTGAATATGCATCAACAGCCCGCCGTCGCCATCCAGCAGCACGACCTTCCCATTCCCCCTTGCGGCGGCAACGCCAATGGCAATGGCAAGACTGCTGCCAATCGCTCCGAATTCACGCAGGATATGATGGCGCGCCGGATCGCGGCCCCGCATATGCGAATAGAAATAGGACGAATGGCCCGTTCCCGCGACGATGTCCCAGTCCTTGGGCACCACGCGGTCAATCTCGGCCACCACATCGCGCGGGTCGGTCAGGCCCGGCTCAACCGCAAACACCATGCTGTCGGGCGGGGTCTTGGCGATTCGCTGCCGCAGTTCGTCGCTGCGCCAGCGGGCGCGCATCGCTGTCACAGCCGCCGCCTGCAGCGCCTGTGCCGCCAGCAGCGCATCCGCGCGCATGAACAGATCAGCCGCCTTGCGCCCGTGGCGCAGGCCAAGTGGTTCGGTATCAATCTGCGCCACCCGCGCCTGCCCAAACAACGCCCCGCCATCAACGGTGTAATGCGTCATGCTGGCACCGATTGCCACCACGACATCTGCCCAAGCAAAGCATTCGCGGGCCATCGCGCCGGAAAACCCCCCCGTTACTCCCAGTGAAAACGGATGATCGTCAAACAACCCGCGCGCAGGCAGCGTCGTGGCCAGCAGCGCGCCATACCGGTCGGCCAGCGCCGCGATCGCCGGCCCCGCGCCAGAGCGAACCGCCCCACGCCCGGCCAGGATCACCGGCCGTTCCGCATTGCCAAGCAGGGCCGCAACCTCCGCCACGTCATCAGGATGCGGAAAAACGGGGGCAAGCCGTGGCAGCAATGTTTCTGATGACACATAATCGCTGACAGGCAGTTCTTCTTTCATCAGATCATAGGGCACATTCAGCACCACGGGGCGGCGCTCGAACTGAGCGGTATAAAACGCCTCGCGGATGTGATCGCACAGCAGCGATGCCGATTGCGCCCCGATGAAATGCGCGCCCGTCGCCCGTGTCAGCCCCGCCTGATCCACCGTCTGATTATACCAAAGCTGCTTGGCAGGCCGATCCGCCGCCAGAATGACCAGTGGCACCCGCGCTTGCACCGCCGAAGCCAGCGCAGTCATGATCTGGGTGAATCCCGGCCCGCATGTGACCGAGGCGACGCCAACCTTGCCGGTGGCAAAGTGGTATCCGATGGCCTCGGCAACTGCGCAATGCTCATGCCGCGCGTCAATGCTCCGCATACCGGCAAGGCTGTCCATCGCCCCAGCCCAGAACATCTGCCCATGGCCCATCAGCAGAAAATGATGATCGACCCCTTCCGCGGCAAAGGCCCGCGCCATCAGAACATAACCCGGCTGCCTTGCCTGTGTCTCAGCCCGTGCATTCATCTGCATCGTCCCATGCGCTCCATCAATGTCATGATTCACCACCCTCGAGCGCCGCTTCCATCTCCCTGCGGCGGCTCAGCATTGCCAGCGTCGCCAGAAACAGCAGCAACATCCCGATGATCTGCGGCGCGCGCAGGCCCACAGACTCGGCCACAAATCCCATCAGCAGCGCCCCCACCGCCGGACCACCCCGCAGGATGATTGCATACAGGCTCAGCACTCGGCCGCGCATTTCGTCAGCCACATTCAATTGCACCATAGTCTGCGCGCAGATGGCCGAACTGACCAGAAAAAAGCCCGCCACCACCATCAACGGCAGCGCAACAATGGTGCTGGACGCCAAGGCAAAGGCCGTCACCGAGGCCACAAGCCCGAAGCAGCAGGCCAGAAACGCCTTTACCAGCCCCCTAGTACTCGGCCGCCCGGCCAACCACAGCCCGCCGATCACCGCACCAATCCCGATGGCAGAGGTGAGTGCCGCCAGATCGCTGGCCGTCCCGGCAAAAATCTCACCCGCCCAGCCTGGCAGCAGTTCCACAACAGGCCGCCCGGTAAAGCAGGTCGCGGCCAGCAGCAACAGCACAAGGCCGACACCTGGTGCCCCCATGGCATAGCGCGCACCCTCCAGTGCATCGCGCAGCACTGAAGCCTCGCGTGATTTCTGTCGGACCTGCGGCTGCAACACGCGTACAAACTGCAACGCCGCCAGCAGCGCCAGAAACGAAAACGCGTTGATGACAAAGGCCCAGCCAACCCCCGCCGTCACGATCACCACCCCCGCCACCGCAGGCCCCACAAACCGGGCAAGGTTGAAGGTAATCGACTTCAGCGCAACCGCCGATGTCAGATCCTCCCGCGCGACAAGGGCCGAGACCAGCGCAAGGCGGAATGGCTGCACAAAGGCATCGACCGATCCCAGCAGCACCGTGATTCCCAGCAAACCCCAGATCGTCAGATTGCCGGTGAAAAACAGCAGCGCCAGCAGACCGGAGATCAGGGCACCCAGGACCTGCGCCAGCTTCATGACCGGTAGCCGCTCCCACCGGTCCGCCGCAACACCGGCAAAAGGCGCAATCAGCACCGCAGGAAACAGGTCGGCAAAGGCAATCACCCCCAGCCAGGCTGCGGAACCGGTCATTTCCCAGACCAGCCATCCACTGGCGATCCGGTGCATCCATGTGCCGATCAGCGATGTGGCGTTGCCCGCAACATAGACGCCGAAATTCGGCTGCAGCAGGGTGTTGAGCACCTTCGAGAACCGAAAGCTGGCCGCCATTCGTGGGTCTCTTCCTTCATGCCGTGGTCCCGCCCGTCGCGCCAAGGTTAGTATACCATTGTCAAATCCCTGCAAGCCGATATTCCTTGGTAACGACAGAAATGCCAGTTTTCGTTTTATAATACAAACATTACAGCGTGATCTTGTCGCCGCAGTCAGACGAACAATTAGTATACCGATTGATCACAGCCGTGGATCATGCCACCAATGTCCGCAGATCAATCCGGGGAGGGACGCTGCATGACCATCAATGGCGCCGCCTATATCGTAGGTGCGTTTGAACACCCCACCCGCTTTGCACCGGACAAATCCCACGCACAGCTTCATGCCGAGGTCGCCGTCGGCGCGATCCGCGATGCCGGGCTGCAAAAATCCGATATCGACGGCTATTTCTGCTCGGGAGATGCGCCCGGCGGGCTGCAATCGCTGCTCAACTACCTCAACCTCTCGGTGCGGCATGTGGATGCAACCGACATCGGAGGCGTCTCACCCATCGTGCAGGTCGCCCATGCGGCGCAGGCGATTGCCATGGGTAAATGCAACGTCGCACTCATCACGCTCGCCGGGCGGCCCAAGGCGGATGATGTCCGCACCGGCACCACGCCCCGCATCCGGCACGCCGCAGCACCCGATGTGCAATGGGAATACCCCTTCGCCATTCCGACAGCGGCCAGCTACGCGCTCGCCGCCCAGCGTCACATGTATGAATTCGGCACCACCAGCGAACAGCTTGCCTGGATCAAGGTCGCCGCATCGCATCACGCCCGACACAACCCCGATGCAGTGCTGCGCAATTTGGTCACAGTCGACGATGTCGTCAACTCGCCCATGGTCGCCGATCCGCTGCACCGTCTGGATTGCTGCATCATCAGCGATGGTGGCGGCGCGGTCATCGTGGCGCGCCCCGAAATTGCGCGCAGCCTCAATCGGCCACTGGTGCGCATCATGGGCGGTGCCGAGACGACCAAACATCAGGACGGCGGCAGGATCGACCTCACCTGCACCGGCGCGATGCGCACCGGCCCGCTGGCCTTTGCCGAGGCCGGGGTGTCTCATCGCGACATAAAATATGTTTCGCTCTACGACAGTTTCACCATCACCGTCCTGATGCAGCTCGAAGATCTGGGATTCTGCCCCAAGGGAAAAGGCGGCGCTTTCGTCGCTGACGGCAACCTGATCTCCGGTGTCGGGCGGCTGCCTTTCAACACCGATGGCGGCGGGCTGTGCAACAATCACCCGGCCAATCGCGGCGGCATCACCAAGATCATCGAGGCGGTCCGCCAGCTCCGGGGCGAGGCGCATCCGGCTGTGCAGGTGCCCGATTGCGACATCGCACTGGCGCATGGCACCGGCGGGCAACTGGCAACGCGGCATGGGTCCGGCACCCTCATTCTGGGACGGGAGTAAACGATGCAAAGCCGACCCATTGCCCCGCCCACGCCCGATGCCGAAAGCACAGCCTTCTGGGATGCCGCCCGACAGGGACACTTCCTCCTGCGCCACTGCAATGCCTGTGCAACGACCCACTGGTTCCCGCGCACCATCTGCCCCTTCTGCTGGAGCAGCGACACCGCCTGGATCAACGGCTCTGGTCGTGGCACGGTCTATAGCTGGACGGTCATGCGCCGCGCCAGAATCCCCTATGCTGTCGCCTATGTCGAACTTGCTGAAGGGCCGCGCATGATCACCAATATCGTCGACTGCGATCTGGATGACCTCAGGATCGGAATGGCGGTGGAACTTACCTTTATTGCCACCACTGATCCGCTTGCCCCGCCGGTCCCCATGTTCCGCCCGGCGGCCAGCGATTCCCCGGAATGATGCGCATGATCATCACGCGTCTGGCCCCGCCACCCGCTCGCTTGACTTGGCGAAAGGGCGCAGCAATCTGGTGCGACTGTCGGCCACCCGCTGGCTGCGCGCTAAGTCACCTGTATGAACCGGAGGTGCGATGAAGCGTGGCTCAGCAACAAAACGCCAGTCCGGGCGCGAAACCCCCTTGGCGCAAAAGGCCTATGACGCCGTGCTCGAGGCGATTGAAACCGGCAAACTTGTGCCCGGCGACAGAGTATCCGAATACCGCATCGCCGACATGCTGCAGATCAGCCGCACCCCCGCCCGCGAAGGGCTGCGCCGGCTCGAGGCCGAAGGGCTGCTGTCCCCGTTAAAGGGGCGCGGGCTTGTCGTCGTCTCTGTCGATGTCGATGCTCTGCGCGAATTGTTCTATACCCGCGAAACCCTGGAACGGGCGCTGGCCGAACAGGCAGCGCTCAATGGCTCAGGCCCCGAGATTGCCGCCATCCTGCGCCATGCGGAACAAGAGGCGGCGCTGATCGGCAACAGCGATCTGATGTATCAGCATAACAAGGTCTTTCACGACCTGATCCGCAAGGCCGCCCATAATCGCTACCTCGCAAAGATGAGCGTCACGACATCGGATATGGTCGCCGCCGATCGGCGCGGTTCCTCCATCATCGTGCCGGAACGACAGATTGCCGTGATTGCCGAACATCATGAATTGGCGGTCGCCATTGCCACACGGAACGGCCTCGCCGCCGCCACAGCCGCCGCCGCCCATGTGCGCGGCGCCTATCATGCAAGGCTCAGAATGTATGTGCCGAAACCAAAGGCCAACTGACTAAGGGCTTGAGGCGGAATAATCGATTCGGGATTTTGCGGCTGGACGCGTTGGAGGCGGTCTGATTCAGTAGCCGGATGAGTTCGAGCGATCCGAATGATTGATAGGTCCGGGATCAAGGCGCGGTTCGAGACGCTCGCGCCGCATCTTGACGAGCGGGCCCGGCGGCTGTTCGCAGCAACGGAGGCACATGCTGCCGGTCGAGGTGGAGTAGCAGCGGTATCGGAGGCGACGGGGGTCGCACGCAGTACGATCGGCCGCGGGCTCGCGGAA
>Ga0105054_10003311_pt1 | contig 25042 bp, 26 predicted proteins | sample BON02_FD_78091 | JGI IMG/M metagenome (GOLD analysis project Ga0105054, IMG submission 78091) | Freshwater microbial communities from Lake Bonney liftoff mats and glacier meltwater in Antarctica - BON-02 (megahit assembly) | ecosystem: Environmental > Aquatic > Freshwater > Ice > Glacier...
AGGCCGCGATCAAGGCCATCAAGGACCTCGAGAACGAGGGCATGGAGGCCCTGCCGATCTGGATTTCGGGCACCATCACCGACCGGTCGGGCCGCACCCTGTCGGGCCAGACGGCCGAGGCCTTCTGGAACAGCGTCCGCCACGCCAAACCGTTCGCGGTCGGATTCAACTGCGCCCTTGGGGCCGACCTGATGCGGCCGTTCGTCGCCGAACTGAGCCGCGTCGCCGACACGCTTGTGGCCGCCTACCCCAACGCCGGCCTGCCCAACGCCATGGGCCAGTATGACGAGGAACCCCACCATACCGCCCATTTCCTCGAGGAATGGGCGGCGTCGGGTCTGGTCAATATCGTCGGCGGCTGCTGCGGCACGACGCCGGAGCATATCCGGCATACGGCGGAGGCGGTGTCGAAACTGCCGACGCGGGTGATCCCGGAACGGCCGGTGGCGATGCGGCTGTCGGGGCTGGAACCGTTCGAGTTGGTGGCGTGACCCACCCCCCTCCCAACATAGACCCCTTGATACCCCTAGTGGACCCCCATAACCTCCCCTTCGTCACTGAAAGGGAGATTTGACATGCGTGCTCAAGCCGAAACGGCTGTGAAGGATGTGGTCGTCTGGACCAAACACGTGCACGGCGACCGCCGCGTCACTGCCCGCCTTAAATCGCTGAAGGGCGGCGAAGACGTGGAACTTCTGGTCGACGGCGTGCGGGGCCTGTGGCGCAAAATGGCGGATGGCGTGGACGGACGACCGACTGCAGGGCTTCGTCCTGTCGGGCGAATGCAGCAGCTCTGGAAGGAACTCTATGCCTCTCGGCGAGGAGAGACCGTCAAGCTGGAATTGCCCGAGGACGACACGTCCGACAGCGGCCCGCTCGTATTCCCCGCCAATCCCGATCCGAAGGTGCGCGCGGCCGCGCTGCATGCTTTGCTGAACGCCAAAGGCGCGGGCTACTCCTCACAGGGCTGGACGTTCAATCGTGACGAACTCTACGACCGGGACGGCGCATGATCTCGGCAGACAGCAACATCTTCATCTACCTCTTTGACGACAAGGAGCCGGTCAAACAGCCCGTTGCAGCCGAAGTCGTGGCGGCGCTGGCAACCGTGGACTGCGTGATCGGCCTTCAGGTTGTCGGTGAGGTCCGCACGGTTCTTCAACTAAAGCAGAAGCAGCCTAGCTGGCGAGCGTCCGAGCACGCGCACAACCTTTTCACGACGTTCGACAGCTTCGGCTATGGGCGAAACGCAGTTGAGAAGGCTCTCGAGTACAGCGCAACCGGCGGACTTTCCTATTGGGACGCCTTGTTGCTCGCGGCGGCGGCAGAAGCGGGATGCACGGTTTTGCTGTCCGAAGACATGGGAAATGGCGCGGACTATTTCGGTGTCCGCGTCATCAATCCCTTCGGTACCGATGGCCTCACGCCCGCTGCCCGTGCCGTCCTCAAAAGGCCGGAGGACTAGCCAGTGCACGGAGCTTTTTTGTGAGACCCACCTTCATCAATGTCGGTGAGCGGACCAACGTCACCGGCTCGGCGAGGTTCAAGAAACTGGTCATCGACGGCGATTACAGCGCTGCCCTGACGGTGGCGCGCCAGCAGGTCGAGGCGGGCGCGCAAATCATCGACATCAACATGGACGAGGGACTGCTGGATTCGCAGGCGGCCATGGTCACCTTTCTGAACCTGATCGCGGCCGAGCCCGACATCGCCCGCGTGCCGGTGATGATCGACTCCTCCAAATGGGAGGTCATTGAGGCCGGCCTGAAATGCGTTCAGGGCAAGCCTATCGTGAACTCGATCTCGATGAAGGCGGGCGAAGCGGAGTTCCGCGAACAGGCGGTCAAATGCCTGCGCTACGGGGCCGCCGTCGTTGTCATGGCCTTTGACGAAGTGGGTCAGGCCGACACGGCGGCGCGCAAGATCGAGATCTGCACCCGCGCCTATCGCATCCTCGTGGACGAGGTCGGTTTCCCGCCCGAGGACATCATCTTCGACCCCAACATTTTCGCCGTCGCGACGGGGATCGAGGAGCACGACAACTACGCCGTCGACTTCATCGAAGCGACGCGGGTCATCAAGGCCACCCTGCCCTACGCCCGAATTTCAGGCGGCGTGTCGAACGTGTCGTTCAGCTTCCGCGGCAACGAGCCCGTGCGCCGGGCGATCCACTCGGTCTTTCTGTACCACGCCATCCAGGCGGGCATGGATATGGGCATCGTCAACGCCGGCGACCTGCCGGTCTATACCGACATCGAGCCGGCGCTGAAGGAGGCCGTCGAGGACGTAATCCTGAACCGGCCGCAGCGGACGAATGTGTCCAATACCGAGCGGCTGGTCGACATCGCCCCCAACTACAAGGGCGACAAGGGGGTGGCGCGGATCGTCGATCTGAAATGGCGCGACGCCCCCGTCGGCAAGCGGATCGAGCACGCCCTGGTCAACGGCATCACCGAGTTCATTGACGCCGATACCGAAGAAGCCCGGCTGTCGTTCGACCGGCCCCTGCACGTCATCGAAGGTCCGCTGATGGACGGGATGAATGTGGTCGGCGACCTGTTCGGCTCGGGCAAGATGTTCCTGCCGCAGGTGGTGAAGTCCGCGCGGGTGATGAAACAGGCCGTGGCCCACCTCGAGCCGTTCATGGAGGCAGAAAAGGCCGGAAAGCCGCGCGAACAGGCGGGCCGCATCCTGATGGCCACGGTCAAGGGCGACGTCCACGACATCGGCAAGAATATCGTCGGCGTGGTGCTGCAGTGTAACAACTACGAGGTCATCGACCTGGGCGTCATGGTCCCGGCCGACCGCATCCTGGACGCCGCGATCGAGCACAAGGTCGATATCATCGGCCTGTCGGGCCTGATCACGCCGAGCCTCGACGAGATGGTGTTCGTGGCGCGGGAGATGGAACGGCGCGGCTTTGACATCCCCCTGCTGATCGGCGGGGCGACGACCAGCCGGACCCATACGGCCGTCAAGATCGAGCCCGGCTATCGTGCGGGTTCGACCACCTATGTCGTCGATGCCTCGCGCGCCGTCGGCGTGGTCTCGGGCCTGTTGTCAAAGACCGAGCGGTCGAAGAACGAGGCCCTGACCCGCGACGAATACATCCGCATCCGCGAACAGTATGCGCGCGGGCAGGAGGTCAAGGCGCGGGCCGCCCTGGCCGCCGCGCGCCAGAACCGCTTCCAGCCCGATCCCGCAACGGCTCTACCCGGCGCGCCTTCCTTCATCGGGGTGCGGGCCTTCGATAGCTGGGACCTGGGCGATCTGGCCGACCACATCGACTGGACGCCGTTCTTTGCCAGTTGGGAGCTAATCGGCCGCTATCCGTTGATCCTCGAGGACGAGATCGTCGGTTCGGCCGCGCGCGACCTGTTCAAGGACGCACAGGCGATGCTGAAGCGGATCATCGACGAGCAATGGTTCACCGCCAAGGGCGTGGTCGGTTTCTGGCCCGCCAATGCGGTCGGCGACGACATCGCCGTCTATGGCGACGAGACCCGGACCACCGAGATCGCCCGCTTCCACACCCTTCGCCAGCAGATCAGGAAGTCGAACGGCAAGCCCAATCTGGCCCTGTCGGACTTCGTGGCCGAGGACGGTCAAGACTATATCGGGGCCTTCGCCGTAACGACCGGTCATGGCGAGCTGGAGATCGCCAAACGGTTCAGGGACGCCGGCGACGACTATTCCGCCATCATGGCCACCGCCTTGGCCGACCGTCTGGCCGAGGCCTTTGCCGAGGCGCTGCACCAACGGGTGCGAACCAAACTTTGGGGCCACGCGGCGGGCGAGGCCTTGAGCGTCGATGATCTGATCGCCGAGAAATATCACGGCATCCGCCCCGCCCCCGGCTATCCGGCCCAGCCCGACCACACGGAAAAGGCGACGCTGTTCAAACTGTTGCAGGCCGAAACCCATGCAGGCATGGCCCTGACCGAGAGTTTCGCCATGACCCCGCCGGCCTCGGTCTCGGGCCTGTATTTCGGCCACGCGAACAGCCACTATTTCGGTGTCGGCAAGATCGACCGCGATCAGGTCGAGGACTATGCGCGGCGCAAGGACTGGGACACGGCCACCGCCGAGCGCTGGCTGGCCCCGATCCTGAACTATGATCCGGAGGCGGCACCGCGGGTGGCGGCCTGATCCGCACCGGCTATTGGCCTGTCACTCCCGATTGACCTATCAGGGTCGCAGGTGCCGGGCCGGAGATGTCAGGTGCGGCCCCACGTCGTCATGAGGAAGTCCGGATGACCCAATCGCTTTCGGACAGGCGTCCCGGATGGCACTGGACCGACTACTGGCGCACGGGCCGGGAAGAGGTCATGACCGTCAATACGGCGGCGGGACCGGTCACCTTCGAGACCCGGGACATCTGGGGCGATTGGTTCGCAGCCTTCGACGCGGGTGCTGCCCTGCTGGATCTGGCGACGGGAAGCGGTCAGGTCGCCGGCTATGCGGCAGCGACGGCCGCGGCAGGGGGCAAGGCGTTCGCGATCACCGGGATCGACTATGCCGAGGTCGCGCCTCTCGCGGGCTGTACCCTTCTGGGCGGCGTGGCCCTGGAGAAGCTGCCGTTTGCGGCTTCGTCTTTCGACAGTGCCTCGTCCCAGTTCGGCATCGAATATGCCGACAGCCGCCAGGCCCTGGCCGAGGTCTCGCGGGTGCTGAAGCCGGGCGGACGGGCGCTGTTCCTGATCCACCACGCCGACAGCGTCATTACCCGCCAGACCGCCGCCCAGATCGCAGCCTATGACCGGGTGATGGCCAATGGAGCGGCGGTGCGTCAGGCCCGCCGCGCCTTTGCTGCATATCAGAAAGGCTTGCCGCCCGTATCGGTACAGGCCGCCGAACAGGCCTTCGCCGAGGCCGTGCGTCGGGCGCAAGACCGGCTCGAACCCGATCCCGCCTTTGATCCTGTGCGCTATCTTGTCGATTATCTCGGCGATCTGGCCAACCGCGTCGCCGCCTATGAGCCCGTCAGCGCCCTGACCCGTATCGAGGGTTTCGAGGCCGGGAACGCCGCCTGGCGTCACCGTCAGCTTTGCCAGACCCGGGCCGCACTGGACGGGGCTGGGCTGGAGGGTTTCGTACAACGGGCAGAGCGGTGCGGACTGGCGCTCGTCAACCGCTCAGAGATCACGGACTCGCGGGCTGCGTTGATTGCCTGGCGGCTGGAGTTCCACAGGACATAGGCGGCCGAGCGCACTATTCCAGCCCGACATCCTCGGGCGTGGCAGGCGGGGTGGTGATGTTCTCGCGGATACGGCGGGCGGCGTGTTCACAGCGGCCCGGCAGACCGAAAAACAGGCCGAAGGCCTGGCTGCGCACCGTCTCGTCCTGATCCGCCAACGGCGTCCATTTGGCAGTGCCTTCGGCAGCGGCGGCAGCGGCGGCGGCGCGGCCGGCGGCGGTCTGGCGCGGCTCGGCGGCGTTCAGGGCGGCGCGGAAATCCGCCGCTTCCAGCCGACCCAGACGGATGATGTCGAGATCCAGCGGATCGCTGTTGGTCAGGGTTTCACCCAAGGCGACATGGCCGTTCACCAGGGCCTCGCACCAGGCCACCAGTGGATAGTCGGCCTCGGGCGCGCCGCGCGGTATCGGATTGGCATAGGCCACGGCCTCGCGGAAACGCACGGACTCGACCACATCATCACGGGGGGCAGTGGAGATGACACCGGCATCCTGTGGCGGCGGCATCTGTGTGACGAGAACGAGGGCGGTGGCGAGGCTGAGGAGCATGAGAGAGCCTGAAACAGTTCGGGACGACGATCAAACCACAATGGTTGAACAGGGCCGATGGTTTTTCTGCGGCGAAGGACCCGGCAACAAAAAGGGCGGCGGACCCGAAGATCCGCCGCCCCAGATGGTCTTGGGTATCAGGCCCTAGAAGTTGGCGGTGACACCGAAGAAGAAGTAACGGCCCAGTGAATCGTACAGCTGGGGATAGGTGTTACCGTTGCCGGTCGTACCCACGCTGGTGTTGAGCGGGGGGTCGTTGTCCAGCACGTTGTTGACGCCGGCACGGAGGACGACCGTATCCATGATCTGCCACGTCGCCGCCAGGTCGAGATAGTTCTTGGCGTCGAAGAAGCGGTCGATACGAGCGCCGCCGTTGTTGAGCGAGCCATCAGCGGCGAGAACGCCGATTTCAGACTCGCCGTAGTGGCGCCAGGTGCCCGAGATATCGACGTCCCACGGGGTCAGCCAGGTCGCGCGGGCGCGGTGACGATACTCCGGATTTGGCGTGCCGCACTGGTTGGCAAAGAAGCCGGCGCAGTCATAGACCGAGCTGGCGGTGCCGAGACCGGTATCGACCTCCAGCTCGTTCAACAGGGTGCCGACGAACGACAGCTGCATCGAGCCCATGTTGGAGACGCCGATGTCCTCGAGATCGAAGGAGTAGTTGGAGTTGAAGTCGATACCCGAAGTGGCCAGGCCACCGATGTTGTTGTTCAGGTCCTCGACGACGCCCGAACCCACCCACAGCTGACCGTTGGCGTTACGGGTGATACGACCGCAGGCCGCTGCGTTGGCGCTGTAGTAGCAGAGGTCCATTGTGTTCTGGGCACCAATCGACGAGATCAGGCCGTCAACGGTAATGTCGAAATAGTCGATCGACAGGTTAAAGCCCGGAACGAACGAAGGCGTCCACACCACACCGTAGGTATAGGTGTCCGACTCTTCGGCGTTGAGGTTCGGGTTACCACCGCCCAGAAAATTGTACTGGCCGGCGGGGCTGTTGAGGGCCGCCGTGCCGTACTGGGCCGCCGAAACGCCGGTGGCCAGACAGCTTGCCGCCGAAGCCTGAACAACCGAAGTGCCCGAGACGTCGCCGCAGGGGTCAGCGTCCAGGTCGAACAGGTTGAAGCCCTGGGCCGCGAACAGTTCGATGACGTTCGGAGCGCGAACCGCGCGCGAGTAGCTGGCGCGGAAGCGGATGTCCTCGACCGGAGCATAGTCAGCGCCGACCTTGTAGGTGTCGGTGCCGAAGTTTTCGTACTCCGAGCGACGGTAGGCGGCATCGAGCGAGGCCGAATAGGCCCAGGGCTGATCGTCGGCCAGCGGGATCTGAATCTCGCCGAAGACCTCGGACACTTGCGTGTCGCCCGTCACACCGATCGTCGGTCCGCCCTGCCCTGCGCCGTCGCCGGTGGCGAAGGAATTGTCCGTGGTGGAGCCGAGGAAGTCACGCCGGTATTCGGTACCGAAGGCGACCTGAACCGTGCGCGCGGCGGTCGGGAGGGACCAGCCGGTGTCGCCGGTGATGGCACCAGTGATGACCTGCTGAGTTGTTTCACCCGTCTGGATCAACGGGATCTGCAGATAGTCGATCTGGGCCTGGGTGACGCCACCCAGTACGAAGATGTCGTAGGGGATGCAGTTCGGATCCGTGCCGTTGACGACCGAACGACAGGTCGGGGTGCCGGCAACGTCGATGACGTCTAGGGCGCGACCCAGACGGGTGACCGAGAAGTCATTGTTGTATACCCTGGACAGGCGGACCCGCGAGAACTGGGCCGCGATGTCATAGTTCCAACCGTCGGTGATTTCGCCACGGACGCCGGCGACGCCGCGATACGAGGTGTAGTTGAGGCTGTCCGAACGACCGCCGCCCTCGATGTTACGGCGACCGATGTACATCGGAACGCTGTTGCCTGCGATGATGTCAGCCGCCGAGCAGAGGGCCGTGGCCCGCTGTTGCGCGGACATGAGCGGGTTGTCGCAGTTGATGGTGCCGGTGACGAAGAAATTGCCTGACGGAGCGATCTGGGCGGCCGACTGATAGTCCGAGAACATCAGCTGGGCGAACACTTCCGCCTTGTCATTGACCTCGTAGCGACCGAAGGCGCCCATCGTATAGCGCTCGTCCGGACGCTGATAAAAGTTCAGCGGGCCGTAGTTGTATTGATCGCGCGACGCGACGAACGGAATGAAGGTGCGGCCTGGACCGACGGTGGAGTTATAACCACCGGCGAAGTCGGTGAAACGGCCCGGGAACGAAGTACTGGAACCACCGCAGGTGAAGTCGTTGGGGCTGCCGCCGGACGGGTTGGCGATGGCGCAGGCGGAGTAGTCGCGGTCGCGCTGGAGGACGGGGTTGTTGTTGCGATAGCCGGCATAGGCCATCACATTGCCGCGGCCATCGGGCGAAGACGCGCCGAGGGTGATGTTGATCGAACGGCTCTCACCGTCGGAGACGTTGTCGTCGGGCAGCTGGAATTGGGCCGGGTTGGTCGCGCCGCGGGCGGCGATGACCGAACGAAGGTTGCCGACGCCGTCATAGTCGTTGTTGTGTTGATAGAAGCCGTACTGGGCGTCGATCTGCAGGCCTTCGAAGTCCTTCTTCATGATGAAGTTGACAACGCCGGCGATGGCGTCCGAGCCGTAGACGGCGGAAGCGCCGCCGGTCAGGACTTCAATACGCTCGACCAATTGTTCCGGAATCTGGTTCAGGTCGGCGGCGTCGTCGTTCGGCGATCCATAGCCCATCCGGCGACCGTCGATCAGCACCAGGGTACGCGACGAACCGAGGTTACGCAGCGACACCGTGGCCGTACCCGAAGCACCGTTCGATACGGATGAGTTCTGCGCGGCGAAGGCCTGTGGCAGTTGCGAGATCAGGTCTTCGACCCGGGTCACGCCCGCGACGTCGATGTCCTCACCGGTGACCTGGGTGACCGGGCTGGTGGTGATCAGGTTCGACTGCGGGATACGCGAGCCGGTGACGACGACATCGCCGAGTTCCTGCGAAGCGCCTGGGTCCTGGGCCATGGCCGGCGCGGCGAAGGCGAGGGCGGCGAATCCGCCGATCATCGTCGTTGCCAGCAGCCGATTACGAATTTTCTGGGTTCTCAAAGGTCGTCTCCTGATGTTCGACGCGGCGCGCAATCCTGGGCGACGCGGTCCTAAGAATGGAATATTCCCTTCCGCCGCGGACAGATTCCCCCATCGCGGTTGCCAACTATTATGCGCCGCGTGAAGGTATCCGCCAGCCAAATTACACTGTTGTAATGCTTACGAAGCGCGACTGTCGTATTTAGGCCACGATACGGTCACAGCCGCTGTTGCCGGTCAGGAGTTGACCGCGCGGCCGTCTTCATCGACTGGAGAGGAGGCCTTCGTCGCGGGCTGTATCGAGGTTGAACCCATGTCAGTGATTTCCGGCCTGGCGGCATTGGCGGCGGCCTCGGCCCTGTCAGGACAGGCGGCCCCCGCCCAGGAACAGCCCGAAACCCTGGTGCGGTTGATGGCCTGCCGCAGCGTGACCGACAGTGCGGCCCGACTGGCCTGTTTCGACACCGCGGCCGGGGCTCTGGAAACCGCCCAACGCCAGGGCGACGTCGTGGTTATTGACCGCGCGGGCGTCGCCGAGACCCGCCGCCAGCTGTTCGGTTTTGAAATGCCGACCCTGCCGCGCCTGTTCGGCCCTGAGGGCGTCGGCGAGATTGATTCGATCGACTCGACCTTGCAAAGCGCCGCCCTGGTGGGCGAGGGCCGCTGGGTCTTCCGCCTGGCCGACGGCAGCGTCTGGCGTCAGATTGATTCCGAGCGGGTCCGATTCCAGAATCAGCCCGGTCAGGCGGTGCAGGTCCGCACGGCCAGCCTCGGCAGCTTCCTGCTGACCGTCGGCAGCAGCAGGGCGGTGCGGGTGCGGAGACAATAACCATGCCCCCCCAATTCCTGCCATCCCGGCCCCTGTCATCGACCGTCTGGGCCTCGCCCCAGCTTTCAACGGACGCCCTGCCCGAACTGGCGGCCTCGGGTGCTCGCCGGATCATCAGCAACCGCCCCGACGGCGAGGATCCCGGCCAACCCACTGCCGCCGAGATGGAAACCGCAGCCAAGGGGGCGGGTATGGCCTTCGCCTGGGTCCCGGTCACGGGCTTGCCGGGGCCGGATCAGGTCGCGGCCGTGGCGCAACTGCTGGCCGATGACACGCCGACGGTGATGTTCTGCCGCTCCGGCATGCGTTCGACCACGGCCTGGGCCATGGCAGAACGGCTGAAGGGCGTGGACGCGGACGCACTGAAAGAGACCGCTCTCCGGGCGGGCTACGACCTCAGCCGGGTGCCGCTGTAGAGTTTAGCGGAGGATCGCTACCCGGGTCGCATAGGGCACCGGTTCCGGCGTGCAGGACGCCACGGCGAGTTGCATCGTCATGAGACACAGGAAGGCCGCGGCGATGGGCTGGAGCCGATTTGAAACAGCCAGGGCAATGGAAACGGCCACTTTGGGCACTCCGCAGAAGGTTACCGAAGTCCTAACGCAAGGGTCAGGCCGCGCCCGATGATCCCGTTCGTGTGGATGCCTGCGTTCGAATACGGAACGGTCGAAACGGTCTCGCCGTTGATCCGGCGCGTGATCGCCAACAATCCGGGGCCTTTCACCTTCACCGGGACCGGGACCTATTTGGTCGGGCGGGCTGAGGCCGAGGCGAGGGTGGCGGTGATCGACCCCGGCCCGCTGGATGAGGCCCATCTGGCGGCCCTGCTGGCGGCGGTCGAGGGCCAGACCGTCAGCCATGTGCTGGTGACCCACACCCACCGCGACCACGCCCCTCTCGCCCGTCCGTTCGCGGACAGGGTCGGCGCGCCGGTTCTGGCGGCAGCGGTGCCAGCGCGGACAGTTCACGCCTCGGCTACACCGGACGAGGACGAGGACGAGAGCTTTGTCCCCGACATCGTACTGACGGGCGGCGAACGGCTGATGGGGGACGGCTGGACCCTCGAAGCCCTGGCCACGCCGGGCCATGCCTCCAACCACCTGACCTTCGTGCTGGCCGAGGAGAATGCCCTGTTCAGCGGGGATCACGTCATGGGCTGGTCAACCACGGTGGTGGCCCCGCCCGACGGCGACATGGCCGACTATATGGCCAGCCTCGACACGGTGATCGCCCGCGAGTTTTCAACCCTCTGGCCGACCCACGGTGCCCCGATCACTGCGCCGGGGCCGTTCCTTGAGGCCTATCGGACCCATCGGCTGGAGCGCGAGGCCCAGATACTGGCCCGACTGGAGATCGGCGACCGCCGGATCGCCGACATGGTCCCGATCCTCTATGCCGCTGTGGATTCGCGTCTGTGGCCGGCCGCCAGCCTGTCGGTCTGGGCCCATCTGATCGCGCTGCAGCAGGCCGGACGGGTGCGCGCCGCGCCGGTGCCGGTGATTGACGCGGCGTGGACCCTGGTCTGAGTTCAGGCCACCATCCGGGGCTGGACCTCAACCGGCGGCGCGCAGGGTCTCGCTGATGGCGGTCGCCATGCGGCAGGCCTCGCCGCCGTGGCCCCGGTGGTCGCGGGCGGCGACGCGGATGTCCGTGCGGCCCGGACGGATACGGATGACCGCATCATGGTCGACGCCGAACCAGAAGCCCTCGTGACTGCCGTCAGCCCGCGCCACGCCCGCGCCACGCAGGGTGAAACCGGCCTGTTCGAGGGCATAGATGGCCGTGGTCGGAGCGACCTGACGCATCACCGGCAGGGCACCGGGGCAGGCCTCGGCCCCGACAGCGGGTCCCGGCCCCTGCCCCCGACGCTCGTCGCCGAGGTCGGCGAAGCCCGGAACCTCGGTCAGGTCGGTGCTGACATTCTCGACGGGGCCGGCAGCGATGCGCGCCTTCTGCCAGACGAAACCGCCCAGCGTCCCGCCCGCCACCAGCACGGCCATAACGGCTACACCAAAGAGCTTGCGGAAGCGGCCGAGCGACAGGACCAGCGCGCCCAGGGCCGCCGCCACACCGAGGAAGGCGAGGACCCAGCCGACCTGCATCGTCAGCAGATCATAGCCGGTCTCGACCGACCAGGCTCCGACCCGCGTGCCCAGGGCCGCGACCAGCACCAACACCGGGGCAACGACCGCCAGCAGCGCCAGCACCTGGACCCACCCTGACCCCGTTGCCCGGCGGGCCATGGCTCAGCCCCCCGCTATCGGCAGGCGGTAGTCCTTCAACTGCTCACGGACCAGTTTCTTGTCGATCTTGCCGGTCGCGCCCAGCGGGATGTCATCCACGAAGACCACATCGTCGGGCATCCACCATTTGGCGATCTTGCTGACCAGGAAGTCGAGGTGTTCCTGCTTGTTCTCGGTCTCGCCGGGCTTGAGCTTGATGATCAGAACCGGCCGTTCGTCCCATTTCGGATGGGCCGCGCCGATGACGGCGGCCATTTCCACCTTGGGATGGCCGACGGCGATGTTCTCGATCTCGATCGAACTGATCCATTCCCCGCCGGACTTGATCACATCCTTGGCCCGGTCCGTAATCTGCATGAAGCCGTGCGAGTCGATGGTCGAGACGTCGCCAGTGTCGAAGAAACCCTCATGGTCGAGAATGTCGCCACCCTCATCCCTGTAATAGGAGGCCGAGATGGTCGGCCCCTTGATCATCAGCCGACCGTAAGTCTTGCCGTCGTGGGGCAGCTCCTGGCCAGCGTAGTTCTTGAGCTTGAGCTCGACGCCGAGGGGCGGCATACCCTGTTTGACCCGCCATTTCATGCCCTCGTCATAGGGCAGGGCTTCCAGCTCGGGCGTGAGTATCGAGATGGTGCCGATCGGCGAGGTCTCGGTCATGCCCCAGCCCTGCACCACCTCGATGCCGAACTCGTCGTGAAAACCGCGGATCAGGCTTTCAGGCACGGCCGAACCCCCGATCATCACGCGCTTGACCGTGGGGATGGTCAGCTTGTTCTCGCGCAGATGGGTCAGCAGCATCTGCCAGACCGTCGGCACGGCGGCAGAGAAGGTCACGCCCTCGGACACGATCAGCTCATAGATGGCGGCCCCGTCCATGCGCGCGCCTGGCATGACCAGCGTGGCCCCTGAGGCCGGGCCGGCGAAGGCGATGCCCCAGGCGTTGGCGTGGAACATCGGCACGACCGGAAGGATCACCTCTTTTGGCGACGGCCCCAGCACCGTGGACTGCATGCCCAGCAGCGTATGGATGAAGTTCGAGCGGTGCGAATACAGGACGCCCTTGGGATTCCCCGTCGTGCCGGAGGTGTAGCACAGGCCGCAGGCGGTCTGTTCGTCAAACCCGCCCCAGACCACGTCTTCCGACGCCGATCCCAGTAGGGCCTCATAGCATTCAGCGCCCGGCAGTTTGGTCGCCGGCATGGTCAGTTCGTCGGTCATGACGACGACGCGCTGGACGCTCGGGCAGTGCGGCAGGATCGCTTCCAGCAGCGGAATGAAGGTCAGGTCGACGAAGATGACGCGGTCTTGGGCGTGGTTGATGATGTAGATCAGTTGTTCCGGGAACAGGCGCGGATTAAGGGTGTGGCACACCGCGCCGATGCCCATGATGCCGTACCAGACCTCCATATGGCGGCTGGTGTTCCAGGCCAGGGTGGCGATCCGGTCGCCGACCTTGACGTCCCAGTCCTTGAGCACGCTGGAGACGCGCCTGGCCCGGGCATGGATTTCGGCATAGGTGGTGCGAACGATCGGTCCCTCGACGGACCGGGTGACCACTTCGCGGTGGCCATGCCAATTCTTCGAGTGGTCGAGGATCTTGTCGACCGTCAACGGCCAGTCCTGCATCAATCCGAGCATCTCTATCCCTTAAGGCTACGCCTGCTTTTCGAGGCGCTTTGCAGTCACGCTATCGGCCCGGTGGGCGAGACGCAACGTGACGTAGGGTCACTCTGCCCCCGAGTCCGGTTGGCGAAACGGGTTCCAGGCTCCTAGAAGTCGTCCATGCCCATCCTTATCGCCATCACCGGAGGCTCCGGCTCAGGCAAGAGCACCCTCGCCGAGGCCCTGGTTTCGGCCCTGCCGAAAGGCGCGGCGGTGCTGCTGCGCGAGGACTCCTACTATCGCGATGCCGCCAGCCTGCCCGACTTTGACCCCGTCACCTTCGATTTCGACGATGTGGCCGCGCGCGACCACGATCTGATGATCCATGACCTGACCGCGTTGAAGGCAGGGTGCGACATCGTGGCGCCGCTATACTCCTTCATCCACCACGGTCAGGAACCCGGCGGCGAACCCGTGCGGGCGGCCGAGGTGGTGATCGTCGAAGGCACCCATCTGCTATGTACGCCAGGTCTGGTGCCCCTGTTCGACATCCGGGTATTCGTCGATACCCCTGCCGATATCCGCTTCATCCGCCGTCTGTTGCGCGACCAGACCGAGCGCGGGCGGACGGCAAATTCAGTGATCGCCCAGTATCTCGCCACCGTAAGGCCGGGCCATGAGCGGTTGACGGAACCCTCGCGGCTAAATGCGGATTTCATCGTCGCTGACACGACCGCCGCGGTGCGGCTGGACGATCCGCAGGCCGTGATCCGGCTGGCCGCGCAGGTGCTGGCCCACCCTCTGCTGGCGTCACTGATCGGCCGGTGACGCCGCGAACATCGTTCGACCGCCCCTTGACCCGTCAAGAGCAAAAGCGGCACCCTGTCGCGTTAAGCGAGCAATGGATTCTGCATGCACGGACTCGACGTCGGTTCTCCCGCACTCCCCGATCCCAAACGCCAGGTGATTCTGCGGCAAGCGCGAAGTGCCTTTGTCAGGGAAGGCTATGCCGGGACCAGGATCGAGCCGATCGCGCGTGAGGCCGGGGTCTCGACCGCCACCCTCCATGCCCTGTTCGACGGCAAGGCCGAGCTGTTCGCCGCTGTCATCGACGATGCCGCCGAGGATTTCTCGCGCCAGATGGTCGGTATCCGAACCATCGAGGGCAGTGCGCGCGAACAACTGGTCAGCTTCGCCCAAGCCTATGCCGGCTTCATGAGCGATCCCTTTGTTCGAGCGATCTTTCGTCTGGTGATGGCCGAACGGCCGCGTTTCCAGGCTGTGGCGAAGCGCTTCTTCGACCAGGGCCAGGCCGCCTTCGGTGCCACACTGATTGCCATATTGAACGCCCAGTCCTGCTCCGGTGCCTTGCGACAGATTGACCGGCCGTCGTGGGCCGCCGGTCATCTGATGGGGATGATCGAGCACCCGACATTCTTCGTGCCCCTCGTCACCGGTGACGAGATCAAGGTCCGGCGCACCAATGCCGAGATCGTCGAGGATGCCGTAGACACCTTCCTGGCCCGCTACGGGGCCTGAATCGAGGAGGCCTGAGGATGCGTCTCACCTTGCTTTCCATCGCCACACTCGTGGGGCTGAGCGGAGGTACCAGCGCGTCGGGGCAGGACCCGGGCTCGGCCGCGTCGATATACGGCGCGCCGCAGCAGACCGCCCAACTTCCCTAGGGCCGCAGGCTGAACTATCTCTGCCTCGGACAAGGATCTCCCACGGTGGTTTTGACGGCGGGATTCAACGACACCACGCTCGGCTGGGAGCCTGTGCATGCGACCCTGGCCCTGACAACCCGGGTCTGCGCCTGGGATCGGGCCGGCTTCGGGTTCAGCGACGCCAGTCCGGAGCCTCAGGATGCCGAACACATAACGGCAGATCTTGAAGCCCTTGTGGCCCTCGGTGCCATAACCGGTCCTTTCATCATGGTCGGTCATTCGGCGGGCGGGCTCGAGACCGAGATCTTCACCCGTCGCCGCGCGCAGGATCTCGCCGGGATCGTCCTGGTCGACGCCGCGCACCCCGAGCAGGAAGCCGCATGGGCCGAGGCAGCCCCGCGCGCTTCTGCCGACGCGAACGCGGACTTTGACGCGGATGACAGCGAGGCCTTGGCCTGCCTGGCTCGCATTCGCACGTCGGGGCGGCGCGAACGCTGTCTGGGCCGACCGGCGGACAAAATCAGGGGGATCAGGGCGGGGTTTGCAGACGTGCTGGTCGAACGATGGTCCGATCCGGACCTGATCGAGACCCAGATCTCGCTTTCAACCGAATGGTCGAAGAGCGTGCAACAGGCCGCTGCCGCGCTGGGCGACTGGGGCGACCGGCCGCTCATCGTCCTTTCGGCGGCCTCCGTGGGCCTGCCTGCGGAATTCAGCGATGAGGAGGCCGCGCTCAGCGCGGCCAAGCAGGTCCTGGCCCGCGACTATGCCGTTCGCTCGACCCGGGGGCGCTACGTCCTGGTCACCGACAGCAGCCACTATATTCAGGATGACAGGCCGCAAGTCGTCGTCGCGGTCGTCAATGAGGTGGTCGAGGCCGTCAGGGCCAGAGCCGCGTCCGGACCCATGAACCGGCCTGAAGACTGAACCGCAACCGGTCGTGCAGGCGGAACGGCCGGTCGCGCCAGAACTCGATGCTTTCAGGCACGACCCGCCAGCCGGTCCAGTGCCCGGGACGGGGCACGTCTTCTCCCTCGAACCGGGCCGATTCCTGCGCCACGGCGGCCTCCAGCGCCGCGCGGTCGTCCAGCGGACGCGACTGGTCCGAGGCCCAGGCCCCGATCCGGCTCTCGCGCGCGCGGCTGGCGAAATAGGCATCCGCCTCGGCCTCGGTGACCGGTTCAACGGCACCGCGCACCCGCACCTGACGTCGCAGCGACTTCCAGTGAAACAGCAGTGCTGCACGGGGGTGACCGGCGAGATCGAGACCCTTGGCGCTCTCTCGGTTGGAATAGAAGGTGAAGCCGCGCGTGTCGATGTCCTTGAGCAGCACCATCCGGCTGTCCGGCGCGCCGTGGGCGTCCACGGTCGACAGGGCCATGGCATTGGCGTCGTTCGGCTCGGTCCGTTTGGCGTCGCCCAGCCAGTCGATGAATAGGCCTGATGGCTCGGGGCGGTCGAAGATGGTTTCGTCACCATTGGCGGCCAGGGCGGCGGCATAGTCGCGCGCATATTCTTCGCGGGACGGGCTGGGCGGGATCACGGGTGCGGTCATGGCTTGCAGATAGACCCTCGCGACGCGGCTGGGGAGAGGCTTCACGGTTAACCGGGCCTTGACCATGTAGAGGGCCTTAATGCGCGGATGTTCGCCCGCTCGCATTCCGAAATCGCCTCGACCCGCGCGGCCTATGCCCTGCTTGGCCTGTCCGGCCCGGTAGAGAGCAAGGCCCTGACTGCGGCCTTTCGTACCGCCATCATGGCGGCGCGACCGGAAGTCGCAGGCGGTAGCGACGCCCGGTTCCGCAAGACCATCGCCGCGTGGCGGCTGATTCAGCGACAAACGGCACCCTTGGCGTTGGCCGCGCCCGTCGCACCGCAGATCACGGTGCCGGTGCTGGCGATCAGTCCGCTCGACGCGCTGAACGGCGGCGTGGCCGAGGCCCGGATCGCCGGACGCCGCCTGCGCATTCGGGTTCCGGCGGGCCTGCGCACGGGCGACCATCTGCGGCTGAAGGCGGCGGGTGACAACGCTGCGGACCTGTATCTGCCGGTGCTGGTGCGCGGCGCACATGGGCTCAGCGCGGTCGGCGACGACCTCTATATGAGCTGCCCTGCTTCCCATCGTCTGCTGGCAGAGGGTGGTCGGCTGGAGATTGAGACCCATGCGGGGTCGCGCTCAGCATGGCTGGTTCCCGGCCATCAGCCCCTGCGATTGCGGCTCAAGGGGCTGGGGCTGCCGGCGCGCGGATCACGGGCACAGGGGCATCTGTTCGTGACGCTGGAGCCGTCTGAAGATGTGCCGACGGCGGCGGAGGACCTGCTGATCCGGTTCACGCGCGTCTGGACGCCGCACCGGCTGGCGGCATGAGCTTGCGCTGAGGCACGATTTGGCGCATCATTTGGTGAGCATAATGATGCAGGCCAAAGCGATGCGGACCACCCTGACACTCGACGACGATCTGATGGCCGCAGCCGCCGAATACAGCGGCCTTGTCGAAAAGTCGGCGATCGTGCGGCTGGCGCTCAAGGCCTATGTCGCTGGAGAGGCTTCGCGCCGACTGGCAAAAATGGGCGGAAGCCAGCCGGACTTCGAGCCTGGCCCGCGCAAACGGTACTGGGTCGCGGATGATGAGTCTTGATCCTCGCGGATACGTCGGTCTGGGCGGGGCATCTACGTCAACCCGATCCGATAATGGAGCACTGGCTCACACAGGAGCGCATCGCCATCCACCCTTTCGTGGTGGGCGAATTGGCCTTGGGAAGCCTGCCCAGCCGACCAGCCTTCATAAGACGCCTCAATCAGATGATTTCCGTTCCAAAGGCGGATGACCGAGAGGTAATGCGGCTGATCGAAGAGGGTCCTCATTTTGCGTCCGGGCTGGGTTGGGTGGACATCCACCTTCTTGCCTCGGTCCTCCTGTCGGATCAGTTGACGCTCTGGACCCTGGATCGCCGCCTGAACGCGGCGGCCAATCAGTACGGGCGCGCCGCCCGTTTGCACCACTAGGAATCCATGTCCCACAACAGCTTCGGCCATCTGTTTCGCGTGACCACCTGGGGCGAGAGCCACGGGCCGGCGATAGGCTGTGTCATCGACGGCTGTCCGCCGCTCATCCCGCTGACCAAGGCCGATCTGCAGCCTTGGCTGGACCGACGCAAGCCGGGCGGCAGCCGTTTCGTCACCCAGCGGCAGGAGAGCGACACTGCGCTCATCCTGTCGGGGGTGTTCGATGACGGCCCCGGGTCAGGCATGGGCCCGGTCACCACCGGCACGCCCATTGCCATCCAGATCGACAATGAGGACGAGCGGTCACAGGACTACGGCGAGATTGCCCGCGCCTTCCGCCCCGGCCATGCTGACTATAGCTATCAGGCCAAATACGGCGTGCGGGATCATCGCGGCGGCGGCCGGTCATCGGCACGCGAAACCGCCCTGCGGGTCGCAGCGGGCGCGGTGGCGCGCAAGATTCTCGGCAACGGCGTGTGCATCCGCGCCGGGGTGGTCCAGCTGGGGCCGCACAGGATTGCGCCAGAGGCGGTGGATTTCGACGCGGTCTATGACAACGCCCTGTTCGCGGCGTCGGTCGAGGCCGTGCCGGAGTGGGAGGCCTATCTTGACGGCGTCCGCAAGGCCGGGTCGTCGATTGGCGCGGTTGTGGCGCTGGAGGTCACCGGCCTGCCTGCGGGCTGGGGTGCGCCGGTGTACGGCAAGCTGGACGCTGAACTGGCGGCCGCCCTGATGTCGATCAATGCCGTCAAGGGCGTCGAGATCGGGGCCGGCTTCGGCGCGGCTGAACTGTCAGGCGAGGACAATGCCGACGCCATGCGGCTGGGCGACGACGGGCAGCCGGTCTTCCTTTCCAATCATGCGGGCGGGGTGCTGGGGGGCATATCGACGGGCCAGCCGCTGACGGCGCGGGTGGCGTTCAAACCGACCTCGTCGATCCTGACGCCGGGCCAGACCATCACCCGCGACGGAACAGAAACCGAGGTGCGGACCAAGGGTCGCCACGACCCCTGCGTCGCCCTTCGCGGCGTACCGGTGGTCGAGGCGATGGCGGCCTGCGTGCTGGCGGATGCCATGCTGAGGCACCGGGCGCAGGTCGGTTGATAGCGACCAACAAATCGTATATACGATGAAAGTTCTATTTGATGCGGACAAGGACTCCTCGAACTTCGAGAAGCACGGGATTTCCCTGTCCCGCGCTGACGACTTCGAACTGCTCCATGTCTTCGATGACGACCGCCGCGGCTATGGGGAATATCGACGACGGGCCTGCGGTCTGATCGACGGCCAGACCCACTATCTTGCCTGTGCGATCCGCGACGGGAGGGTATGAGCCATCAGTCTCAGATGCGCCCATGCAAAGGAGTTCAAACGATATGTCCGATGATACCCAGATCGATGAAAATTCCGATTGGACAGATGCCGACTTCGTCAGGGCCAAAGGTCCGGAATCACTGTCAAATACGGAGCTCGCCGCGTTTCCCCGCACCCGCGTGCGCGGCCTTCAGCGGGCACCCACCAAACGCCCCATCTCCCTGCGCGTGGACGCCGACGTGCTGGAACGCTATCGCGCCACGGGTCCCGGTTGGCAGGGCCGGATGAACGACGCGCTGCGCAAGGCCATGCCCGGGGGCTGAACCTCTTTCGTAACAACAACTGTTTCCTATATGGCTTCCCAACCGGCGCGCCATCGGATGCGCGCCTCAGCGGGAGATCGCGTGATGATCGACGTCCGTCCCTTCGCCAGCCTCGGCGGCGCGAACCACGGCTGGCTGAACGCCAGACACCATTTCTCATTCGCCAACTACTATGACCCCGCCCGCATGAGCTGGGGTCGGCTGCGGGTCTGGAACGACGACGAAATTACCGCCAGGTCGGGCTTTCCGCCCCATCCCCACGCCGACATGGAGATCATCACCTATGTCCGCAGCGGGGCCATCACCCATGAGGATTCCATGGGCAACAAGGGCCGCACCGGGGCCGGCGACGTCCAGGTGATGAGCGCGGGCACGGGGGTGCGCCACTCGGAGTTCAATCTCGAAAACGAGACCACCACTCTGTTCCAGATCTGGATAGAGGCCGACAAGCGAGGTGCGGCGCCGAGCTGGGGGGGCCGGGTGTTCCCCAAGTCCGACCGGTCTGGTCAGTTCTCGGTGCTGGCCTCGGGTGATCCGACCGATGACGCAAATTTCGGGTCTTTGGCCATCAACGCCGACGCCCGCGTGCTGGGCGCCACGCTGAAGGCGGGCGAGAGCCTGACATACAGCCTGGCCGAGGGCCGCCGCGCCTATCTGGTCCCGGCGGTCGGTGCAGTCGAGGTCAACGGCGTACCCCTGAACGCCCGCGATGGCGCGGCCATAGTGGACGAGACCGGGATCACCATCACGGCCAGGTCTGACACCGAACTGGTGATGGTCGACAGCCTGTAGTCGCTGTCAGGGCAGGCTGAACATGACATGGACCCAACCCACGTTCTGGGCATGCTCCAGCGCCTCGAAAATCGGAATGGCCAGAAAGAAGGCCAGCCCATCGCGCAGGGTCGTCAGAAAATACACCGGCCGAACCTCGATCGTGTCCGTGTCCCGCCATTTTGAGAATCTGGGCCAGAACCGGGGTGTTCGGGCACAATAGGCCAGATAGGGCTCGCCAAACGTCGCAGTCAGCCAGATTTCCTCTTCCCGAACCGTCACATAGAAGACAGCAAAGGCGATGAGGACGAACAGCAGGGCGGTGACGACGCTGCCTGTCTGCGCACCCATACCGAACGCACCGACGAAGCTGAAGAAATAGAGCGGATTTCGGCACAGAGAATAGGGGCCGCCGCTGACAATTTCTGCCTTCTTGCGGCCGCCGATATAGAGGGAACACCATCCGCGCCCGACAACGCAGAGGACGATCATGATGAAACCGACGGACTCGATGCCTTCGTGCATCCAGGGTGCGGACCTCAGAGGTTTGCTGACCGCGGCGAGTGCGCAGGCCGCCAGAAGTGCGAAGAGCAGCGCTGCCTTACGGATCAACTGCACGCGACGAAGATGATGCGGATCGGCCAAACGATGTCCTCAGCTCGAAGCAGGGTGAACGCCGGGGCGCTGCGGAGCCCGCCATAGCAGGGCAAGGATCGCCGCCGCCAGTAGCAAGGAGGCGAGCGGCCGGCTCAGGGCGAGACCGCCGTGGTCAAGGGGCTTGTCGAGGAAGTCGCCGACCGCCGCTCCGAGAGGTCGCGTAAGAATGAACGCAGACCAGAACAGCACCGCCCGATTGAGCCGCGTCCCATAGTAGAGCGCCGCCACGAGAGCCAGAAGGCCGGCGAATATGGCGGCCGCCCCGAGATAGCCCAGTCCGCCGGTATCTGCGGTCCAGTCACCGAGTGCCGTGCCCAGGGTCTGCAATGCCGTGATCGTGGCCCAGTAGAGCCAGGAGTTGAACCGGCGAGCCTGGATCTGCCAGACGATCAGAACGACGAGCAGCGGCAAAAAAATCGCCGTGCCGATCAGATAGCCGGCATTGAGCGTCATGCTGACGGTATCGCCGGCGGTCCCGCCCAGCGTCGTGGCCAGAATCTTCACGACCCAGAAGATCAGGGTGACGGTCGGAACCTTGCTCACGGCGGCCTTGACGTCATCCGTGGGTGAAACGGTCTCGGACATTTCGTCCTCCCGTCGCCGCGACCGGCGATCACAAGGAGCCACCCGCCGATCCCGCGCAAAAGAAAACCCCGCCGGGTCGATCCCGGCGGGGTTCCTGTGTCGATTTCAGACCGTCAGTGTGTCGCGACGCCCGCACCCGGGTCCAGGGCCGGGGAAGTGGCGGGCAGAGGCTCAGTGGCCTCGTCCCATTCCACCGCAGTCAGCGTGCCGGTCAGGGCCCATTTGAGCGCCTCGTCCGCCGTCTTGATCGGGATGATCTCCAGCGCGCCCTTCACATTGTCGGGCACGTCGGCGAGGTCCTTTTCGTTCTCTTCCGGGATCAGCACCGTCTTGATGCCCGAGCGCAGGGCCGCCAGCAGCTTCTCCTTGAGGCCGCCGATGGCGGTGACCCGGCCACGCAGGGTGATCTCGCCGGTCATGGCGATGTCCTTGCGGATCGGGATACCGGTCAGGACCGAGACCATGGCCACCGTCATGGCGACACCCGCCGAGGGGCCGTCCTTGGGCGTCGCGCCGTCCGGGACGTGGACGTGAATGTCGGTCTTTTCGAACACCGGCGGCTTGACGCCGATGCTGAGCGAACGGGCCCGGACATAGGAGGCAGCGGCGGAGATGGATTCCTTCATCACCTCCTTGAGGTTGCCGGTCACGGTCATACGGCCCCGGCCCGGCATCTTGATTGCCTCGATGGTCAGGATTTCGCCGCCGAACTCGGTCCAGGCCAGACCAGTGACGATGCCGACCTGATCCTCCTCGTCGGTCTCGCCGTAGCGGAATTTCCGCACACCCGCGTATTTGGCCAGTTTTTCGTCGTCGATAGTGATCGACAGCGTCTTCTCGCGCGCCATCTCGCGCACCGATTTGCGTGCCAGACCGCCCAAGGCGCGTTCCAGCGAACGCACGCCGGCCTCGCGCGTGTAATAGCGGATCAGGTCACGGACCGCGCTTTCGGGTACGACGAATTCCGCAGGCTTGAGACCGTTCTCTGCGGTCACCTTGGGCAGGACGTGGCGCAGGGCGATCTCGACCTTCTCGTCCTCAGTGTAGCCGCTGACCCGGATGATCTCCATCCGGTCGAGCAGGGGCTGGGGCATGTTCAGCGTATTGGCTGTGGTCACGAACATGACGTTGGACAGGTCGTAATCGACCTCGAGGTAGTGGTCGCCAAAGGCGTTGTTCTGGGCCGGATCCAGGACCTCCAGCAGGGCCGAGGTCGGGTCGCCACGCCAGTCGGCACCCAGTTTGTCGATCTCGTCCAGCAGGATGAAGGCGTTGGTGGTCTTCACCTTCTTCATCGACTGGATGATCTTGCCCGGCATGGAGCCGATATAGGTCCGGCGGTGGCCGCGGATTTCGGCTTCATCGCGCACGCCGCCCAGCGACATACGGATATATTCCCGACCGGTGGCCTTGGCGATGGACTTGGCCAGCGAGGTCTTGCCGACGCCCGGAGGGCCAACGAGGCAGAGGATCGGCCCCTTGAGCGCATTGGTGCGCGCCTGGACAGCCAGATATTCGATGATCCGTTCCTTGACCTTCTCGAGTCCATAGTGGTCCTCCTCGAGAATGGCCTCGGCCTTGTCGAGTTCGATCGGTTTGGTCTTGGCCTTGCCCCACGGGATCGACAGCAGCCAGTCGAGGTAGTTGCGCACCACCGTCGATTCCGCCGACATCGGGCTCATGTTGCGCAGCTTCTTGACCTCGGCATCAGCCTTGGTGCGAGCCTCCTTGGACAGGCGCGTCTTACGGATACGCTTCTCCAGCTCCATGATCTCGTCGCGGCTGTCGTCGGTCTCGCCCAACTCCCGCTGGATCGCCTTCATCTGCTCGTTGAGATAATATTCGCGCTGCGTCTTCTCCATCTGACGCTTCACGCGCGAGCGGATCTTCTTCTCAACCTGCAGGACGGAAATCTCGCCCTCCATCAGGCCGTAGACCTTCTCCAGCCGCGCCGGCACGGCGATGGTTTCCAGCAGCCCCTGTTTGTCGGCGATCTTGACCGAAAGGTGGGCGGCCACGCTGTCGGCCAGTTTGGACGGATCGGTGATCTGGGGGATGGAGCTGAGGGCCTCGGGCGGCACCTTCTTGTTCAGCTTCACATAGTTTTCGAACTGTTCGATCACGGCCCGCAGCAGGGCTTCGGACTGGGCGGGCTCGCCCGGATCGTCAGCGATCTCGACAGCCTCAGCCTCGAAATACTCGGCACGGTCGGTGAATTTCGTCAGCCGGGCCCGGCTCTTGCCCTCGACCAGCACCTTTACGGTGCCGTCGGGCAGTTTGAGCAGTTGCAATACGGTGGCCAGCACGCCGATCGGATAGATGGCGTCGGCGTGAGGGTCGTCGTCGACGCTGTTCTTCTGGGTCGCCAGCAGGATCTGCTTTTCGCCCTTCATGATTTCGTCGAGCGCCTTGACCGACTTCTCGCGGCCCACGAACAGCGGCACGACCATATGCGGAAAAACGACGATGTCCCGCAGCGGCAGGACGGGCAGGGTCTTGGTCTCGGTCATGATGCGTACTTTCACAGGGGCCCTCGTTGATCTCGGACCCGCCGCGCCAGCGTGCGGAGCGCCTGTGCTCCGCCGTTTCGACTCGGCCCGCCATTCGGCGGCCTTCAGATGAGTATGTGGTTTACCGGACGCCGGGTTCAAGCGTGACGGGTGACGGTCGAGTCCTTCCATCCACAAGCGGTGCAACGGCATGATCCGGTGGAGGGCGGACATATCCGGCGCAAGGATCGTGCAGGAACGAGCCGCGCGCCAGCATCCCCTTGGCCCCAGCAGCCTGTTGCCGTGGCGCATCATCCCGGTGCCGGCGGACACACGTAACGCAAGGAAAAGGGCGGGACCGTCGCCGGACCCGCCCTTGCCGCGTCTTTTTGTCCGTCCGGGATCAGGCCGCGCTGTCGGGGGCGGCCTTCTTGGACTTGGTCTCGGAGTAGATCAGCAGGGGCTGGGCCTTGCCTTCGATCACCTCGGCATTGACCACCACTTCCTCGACGCCCTCGAAAGTCGGCAGTTCGAACATGGTCTCCAGCAGGATGCCTTCGAGGATCGACCGCAGTCCCCGCGCGCCGGTCTTTCTCGTAATGGCCTTCTTGGCGACGGCAATCAGGGCGTCGTCGGTGAAGGTCAGGTCGACGTTCTCCATCTCGAACAGGCGTTTGTACTGTTTGACCAAGGCGTTCTTGGGCTCGGTCAGGA
>Ga0105054_10003312_pt1 | contig 25036 bp, 24 predicted proteins | sample BON02_FD_78091 | JGI IMG/M metagenome (GOLD analysis project Ga0105054, IMG submission 78091) | Freshwater microbial communities from Lake Bonney liftoff mats and glacier meltwater in Antarctica - BON-02 (megahit assembly) | ecosystem: Environmental > Aquatic > Freshwater > Ice > Glacier...
CGAGGACAATCGAAGACCTCCACAACGCAATCGCCTCGGTCATCGACCTCTACTCAGCCGACGAATGCCAGAACTACTTCAAAGCTGCTGGATATGGAGTCAAATGATGCGGAAGTGCTTTAAGAGTCCGCTGCCATGTCATCACGCCTCGTCGAAGTCTTTGTCCAGGATGTGGGCGTGGACGAAGCCCGCAGCATTCTCGAAAGCTGCAGTGCCCGCCTCTTGCAGGAAACCGTTCCCGAAGGGCGCGAAAAGTTCTCGGCCATTGTGCTCAGCCACGATTTCGAAAACCTGCTCAAACGCCTCAGTAACGCCCTGCACGACAATGAAGGATTCGTCGCCCTCGTCATCGAATTGTAGCCCGTCATCCCGCCGCTGCAGGAACCGGAGGTGGCCGGCACAGACCATGGCCAACCCGTGCGTCCGCCCACCCCGATCGAGCGCTTCCTCAGCCGCGACCGGCGCAGCACCGACGAGATCTATCACGATGTCGTCGATTCCATCGCCCTCACGCCGGAATACCTGATCACGGTCATCGTCTCGGCCCTGATCGCCGCGCTGGGCATGCGCAGCGGCCAGACCGCCATCGTCATCGGCGCCATCGTCGGCAACGGCGCCCTCGCCTGGCGTGCCGGTCGCACGCTCTTTGTCGGCGCCGTCAGCGTGCTTGTCTTCACGGCCCTGCTCAGCCTGGTGATCGACTTCGATCCGCGCACGCCGGAACTCTACAATCGCACAATCGTGCATCTCGGCGACATCGCCCTTGCCCTCGCCTCGGGCGCAGCCGGCGTGATGGCGCTCAACAAGGGCGCCTCGGCGTCTCTGGTCGGCGTCATGATCGCCGTCGCCCTCGTGCCGCCGCTGTCAGCCGCCGGGCTCTATTTCGGGCAGGGCGATATCGGTCTGGCCCTGCGCAGCCTGTTCCTGTTCGCCACCAACCTTGTCTGTATCAATATCGCGGGCATTGCGGCCTTCCTGCTACAGGGTCTGCCGCCCAAGCGCTGGCGCATCACGGCCGGCGTGCTCGGCATCTGGATCGCCATCCTGCTTGTCTTCATGGCCATGATCACCGGCCGCATCGTCCTTGGCGTGAACTGGACGGGCTAGAACCGCCAGCGCGCACCATTCGCGACATCCGGCACGAGGCTTTTGGCTGACACGGCAAACACGCGCTCGCCGCCGAGCGCGAACGCCATCAGGCCCTCCGGGAACAGCGGCACAAAGGCATCGTCCAGCACGTTCAGCCCGCCGGTAAAGGCGCCCATGGCCGGCATCACCAGCCGCGCCCCGTCGCTGGCAAAACAGCGCCGCCGCACGACGCGCCCGCGCCCTTTCACCTTCACCGCCGGATGCAGGTGCCCGGCAATCTCGCCAACCTCGCCCGTCGGCTCGTGCCGGAACACGAGGCTGCCGATCCGCAGAACTTTCGCCGCGCGCCCGCCAAGGTAGGACGGTGGATCAGGATCGTGGTTGCCCTCCACCCAGACCCAGTCATGCGCGTCGGTCAGCGCCTTGATCCGCGCCGCATAGGCCGCCGGCAGGCGCAGCTCGGCAGCCCGGTCATGGAAACTGTCGCCCAGCGAGATCACCGTCTTCGGCATCAGGGCCGCACACAGCCGCTCGACCAGGTCCAGCGTAGCGCCGGTATCATAGGGCGGCAGCATCTGCCCTCGCGCGGCATAGGCGCTGCCCTTTTCAAGATGCAGGTCGGAGACGACAAGCACGCGCTCGGCGGCCCACCACAGCGCGCCCTCCGGCAACGGTAACAGCATCTCGCCGCCGAGGTGCAGCAGCGTTTCAGAGGGGCGGGCAGCGACGGCAGTCATCCCTGATAGGTGACCCGCAATCGCGCAGCCGTCAACGCGGGCTGTCACCCGCCCAGAAACGGAATTCAAATGTCACGCAGAATCACCTGTCTTTACAAGGGTTTTAAGCTTGGCTTCCTAGGACTGGCGAGCCGACAGATAGAAACAAACCGTGATGGGGCCCTGGGGCAATGGCCAAATCTGCAGTGTCCCTGACTGATGCCTTGAGAATTGCCCGATGAATCGCGGCTTTTCCCTCTATCTCGATGCGCTGCGCTTTCTCGCCGCGCTCGCCGTCTTTGTCTCGCACCTGGCCTATGCCCGCTTCACGAACGGCAACCTGCAATGGATCCGGGACATCAATCTCGGCAGCGACGCCGTCGTCGTCTTCTTTGTCCTGTCTGGCTATGTGATCGCCTACACGACCTTCGCGCGCGATCGCGGCCGCGCTGCCTATGCCGAGGCGCGGATCGCCCGGCTCCATTCCGTCGTCATCCCGGCCCTGCTCCTCACCTTCGCGCTCGATACATTCGGCTCATCGCTACAGCCGCAAATCTACGAGGCTCCGTGGTATAATGGCGAAAACCGGATCGGCCAGCTCATCGGTGCGCTGACCTTCTCGACGCAGGTCTGGTCCAGCAATATCAATGTCGGGTCCAACGGCCCGTTCTGGTCGGTCGCCTTCGAAGCCTGGTATTATGTCGGCTTCGGAATAGCTGTTTTCTGTCGCGGCCCCATGCGCCTGGCCCTGCTGGCGCTGATTGCCCTCGTCGTCGGACCGCCCATCCTGCTGCTCGCGCCCTGCTGGCTGCTCGGCGTCGGGCTCGAGCGGACGCTCCGCCGGGACCACATGGCCACCTTGCCAAAGGCGGCCGCCTGGGGTCTCGCCCTTGCGCCCTGGGCGCTCTATGCCAGCGGCCTCGCGCTGCATGTGCCCATGCACATCACCGCGCTGACCGATGCCTTGCTTCATCGGCTCGCCCTGCCCGACTACGTGCTCGGCTTTTCCGACGAGTTCATCTGGAATTTCCTGATCGCCCTGTTGATGACCGCCCACTTCATCGGCGTTCACCGGCTCGCCCGCGAGGTTACCTGGATCAACGCCCGCGCAGGCGCAACCATCCGCTGGCTCGCCGGCGCGACATTCTCCATCTACCTGTTCCACTATCCGGTGCTCAACTTCCTGCATGGCCTGCCTGCTTTTGACAGCGCCAACCCGGCGCATCAGGTCACGCTCGCAGCCGTGGCGCTGGCCGCCTGCTTCCTGCTCGCGGAAGTCTCCGAGCGCCGCCTGCATTTCTGGAAACGCCTTGTCGGGCGCCTGCTCGGGCGTCTCGCCATCAACCGGCCAGAAGCCACCGCCCCACAGGCCTGACTTTCACTCCCGCATGGCGTCGCGCACCAGCACGTCTTCCGCCTCGCCCAGAACCGCATCCTGCACCGAGGCGCCGAACACTGGCTCGCGGCCCATTTCCAGCATCACCGGCACGGCGAACGGGCTGATACGGTCCAGCACATTGTGGTCAATCTTGCCGCGTATGCGCACCAGCATGTCCGACAGGCGCCGCACGTCGAGCAGGCCTGTCGCTGCGTCCTGCCGCGCCGCCTGCAGCAATATATGATCCGGTTCATGGCTGCGCAGCACGTCATAGATCAGGTCGCTGGAAAAACTCACCTGCCGCGAATTCTTCTCCTTGCCCGGCAGGTTGCGTGCGATCAGGCCGGACACCTGCGCGCAATGGGCAAAGGTCCGTTTCATCAGCGCGCTCTCGTCCAGCCACGCCTCGAGATCGTCACCCATCATGTCCGGATGGAACAGGTCACCCATGTCGAGGCCCGCCATGTCCTCCATCGCCCAGACGGCCATCGCATATTCGCTCGCCACAAAGCCCAGCGGCTTGGCCCCCATCCGCTCGAGCCGCCGTGTCAGCAGCATGCCCAGCGTCTGGTGCGCGAGGCGCCCCTCGAACGGATAGCAGACCATGTAATGCCGGTCCCCGCGCGGGAAGGTCTCGACCAGCAAATGATCCGGCGGCGGAATGCTTGAGCGGCGCGCCTGTACGGCGAACCATTCCCGCACCGGGCCGGGCAGCGCGTCCCACTGGGCCGGGTCATGGATCATCTGGCGCACCCGTTCGGCGAGAAAGGTCGTCAGCGGGAATTTTCCGCCATTGTAAGACGGTATCGCCGGCTTCTCGCCCACCGCCCGAACCGTCAGCACGTCAAGCCCCTCGACACCGATCAGGCGCAACACTTCGCCGCCGAACAGGAACGTATCCCCCGGCACCAGGGTCGAGATGAAATACTCTTCGATCTCGCCCAGCTTGCGGCCCGCGCGCACGGTCCGCTTGCCGTCGCCGCCTGCCCCCTTCCCCACGAAACTGGCTAGCCGTACCGACAATTGCACCGCCTCGACAATCGCCCCGACATTCATCCGGTGCTGCTGCGCATCCTGCGCCGTGCGCGCCACCCAGCGCCCGTCCGGCCGCCGCACGATCCGGTGGAACCGGTCATAGGTCTTCAGCGCATAGCCACCACTGGCGACGAAATCGACGATCCGCTCGAACGTTTCCCAGTCGAGATCCGCATAAGGTGCCGCGCGGATGATCTCCTCATATAGCGGCACCAGGTCGAACCCGTCACCGCAGGCCCGGCCCATCACATGCTGCGCCAGCACGTCAAGCGATCCCTGCCTCAGGCCCTCACCATCAATCTCGCCCGCCTCCACCGCCGCTTCAGCCGCCCGGCATTCGAGCACTTCGAACCGGTTCGTCGGCACCAGCACCGCCCGGCTCGCCTCGTCCATCCTGTGGTTCGCTCGGCCGATCCGCTGGATCAGCCGCGCAGCGCCCTTGGGTGCGCCCATCTGGATCACGAGGTCCACCTCGCCCCAGTCGATGCCGAGGTCGAGCGTCGAGGTGCACACCACGGCTTTCAGCTGACCCGCCGCCATCGCTGCCTCGACCCGCACACGCTGGTCCTTGGCCAGCGAGCCATGGTGCAGCGCGATCCGCAGATTGTCGTCATTCACCCGCCACAGCTCCTGGAACATCACTTCGGCCTGGCTGCGCGTATTGACGAAGACCAGCGCCATCTTCGCTGCCTTGATCACCTCATACACTTCCGGCACCGCGAACCGCCCGGAATGGCCCGACCACGGAATCCGCTCCCGCGAGACAAGGATATCCACTTCCGCCGACACCCCACCCTCGGCGCGGATGATGCGCGCGTCCGGCGCCAGCCATCGCGCCAGGGCCTCCGGCTCCTTCACCGTCGCCGACAGGCCGATGAACCGGCAGGCCGGGGCCCAATTGCCAAGCGTCGCGAGCCCCAGCGACAGCAGGTCGCCGCGTTTCGAGGCTGCCATCGCATGCACCTCGTCGACGATCACGCATTTCAGGTCGGCAAAGAAATCCTTCGCATGGTCCGAGGCGATGAACAGGGCCAGCTGTTCCGGCGTCGTCAGCAGCACGTCCGGCGGCGTACGCCGCTGCCTCTGGCGCACATGGGAGGGCGTGTCGCCCGTGCGTGTCTCGATCCGGATGCCCAGCCCCGTGTCGCCGACCGGCGCCATCAGGTTGCGCTGCACATCCACGGCCAGCGCCTTCAACGGCGAGATATACAGCGTGTGCAGGGCCGGGATGCCCGTCTTCGACCGCCGCCCCTTGTCCTCCAACTCGATCAGGCTCGCCAGGAATCCCGCCAGCGTCTTGCCCCCGCCCGTCGGCGCGATCAGCAGCGCGCTATCGCCCGCCAGCGCCGCCTCGGTCAGCGCCAGCTGGTGCGGCCTCGGCTGCCAACCCCGCGCACCAAACCAGCCGGCAAAGGGTTCGGGCAAGGTAAACACGGGGGCGGCGCTATCTGGCATGTCGGGAATTAAACTATCGCAAGACGGGACACTTGCCTCTTTATTTTCAGGCGCGATTCAGGTGAACCTTGTTGTCTGGCCAGTTCAAGCGTCAACACAAGGGTCTGATCATGCACCGCTCGCTCCTCCCGCTGTCCCTGTTCGCTCTCCTGGCGTGGCAGGCGCTCGCCGGAACCCCGCTCCAGGAGGCGCTCGCCGCCAGTCCGGACGGGCCGCTCTACATATTCGATGTGATCGTCCAGAATGACGGCACCGACGCGATGATGCGGGTCGACCCGACCCGGCCGGAAGGCGAACGCCTCACCGTGATCTCTCCGCCACGCAAAGACTGGAGCGACGATTTCAGCAAGCAGGTCAAAAAGATGCAGGCCGATACCGATGGCGATATCTGGTGCAGCAACCTTGGAAACAACATTCCGGATGATGCCGCGCTCGAGTCCGAAACGGCCACGACCGCCACCTATACTTACGCCCCCCGGGTCGGCGCTGAACCCGGCGACATGGACGACATTCTCAAATACCTCAAAGGCAAGGTTGTCGTCGCCAAGGACGACCCGGCCATCCTGTCGGTCGAGATGGTCGCCGAAAAGCCCTTCAGGCCGCTCCCGATTGCCCGGATCAGCCAGTTCGAAATGAAAGTCGCCTGCAACCGCGCACCCGACGGGCGAACGCATGTCGCCCGCGTCAATGTCGATATCAGCGGATCCGCCATGATGAAGGATTTCAGAGAGTCCGAACGTCAGACGATCACCAACCTGAAAGCCGTGCCCGAGTCCGGCATGGGCGCGAAATAGGCCCCGCGCCGGACTATTGCCCGGCGAGAAACTTCGCCCGCTCTTTCGGCGACATGTTCTCCAGTTCGGCATCAAGCTCGGCCTGGGCCCTGAGCGCCGAACGTTCGTCGTCCGCTGCCTGCAGCGCCATTAGCACGTCGCGGGTAAAATCATTGATCTCGAAATTTGCGCCGCCATTCGCGTCATAGCCGCGGCGCACGATCACCGCATTCATGCTGGGCGCGATGACGACAAACTGCCCCCGGTTGCCCGCCATGTAGAACGTGCCTTCGGGAACCCCCGCCGCATCATTCATCAGCCAGAATTGCGCGCCATAGCCGGGTCCGCTCTCCGGTTGCGCCGGGGCTGGCGTACGCACGAATTCCGCCCAGCCTTCCGGCAGCAGGCGTTCATTGCCCCACAGGCCGTCCTGCAGGTAGAGCTGGCCAACCCGGGCCAGGTCGCGCGCCGTTGACCAGACCTGGCTTGAGGCGATGAAATCGCCGTTCCAGTCGATTTCCATGGTCGTGTGCGCCGCGCCGATCTTGTTCAGCAGGCTCTCATACGGGAAGCGATGGAACGCATTGTCATCGTTCATCGACTCGCGCAGCGACCGCATCGCGATCAGCGTGTCATTGTTTGAATATTTGAACCGCGTGCCCGGCATGGCTTCCAGCACCTTGCTGCCCGCCTGGTCGACCACCCGCCCGCCGCCGAAATAGATCCGGTCGGTGCGCGCACCGCTCCCGCCGCTGTCGAGGCCGCTCGCCATGTGCATCAGGTTGCGGATCGTGATTATCCGGCGCGGATCGGCGCCATTGTTCCAGTCGGCGATCACTGCCGGATAATCGATATCGATCAGGCCGTTGCGCCGGGCCGCGCCCAGAACGGTGGCCGCAATCGACTTGCCGGCAGACCATGTCCGCTGCGGCGTCTCATGGTCCACGCCAAGCGCATAGCGCTCAGCCACGACCTGCCCGTCGCGCACAACGAGCACCGCGCTGGTGCGCGTGCCATTGCCATAGGTGCGCTCGTCAAAGGCGAACGAGACCGGCGCTTCAAGCCGCTCGGCCTCTTCGGTGCGCAGCTGGATCTTCACGTTCGCGCCGATGGCACTGCCCCGGTCCTGCGCCGGCGCGGCCGGCCAGCTGGCGAAATGCGGCAGGAAGGAAATCATGCTGAAATCGGCACCAATCGGCAGCTGAGTGCAGCCGAATCCGGGGCGCCAGGCGGCGATGCGCGGCGGCATCATCCCCGAATAGGTCACCGACACGGTCTTCATGGCCGTATTGACCTGCGCCTTCGGCAGCGTGTCGAACGCGCGCTGGTAATCCGGGTAGATGCCGCTGAGATCATTCTGGTCGATCTCGGCCATCGACTGGCCCGCTGTGAACAGGTCGGAACAGGCGAAGGCAGCTTTCCAGCCAGCCGCCAGCGCCAGGTCCATATCGTCTGTATTGCCGCCCTCCTGGGCAAAGGCCGCAGAGGCGGATACTGCAAGTGCAGCAAGGGACACGATCACGGCGGACACTGGACGCATGGACAAGTCTTTCCTGTTACGGGTGCCAGTGTATGCACACGATTTCATGTCGCAAGTATGGCGAGGCGGTTAGGGATTTGGCAACCTGTCCTCACCCCTCCAGCAACGACGTGAAGCGCATCCGCCCGACCCGCGCTGGACACGTGGCCGAAATGGGCGAATATGTTCGGGTTAACGCAACGGCAGGCGCTCCCGGGCGCCGACGGCTCGCCCGACGAGAATGTTGTCGAACCGGCAGACACGGTCGCGATGCCCGACGGAAATGATGGAGACGACATGACCAGCTTCAAGCTCAACGGAAAACCCTTCACGATCGACACCGATCCCGACACGCCCCTGCTCTGGGTAATCCGCGACGAGGCCAACCTCACCGGTACCAAGTTCGGTTGCGGCGTTGGCCAGTGCGGTGCCTGCACCGTCCATATCGGTGGCGTGGCCGTCCGGTCCTGCATCACACCGGTAAGCACTGTCGACGGTGAGGAGATCACCACGATCGAAGGCCTGGATCCGAACAGCGCGCATCCCGTCCAGGTGGCCTGGCAGGAACTCCAGGTACCGCAATGCGGCTACTGCCAGTCGGGCCAGATCATGCAGGCCGCCGCAGCCCTCGCCGAAGACCCCAACGTGTCGGACGAGGATATCGACTCGATCATGACCGGGAACCTGTGCCGCTGTATGACCTATACCCGCATCCGGGCCGCCATGCGCCAGGCCGCCGACGCTATGAAGGGAGGCTGAGACTCATGTCACGCTTCACACGCACCACTGATTTGTCCGCCCCGACCGCTCTCTCGCGGCGCGGCTTTCTCATCACCACGGCTGGCGGCGGTCTCGCCTTCAGCTTCCTGACCGCCTGCGGCGCTAAGGATGCACCGGGTGACGCCACCAAAATAGACGCCGAGCTCTATGCCCCCTCGCTCTGGTATGCCATCGGCGCCGACGGCATTGCGACGATCAACATCATCCGCGCCGAGATGGGCCAGCATGTCGGCACGGCGCTCGCGCGGATCCTCGCCGACGAGCTTGAAATCCCGTGGGACAATGTCCGCATCAAGCAGGTCGACTCCGATCCGAAATGGGGCCTCATGGTCACCGGCGGCAGCTGGTCTGTCTGGCAGACCTTCCCGATCTATTCCCAGGCCGGCGCAGCTGGCCGCACCGCATTGATCGAAGCGGGCGCCGCCGCCCTCGGGGTCGATGCCGCAACCTGCACCGCCCGCAATGGCGAAGTCATCTCCGGCAGCAAGACGATCAGCTATGCCGACATCGTCAAGAAGGGCGTCAACAAGACCTTCACGCCCGAGGAACTCGCTGCCCTCCCGGTCAAACCTGCTGCAGAACGCCGCCTGATCGGCAAGCCGGTCATGGCGCGCGACATCAGGGAGAAGACCAACGGCACCGCCCTCTACGGCATCGACGCCAAGGTCGACGGCATGGTCTATGCCCGGCCCATCATGCCGCCGACGCGCAATGGGTCGAAAGTCAATTCCGTTGACGACAGCGCCGCGAAATCGGTGAAGGGCTACCGGCAGAGCCTCGTGATCGACGACCCTTCCGGCACCGTGACGGGCTGGGTCATGGTGATCGCAGACACCTATCCGGCAGCCATCAAGGCAGTTGACCTCGTCAAGGTCGACTGGACCCCCGGCCCGACATCCAAGGTCTCCGAAAAGCAGATCCAGGACCATGCCGGCAGCCTGCTCGACGATCCGTCGAACGGTGCCATTCTCGACACCGGCGTCACCGACACGACCGCAGCCTTCGCCACCGCGACAACGAAAGTGGAAGCCACCTACACGACCGGCACTGCGCTCCACATGCACCTCGAACCCGTCAATGCCCTCGCTTTCGAAAAAGACGGCATTATGGAAATCCACACCGGCAACCAATGGCAAAGCCTCGTACTGCCCTGGCTCGCCACGGCGCTTGGCATGCCCGAGGACAAGATCGTCATGCGCACCTACCGGCTCGGCGGCGGTTTCGGCCGCAGGCTGAACGGCGACTATGCCGTGCCAGCCGCCCTCGCCGCCAAGGCGCTGGGCAAGCCGGTCAAGATGGTGCTCACACGTGAGGACGATACCCGCATGGACTCCGTGCGCTCGCCCAGCGTCCAGCGTCTCCGCCTTGCCGCCGACGCCGATGGAAAGGTCACCGGCATGGAACAGCATGTCGCCGCCGGCTGGCCGACCCAGGTCATGGCGCCCTTCTTCATGCCGAACGGCGTGAACGGAGTGGCCTATGACCCCTTCGCCATCAGCGGCGCGGACCATTGGTACACGGTCGGTGCGCACCGCGTCCGCGCCGTCTCGAACGATCTTGCCAACAGCACGTTCCGACCAGGCTGGCTGCGCTCGGTCGGGCCCGGCTTCACCAATTGGGCGCTGGAAAGCTTCATGGACGAAGCGGCCCACACGCTCGGCAAGGACCCGGTCGGTTTCCGCTTGGCCCTGCTTGACGGCGCAGGCATCAATGCGGGCTCGGCGCCGAACGCCGTCGGTGGCGCGCTACGCCAGGCCGAAGTCGTGCGCCGCTGCGCCGCCAAGGCCGGCTGGGGCAAATCACTCCCCGCGGATTCGGGAATCGGCTTGGCAAGCAGCTTCGGCCAAGAGCGCGGCATGCCGACATGGGTCGCCTGTGCAGCGCAGGTCCATGTCGATCGCGCCAGTGGCCGCGTCACGGTCGAGAAGCTGACACTGGTGGCCGATGCCGGAACGATCGTCGATCCGGACGGCGCGCTGGCGCAAATGCAGGGTGCAGCCCTCTGGGGCCTCTCGCTCGCACTGCACGAGGGCACGGAGTTCGTGAACGGACAGGTCAAGGACCTGAATCTCGGCCCCTACACGCCGCTGCGCCTCGCCGATGTGCCGGAACTCGACATCAGTTTTGTCGAGAGCACCGAAGTACCGGTCGGCCTTGGCGAACCCGCCACAACAGTCGTCGGCCCGGCGATCGGCAATGCGATCTTCAACGCTGTCGGTGCACGCCTGCGCCATATCCCGATCACGCCGAAAGCGGTCCTGGCGGCGCTCTAGTCCGCCAACTCACCCGTTAGCGGGTTGCCGCGCGATGCAGGGCGAGACCTTTGGCGACGGCGCCGAAGCGGTCATTGGCTGACAGGGCGGCATTGCCGAACCGTCGTGTCAGCCGTTCCTGCACCAGCGGGATGAACGTGGAGCCGCCCACCATCACGATATCGGTGATCTGGTCCGGAGACACGCCCGCCCGCTTCAGGCAGTCTACGGCCACCGCATCCATTTTCGAGATCGCCTCATCAATGAGCCCCTCGAACGTCCCGCGCGCGACCAGCCGCTCGAGATGCGCCTCCGGCGTGTCATAGACGAAAGTCTGCTGGTCTGCCTCGCTGAGGCCGATCTTGATCTGCTCGGTGCGCTTGGCATAGGTGTGCGCTTCATGGGTGCGCACCAGATGGTCGAACGCCCGGATCCCGCGACTGTCCGGGCTGTTCATCATCATCCACTTGATCTGTTTCTGGGAGTCGCGCGTGTAGAGCTTGTTCAGGCTCTTCCAGTCAGACAGCGTCGAATAGGGCGCCGATGGCGCCGGCAGCCCGTTCAGCGCCAGCGTCTCGCCATGCCCGAACAGGTGCGAGAGTTCGAAGAAGCTCAGCATGTGGTCGAAATCATTGCCGCCAACATACAAGCCGGTACTCCCCAGCACGTCGAAGCCGGCATTGTCGGGTGATATGCGCACGACCGAAAAATCGGACGTGCCGCCCCCGATATCGACTACGAAGATCAGCTTTTCCCGGCCGGTCGGGAAGGTCACCGAGCGCGCCGCCGCCACCGGCTCTTCGAGGAATTCGACATGGGCAACGCCCGCCGCGTGAAGGCAGGCTTCCAGGATGGTCTGCGCGCGTTTGTCGAGATCCGCATGCTTGTCATTGAACGAGACCGGGCGGCCCTGGATGACAGACTCGACGCGCTGCCCCGTCTGCTCTTCCGCATTGGCAATCACCCGGCGCAGGAAATGCACGATCACGTCGCGGAACGGCAAGCGCCGGCGTCCGAGCTCTGTCGTCTCGTCAATCAGCGACGAGCCGAGGACCGACTTGATCGAACGCATCAACCGGCCCTCTTCGCCGGACTCATAGGCGCTCACCGCCTGTGACCCGATGGCGTACTCGCCGGAATCCAGGCCGTAGAACACGGCTGTCGGGATCGACGTGGCGTCCGGCTCCAGCGCAATCAGGGCGGCGCCATCCGGACCGCGAAACGCGATCGACGTGTTCGATGTGCCGAAATCGATGCCAACTTGCATGAGGAACGCCCTTGATGCGGCCCAGTCGCCTACCCCACTTGGCCGCAAAGCGGAAGGGACCGCGTCCCGCCCCTTCCCCCATTCCCGCAATCGCCTACATTCAGGTCATGCTCCGGCCCGACCTCCTCCTGCAGCCCACGCCCAAGGGCCTTTACTGCCCGCCGGGGGATTTCTACCTCGATCCCGTGCGCGGCGCGGTCGAACGGGCCGTCATCAGCCACGGCCATTCCGACCATGCGCGCGGAGGCCACGGCAAGGTGCTCGCCCATCCGGACACGCTCGCCATCATGGCCTGCCGCTATGGCCAGACCTTCGCCAAATCCACGCAGGGGCTGGACTATGGCGAGACCGTCGAGATCAACGGCGTCACCGTCTGGCTGGCGCCCGCAGGCCACATCCTCGGCTCGGCGCAGGTCGTGGTCGAGCACAAGGGCCTGCGCATGACATTCACCGGCGACTACAAGCGCCGCTTCGACCCGACCTGCGCCTCGTTCGAGCCGGTGGCAAACACGCATGTGTTCATCTCCGAGGCGACCTTCGCCCTCCCCGTCTTCCGCCACCCGGACACGGGCGGCGAGATTACCCGCCTCCTGCACAGCCTGCAGGCCTTTCCCGAGCGCGCCCATTGCGTCGGCGCCTATTCCCTTGGAAAGGCACAGCGCGTCATCCGCCACCTGCGCCTCGCCGGCCATGACGCCCCGATCTTCATCCATCCCAGCCTCGAAAAGCTCTGCGCCCACTACCAGTCCGTCGGCATCGACCTCGGCACGCTCATCACTGTCTCGTCCGGCGACGTGCCGAAAGCCGAACGCGAAACCTTTCGCGGCGAGATCATCGTCGCCCCGCCCGGCAGTTTCGAGGGCAAATGGGCGCAGAACTTCCCTGACCCCGTCATCGCCTTCGCGTCGGGCTGGATGAGCATCCGCCAGCGCGCCAAACAGCGCGGCGTGGAGCTGCCGCTGGTGATCTCGGACCATGCCGACTGGGACGAACTGACCGAAACGGTGCGCGAAGTGAACCCGGAAGAGCTCTGGGTCACCTATGGCCGAGAAGACGCCCTCGTACGCTGGGCCGAACTGGAGGGCCGCCGCGCCCGCCCCCTGCGCATGGTCGCCTATGCTGACGAGGCCGGTTGACCGCGCCCCGGCAAGGGGCCTTTAGTAACGGCTATAGGTGTATTCAAAGGGGACGACATGAAACGCCCAGCCCTCCTCGCGGCCAGCGCCGCCCTGCTCGTGCTTGCCGGCTGCGACGCCATCAAGGTGCCCGGTCTCAATCCGCCGGACGAAAAAGCCGCCAGTCCCGTCGACCAATTGCCTGCGGACGCGTTCGACGACAACGTGACCAGTTCGGTCGAAGTCGTGCCCGACACGCCCGCCACGGAAACTACGATCGAAGCGCCAGCAAACGCGGCCGATACGCCGCCTGCGACGGATGAGACCGCTCCCACTGAAACCGCGCCTGCAGATGGCGCGATAGACGACGCCGCTGACGAGACTGCCCTCGATCCCGAGTCCGCTGGCGGCCTCGCCCTGACGATTCAGGCACCCCTGCCGACGCTGGCCGCGCTGAACGCAGCCAGCTGTGGCCGCCCCGCTGACAGCCCGCCGACGCCGACCGTGGCCATGGTCGCGGGTGCCACCACGCTGGAAGCGCCCTCGGTCGGCGCGGAGGCCGTCAACGGCCTCGCCGCCACCCTCGCCAGCTTTCCCGGCATCGTGAAGCTCGAACCTCGCAACCCGCAGGCTGACGGCACCATCGCCAGCGGTCATTGCGGCGCCACGCGTATCGCAAGGAACTGGTTCGTCACCGCCGCCCATTGCGTGGACGACGACTATCAGGAACTCCGTCTCATCGCAGACGCGGCCAACCTGCGCAGCCCGCTCGCCAAGGTCACCAGCGGCACCGTCGCCGTCTGCCATGGCGGCTATCTCGGCACCGCCAATGGCTATGCCAATGACCTCGCCCTGATCCGCCTCGATGACGACCAGGTCGCCCCCATCGCCGACGTGCCGATCGCCCGCTATGGCGCCACTGTAAAGCCGCTCGCACCGGCCAATTACCCGACCGCCGACATGGCCGGTTGGGGCCTTACCCATTATGGCGGCCAGCTCTCGAATGACCTGCTGACCACAAAGCTTGCCATCACCGCTGACGGGCCGTCCCTGATCAATGTCGCCAGCGCCGGCGGCGCAGGCCCCTGTGTCGGCGACAGCGGCGGCCCGCTCTATGTGACGGAGGCCGACGGCACTCGGACGGTTGTCGGCGTATTGTCAGTGGTCGAGCAGAACCGCACCACCGGCGAATTCTGCGCCGGCGACTATAATGGCCGCTACACCAACCTGCAGGGCTATGCCGGCTGGATGGACGCTGTCATGGCGCGCTGCGACGCCAATCCGGATGGTTGCAAATAAGGCGTCACCTCGCCCCGTGATCTAGACGATCGGAGGGGCTCATCCTGAGCGAAGTCGAAGGACGAGGCCCGGGAGAGTTGTGCGTGCGGCCCGCGCCCGTCCTTCGACTTCGCTCAGGATGAGCGCTCCATGCGTCTTGTTTCCGGGGCCCTCGGCCTTTGCAGCGTTGGAGCCCGGCTAAATCCCGACCTCGAGCATTTCCTGGTAGGCAGGCCGCGCCCGCATCTTTTCCAGCCAGGCCTTGGTCGCCGGGCGGTTTGCCAACGCGCCCATGGAATCGGCCATCTGGATCTGGAAGCCCATCAGGCAGTCGGCGGCCGTAAAGCGCTCGCCGGCAAAATAGGCATATTTGGACAGGTGCGCCTCAATCGTACTCGCAGCTTTCTCGCGCTCTGCCGCCATCATCGCCTCGACCGGGTTGCCGGTCATGTCGACGCGCCGGAAATAGACCTGCAGCAGGCCCGGCAGGAACACGGCGCCCTCGGCGGCATGCAGCCATTCCAGGTAGCGCGGGAATTCCGGCGAGTTCGGGCGTGGGTGCAGCTGGTAGGCCGTATCGTACTTGCCCATCAGGTATTCCGCTATGGCGCCGGTTTCCGCGATGACGACGTCGCCGTCTTCCAGCAGGGGCGACTTGCCCATCGGGTGAATCTTCAACAGGTCCGGCGGCGCAAGGTTGGTCGTCTCATCGCGCTTGTAGTGGACGATCTCGTGCGGCACGCCGATTTCGGCGAGAAGCCAGACAATCCGCTGCGAGCGTGAGGCGTTAAGATGGTGGAGCGTGAGCGTCATGAATGGATGTCCCTTGGTAATTGGCTGCTTTTTAACAGTCACGCGCCTTGTTTCGACGCTGTCATGCCGCGTGTTTGGCCTTATGTAGGATTGTATGCAAGCCTTTGCCGACCTGCTTGACAGACTTGTGCTCACGCCGTCGCGTAACGGCAAGCTGCGCCTGATGGTGGATTATTTCGCCACGGCGCCTGATCCGGGCCGCGGCTATGCGCTCGGCGCGATCACCGGCGATCTCGATATCCCGAACGTCAAACCGGCCATGATCCGCGCCCTCATGGACGGGCGCATGGACCCGGAACTCTTCGCGCTGTCCTATGATTATGTCGGCGACCTTGCCGAAACGGTCAGCCTGGTCTGGCCGGACGTGCGCGGCGCCAATCGCACACCGCCGCTCTCCGACATTGTCGAAACGCTGACCGCAGCCCCCCGCGCCGAGGCGCCAAAGCTCGTCGCAGGCTGGCTCGACGGTCTCGACGCGACTGGCCGCTGGGCGTTCCTGAAACTGCTGACCGGCGGCCTGCGCATCGGTGTATCGGCCCGTCTCGCCAAGCTCGCGCTCGCGGATTTCGGCGACAAGGACGCCACCGAAATCGAGGAAATCTGGCACGGCCTCGCCCCGCCTTATGAAAGCCTGTTCGCCTGGCTCGAAGGCCGCGCCGACAAGCCGGCACCGGACATCGCTGCACCGTTCCGTCCGGTCATGCTCGCCCATCCCCTGGTGCCCAAGGCGGACCGCGACACGCCCGAGGCGGTCGACCCCGCCCTGATCACTGCGGAGACGTTCGCTGCCGAGTGGAAATATGATGGCGTCCGCGTCCAGGCCTCGGCAGCCGACGGCGCGCGGCGCATCTACACTCGCACCGGCGACGATATTTCCCACGCCTTCCCGGACGTTGTCGCCGCAATGGAATTCGACGGCACGCTCGACGGCGAACTCCTTGTGCGCAATGCAGACGGCACGGTCGCTCCGTTCAATGCGCTGCAGCAGCGCCTAGGTCGCAAGACCGTCTCGAAGCGCCAGCTGGAGACGCACCCCGCCTTCATTCGCGCCTATGACCTGCTGCAAGACGGCATCCGCGACCTGCGCGGCGAGGCCTTCCGCGAACGTCGCATCCATCTTGAAGCCTTTGTCCTCGGCATCGAGAGCGACCGGTTCGACCTCTCCCCACTCGTGCCGATCACCACACTCGCCGCGCTCGACGATGCCCGCCTCGATCCGCCCGCGCCGGACATCGAAGGCGTCATGCTGAAGCGCTGGGACAGCCCCTATCTCGCCGGACGCCCCAAGGGTCTCTGGTACAAGTGGAAGCGCGATCCCTACCTCGTCGATGCCGTGCTGATGTATGCCCAGCGCGGCCACGGCAAGCGCTCCAGCTTCTATTCCGATTTCACGTTCGGTGTCTGGCGCGTGGAAGACGGCGAGGACAGGCTCACCCCTGTCGGCAAGGCCTATTTCGGTTTCACCGACGAGGAACTGAAGCGACTCGACGCTTTTGTCCGTGCCAACACGATTGACCGGTTCGGCCCGGTCCGCTCCGTTACGGCCAACAAGGAGACCGGCGTGGTTCTGGAAGTGGCCTTCGAAGGCCTGCAGCGGTCGCCCCGCCACAAGTCCGGCCTGGCCATGCGCTTTCCGCGCATCAATCGCATCCGCTGGGACAAGCCGACCGCCGAGGCTGACCGGATCGAAACGCTGGCAGCGATGTTGCCGGACTAGCCGAAGCTTTCACAAGGAAGGCGCAGGCGCAGAGGCCGCCGCGTTAGCGGCGAACAGCCTCGAGCAAACAAAAAAAGGTCAGGCGCTCTGCGAGCCCGACCCTTTCCGGAATTTCAGAAGCTGTCCTATATTAGACGGTTTCTTTGAGTTCCTTGGCGACGCGGAAGGCAACCTTCTTGGACGCCTTGATCTTGATCGCTTCGCCCGTTGCCGGGTTACGGCCCATGCGTGCGAGGCGCTTGCGCACTTCCAGCGTGCCGAGGCCGTTCATGCGAATCCGCTCGCCTTTCTTGAGGCGTTTCGTGATCCGAACGGCCATGTCGTCGAACAGTTCTTGTGTTTGTTTCTTGGTGAGGCCATGAGCCTCAGCCATTTCGACCGACATCTGACGCAGGGTCACAGTCGTTGCCGTTTTCGGTGCTGCCTTGGCAGCCGCAGCAGGTGCAGCTTTAGCAGCGGGCTTCTTCGCCGCGACAGCTTTGGTCGCAGCCGGTTTCGCAGCCGCGCGCGCAGTTGCCGGTTTGGCAACAGCTTTCTTGGCTGCAGTTTTAGCAGGGGCCTTCTTGGCCACAGGTGTCTTTGCCATGAGCAAAATCCTTTGTTGAGTCTTCGCAGAGAGGGCGGCCTATAACGCGAATCCGGCCGGTGCCATCACACTTTTGTCAGTGCAACCAATTTGCCCTCCAGCCATTCAGGGTCATATGTCGTCCATGCAAAAACAGCCGCCTGTGATTCTGCTCCTGCTCGCCGTGCTGCAACCGCTGTCTGGAGCGCTGGCGCCGCTGCTTGGCGTCGGCACGCCGATTGGCAATGCGACACGCGACCTCGGCGCGCCTGAACAGCCCCTGCCAGTCTTCTTTGCGATCTGGAGCCTGATTTTCCTCGCCTATTTCGTGTTCGCCCTGTTCGCCGTCTTTCGCCGCGAGCCGTGGATGGATCGAATCACCCCGGCCCTGATCATTGCCGGCATGCTGAACGTGATCTGGATGTTGAGCGCCCAACTGATCGTGTCCCCGCCGCTCGACTTTGCACTCCTGTTTCCGATTGCCGCCGCAGCCTGGTTTGCGGCCTACAGGTTTGACCGGATACGCGGCATGGGTGGCAGCCCGGCCAAACTCGTCGCCGATATGGCCACCGGCCTGCTCGCTGGCTGGATCACGGTCGCGATCGCCATCTCGATCCCGCTGACGATTCGCCATTTCACCACGCTCGGCGCAACCGACTATCCGTGGCAGATGCTGTGGGCGACGCTGGTGCCCGCCGCGCTTGCGGCATGGGCCTTCAGCCATATTGTCAGTCGCAGCATCTGGTTTTTTGTTTCGCTCGCATGGGGCCTCGTCGGCATCCTGCTCAACAACTGGACCGTCACCGGCATGACCTGGCTCGCCATCGTCACCGGCGCCCTCACCATTCTCATCCTATACGTGCGGCTGACGCGCGGCGCCCACGGTGCGCGCGGTCAAGCCTGAACCCCCGGAGTAATTCATGGACTTTCTGAACGATATCGACTGGCAAGCCATGATTGCCGAACACTGGCCCGTCCTTGCTGCCTATGGCCTGAAGGCCCTTGGTGCCTTCATCGTCCTGATAATCGGCCTGCGCATCTCCGGGGCCATGGCCAGTATGGTCCGCAGAGAGGCCGTCAAGCGACCGAACATCGACGAGACCCTCGGCAGCTTTTTTGCGTCGCTCGTCCGCTGGTTCCTGACAGCCGCCACGATCATCGCTGCGCTGCAACTGTTCGGCGTACAAGCCACCAGCTTCGTCGCCATCCTCGGCGCCATGACCCTGGCCATCGGCCTGTCATTGCAGGGCGCCCTCGGCAATATCGCGTCGGGCATCATGATCATGCTGTTCCGGCCTTATGGTGTCGGCCAGTATGTCGAGGTTGCGGGCGTTGGCGGCACGGTCAAGGAAATCAACTTGTTCCAGACCATTCTTGCGACACCGGACAATGTTCAGGTCATCGTGCCCAACAGCAAGGCCATCGACGGCATCATCAAGAATTATGCAGGCTATACGACACGCCGCATCGATCTCGTTTTCGGCATCGATTATGGCGACGGCATGGAGCATGCGATCAGCGTGATTGAAGGCGTGATCAAGGCCGACAGCCGTGTGCTCGCAGACCCTGCGCCTGTCGTGCGGGTCGACAATCTCGGCGCCAGTTCCGTCGACATCATTGCCCGCCCATGGGTGAAGACGCCTGACTATTGGGAGACCCGCTGGGCCCTCACCATGAACGTCAAGGCAGCGCTCGACGCGGCCGGCATCTCCATTCCGTATCCGCACCAGGTCAACGTGAACAAGGACTAGCGCTCAGCAGCAACCGCCAACCGGGGCCGCAGCCGACACGTCCCCGGCAGCGAACACGTCCGGCGCGGCGCATCCGGGGAACAGGCCGAAATGCCTGTCGCCTGCGCCGATCACCTGGAAATGGGGCGCAAACCGCGTGTCCATTAGCATGGCCAGCGTATTGCCGCAGACCGGGAACACCCTGCCCTGCTCGATATGATGTTCGGCGTCGAGGATGAATACCTCTTCCATGCCTTCCACGCCGCCGCGATAGATCACGGCCTGGCCATAATCCTCGCAGGCGGGCTCCAGCCCCTCCAGCTTGAACAGGCGCGCCGTCACCGAGGCAAACCGGATCGCCCCGAGCTTCGCCTTCAGCGCCGGATCAAGGATTGCCAGTGGACGGTGGCTGATGACGCGCAGATCGGCAAAGCCCGCCGCTTGCGCCACCGCGTGGTAGTCGCCCCAGTAAAGCGCGCCTGACAGGCATTCGCCGTAGAGGACCGGATCCTTGACGAGGTCTGCCGGTATCCGGCGGTCGGCATAGACATCCGAGAAATACAGCTCGCCGCCCGGCTTCAGCAACCGGTGCGCCGCGCGGAACACGGCGGGCTTGTCGGTGCAGAGATTGATCACGCAGTTTGAAATGATCAGGTCGAAGCTGCTAGGCTCCAGATCCAGCGCGTCCAGGTTTTCCAGCTCACCTTCAAGGAAACGCGTGTTCGGAGCCGCATACCCGAAGGCCTCGGCATGCCAGTTCTCATGTTCACGCGCCACCGCCAGTTGCGCCTCGGTCATGTCGACACCCGTCACAAGGCCCTCAGGCCCGACAAGGCTCGCCAGCGCATAGACGTCGCGCCCGGCGCCGCAGCCGAGATCGAGCACCCGCAGGCCGCCAAGCTCGGCCGGAATCGCCAGGCCGCAGCCGTAATAGCGCGCCGCAACCGCGTCATGCACCCGGCCCAGCGCCGTGCGCACATGCAGGGGCGGCGCCGCATCCGTCGTACACGCATCTGTGCGCAGGTCTGACGTGGATTTCAGGATATCCCCGTAATATTCCTGGACGACCTGCCTGTTCATGCGCTTGCTCCCGATGGCTGACCGGGCCCGACTGCCGCAACTGACGGGTTTCTTCCAGTCACCAATGCGTGAAAGGTGAGTTGAAGCCCGCAACGGCCCATGACAAGAGTGCAACATGATGCCTGAATTCGACATGACTGGCTGGCCCGCCTGGGCGCAGGCCGCTGAGCCCCAGGTCCTGAAATGGTCGCTGGTCCTTGCCGCGACAATCGCCATCTGGATTGTGGCCGTTCTGGTCAAGCGGCTGGTTGCGCTCTTCGGCAGGCTGGTGACGCCGAAGGACCAGGACTTCGAAGGCTCCAGCTGGGACCTCGGCGCCTCGGTTACCCGCATGTTTGCGCTGATCCTTATGTCGCCCCTGCCCCTCGGCCTTGCAGGCTATGACTGGCGCACTTTGGTCGAAAGCCGGGGACCCGGCGCCGTCGCCGCAGTCGCCATTCTGCTCGTGGCAATCCTGTTCGCGAACTGGGTCGCCCGCTCGATGCGCAATTTCGGCGGCAAGGCACACCGCCGCACGGGCGCGGATGACACATTGTTTGCCTTTGCCGGGTCGCTGGTCAAATACCTGATCTTCGCGGTCGCCATCGTCACGGCGCTGACCCAGCTCGGCTTCCCGACGACCTCGCTTGCCGCCGTCCTCGGCGCACTCGGCCTGGCCATCGGCCTTGGCCTGCAGGACACGATGAAATCGGTCGCCGCCGGGGTTATGCTGGCCATCCTGCGCCCGTTCCGCATCGGCGACTATGTCAGCCTGGCCGGTCTCGAAGGCGAGGTCACCGACATCTCCCCCTTCACCACATCGCTCAAACAGGTCGACAACAAGATCGTCATCGTCACCAATGACAAGGTCTGGAGCGATGCGCTGGTCAACCATACGCGCCAGACGCGCCGCAAGTTCGACCTCTATTTCGACATGTCCTATGACGACAATATGGACCATGCGCTGAAAGTCCTGCTGGATACGGCCAATGACCATCCGCGCGTACTGTCAAAGGCGGAAACCTGGGTCGGCGTGCACGCGCTCGCCGACTGGAGCGTCAAGCTGCGCCTGCGCGCCTGGGTCGCGACACCCGAATTCGTGCAGGTCCGCGCCGACCTCACCAAGGCCATCAAGGAAGCCTTCGACCGTGAAGGCATCACCATTCCTTATCCGCACCAGGTCAATGTCGCCTACAAGGGCAACACCGAAGTGAACAAACCGGAACATGAGTGAGAATGAACCGCCCGTTGTAGAGCCGCTTGCGCCGCCGCCCGGACCGGCGCCCAAGGTCAAGGCCAAGGCGGAAAAGCCGCCGCCCCGGTCGGTGCTGCTGCGCCTGTTCGGCATCGGCCCTTGGGGCGTCGTCAAGCTGCTTGGCCTGTGCATCCTTGTTGGCTTCGTCGTGCTCGCCGCGAACTTCAACCCGGCCTCACCGGATGTGAACATACCCGACGCCATCGCCTCGATTGCCAGGCAGACTCTGGCCGCCGCCGGCTGGGCCATCCGCAATTTCTGGAAGCCCGCGCTCGCTGGCGCTGGCATCGTGTTGCCGATCTGGATCCTCTGGCGGCTGGTCAGCCTGCCATTCAGGAAGTAGCGCGCCTAGCCGACCGGATTCCAGTTCTGCGTCTCGCAGAGCATGGCGATGCAGCCCTTCACTTCCAGCACACCATCATCGAGCAGTTTCATGCGCGAACTGTAGGTCTTGCCCTCTTTCGGATTGTAGATCGTGCCGCCGGTCCAGCCCTTGGCTGTCTGCCGGAAGCCTTCCAGCATGGTTAGGCCGAGAATCTTCTTGCCGTCGGCATCCGTCGCCGTTTCAGGTGTCTTGCCCTCGGTCACGCTGGCCGGATCGATCCAGACAATCGTGCCGCACGGCGTGCCGTCGCCGCAATCGGCAATCTCGACATGCGAGTTTTCTTCCTCGGTCGCGAACGTGCCGAACACATTCAACGGATCGGCCGTCGCGCTTCCTGCCCCGAGGGCAAGCGCGACAATGGCAAAAAGGACAGGTTTCATAGGATGTCTCCGGCTTCAAGCGAGCTATACTCGATAGCAGAAAACACAGAGGGAGAATACAAATGAACACGTCAAAACTGATGTTTCGCGATGGCCTGATGAAGGATGAACGCATCCTCGTCACCGGCGGCGGCACGGGCCTCGGCAAGGAAATGGCCGAAGGCTTCCTGAAGCTCGGTGCCGAAGTCCACATCTGCGGTCGGCGCGGCGGCGTCTGCGAAGAAACGGCGAAAGACCTGATGGAAAAGCATGGCGGCAAGGTCGTGCCCCATGCCTGCGATATCCGTGTCGCCGAAGCCATCACCGACATGAATGACGAGATCTGGGCCAAGCACGGGCCGCTCACCGGCCTCGTCAACAATGCCGCCGGCAATTTCATCTCGCGCACCGAAGACTTGTCGATCCGGGGCTTTGACGCAATTGCCAATATTGTTTTCCGCGGCACGTTCTACATGACCCACGATATCGGCACGCGCTGGATCAAGGGCGGCACCCGCGGCAATGTCATCTCCATCCTGACAACATGGGTCTGGAATGGTGGCCCGTTCGTCGTGCCCTCGGCCATGTCCAAGGCTGCCGTCAACACGATGACGCAAAGCCTCGCCGTCGAATGGGCCCGCTATGGCCTGCGTTTCAACGCCATTGCGCCCGGCCCCTTCCCCACCGAAGGCATGTCGAAACGCCTCGCCCCCGATGCCGATGGCGCCAAGCGCATGGACAGCGGCACGGCAAACCCGATGGGCCGCGTCGGCGAAATGCACGAACTGGTCAACCTCGCCGTCCTGCTGATGGGCCCGGGCGCGGAATATATCAACGGCCAGACCATCGCGATTGACGGCGCCATGTACAACGCATCCGGCGGCAACTTCTCCCAGCTCGCCGCCTGGGGCGACGACCAATGGCAGGCCGCCAAGGACGCTATCACCGCCACCAATAATGCCGACAAAGCCCAGCGCACGGTCTAGGCGGCCGCGATCCGGGCGGAACGTTTCCGGGTCTCATTGCTTGTTCCAGCAATGAGACCACCCCGAGACACCGACATGAACCCACCCACCCCTTCGCCCTCCTCGCCCCCGCCGCGTCTGCAGCCGCCTGCGCGGTCACGCCGCCAGCGACTAGCCAGAAGGGCGACCTGCGCAGGGCCAATGACCCGGCCTATGCCGCGCCCTACAGCGCCAACCTGATCTCGCCCTATTACGAATGCGGTGCGCTTCAGCTCGAAGCCAGCGTTGTGGGTACGTCCGCTACGGTCATGTTCAACGGTGAAGTTGACCAGCTGCAACAGGTCGCTGCCAACAAGGGCATGCGCTATCAGTCCGGCATCGGCCCGACGCGCGTCGTGTTCTGGGACCAGGGCCGCTACGCCGTGCTGCAACAGGGCACGACCACCTTCCCGCAATGCACGCGGGTCCGCTAAGCCGCCTTTGACAAACCCATCCGGCTGCTGTCCAAGCGCTCGATGGAACTCTGGATACCCATCACGATTGCGGCCGCCTTCCTGCAGAACCTGCGTTCGGTATTGCAGAAACGGCTGAAGGCCACGCTCAGCACATGGGGCGCCACGGCAGCGCGTTTCGTGTTTGCCGCGCCACTGGCCTGCCTTCTGCTGGCCGTCCTGCTCGTGAGTACAGGGCGCAGTGCGCCGCCGCTCAACCTGACCTTCGTCACCGGTGCCATTCTCGGCAGCCTCGCACAGATCCTGGCGACCGGCCTGCTGATCCACCTTTTCTCCTACAAGAATTTCACCGTCGCCACGGCCTTCACGAAAACAGAGCCCGTCCAGACAGCCCTGTTCGGCATTGTCCTGCTGGGCGACAGGCTCTCCCTGCCCGTCGCCCTCGCCATCCTGATCAGCCTTGTCGGCGTGATCCTGATCTCGATTCCGGCAGACCCAGCTGCGCGCCGCAGCTTCCTTGATCGCAAGGCCCTGCTGGGCATCCTGTCGGGCGGCCTGTTCGGACTGTCCGCCGTCGCCTATCGCGGCGCGTCCCTGTCACTGATCGAGGGTGACGTCTTCCTGCGCGCCGCCACCACGCTCGCCTTCGTCACGGCCTTCCAGGCGCTGGCCGTGCTGGCCTTCCTGCAGGTCAGGGAACCGGGCGAAGCTGGACGCCTGCTGCGCAGCTGGCGCAGCGCCGCCTGGGTTGGCCTAATTGGCATGCTTGGCTCGCTCGCCTGGTTTACCGCCTTCACCCTGCAGAACGCCGCCCATGTCCGCGCCCTCGGCCAGGTCGAGGTCATCTTCATGATCGGCGCGTCAATCTTGTTCTTCAAGGAACGCGTCACCGTGCGAGAGATCATCGGCGTCGTGCTCGTCTCCGTCGGTATTCTCGGATTGGTGCTATTTGCCCGCTAAAGCACTTCCGCATCATTTGACTCCATATCCAGCAGCTTTGAAGTAGTTCTGGCATTCGTCGGCTGAGTAGAGGTCGATGACCGAGGCGATTGCGTTGTGGAGGTCTTCGATTGTCCTCG
>Ga0105054_10003320_pt1 | contig 25019 bp, 21 predicted proteins | sample BON02_FD_78091 | JGI IMG/M metagenome (GOLD analysis project Ga0105054, IMG submission 78091) | Freshwater microbial communities from Lake Bonney liftoff mats and glacier meltwater in Antarctica - BON-02 (megahit assembly) | ecosystem: Environmental > Aquatic > Freshwater > Ice > Glacier...
AACCGCGCCCCCATCGGCCCGGCCACCACATAGGCAAGATAGGCCAGAGCCAGGAAATGCACATGGCGCAGCAGCCCGAAATCGGACTTGTCAAACCAGGCGCGGTTCTCGATGCGCCAGTCCCTGGCCCAGTCCAGCCCGAATTCGCGCACGCCGATGTTGGACAGCGGCACATTGGCCAGCACGATCAACGTGGCGACGACGATCAGCCAGAGGCGCACCGGCGGCGCCGGGATCCAGCCGCGCATGAAGGCGAAACCGGTGAAGAACACCAGCTGCCAGCCGAACGGGTTGAAGAACCACCGCCGTTCGGACCAGGGTTCGGCAGGGAAGCTGAGGCCGGTGAACGACGTGCCCAGCCCCTGCCACAGCGCCTCCTGCGCGGCCAGCCACAGGGCGAACATCGCGGCGAAGACGGCGAAGGGATGCAGGCGCGACAGGGCCATCACCCCGGGCAGCATCACGAGGATCACCAGATACATCGGCAGGATGTCGAAATAATTCGGCACATAGGTCAGGGTGACAAGGCCCACCAGCTGCGGCCCCGGCTCGGCGAAGAATTTCCACAGGTTCAGCGTGCCAATATAGACCTTGTCGAAGCTGCCATACTGGTCGATGGCCGCCAGAAGGGCTGCGATGGTCAGGAACATTGCGATATGCGCCCAATACACCTGCCACACCCGCTGGGCCACCCGGGCGCTGCCCATGGCCCAGCCGCTGCGATCGAAACTGCGGCCGAAGGCGATGGCGCTGGCCATGCCCGAGCAGAACACGAAAATCTCGGTCGCATCGGAAAAACCGAACCGCGCGGGAATCCACGAGGTGAAGAAATTGCCCGGCGTATGGGCGCACAGGATGATGAACATCGCGATGCCGCGATAGAAATCAAGGCGCGGATCGCGCAGCCCCGCCACCGGCGCGGCGCGTGCCGGGGCTCTCGACGCGGGAAAGTCGCTGATGCTTGCCATGGTCATGCCCGTTTGCCCAAGTCCTGCGCGTCTTATTCCGCCGGAACCCGGGCGGCGCAAGCGGCATCGCGCCCCTGGGCGATCAGGTCGTGACGCGCGGCGGCATAGCCGTCCTGCCGACCGGCACGCAAGGTCGTGCGCTCGGTCAGGATCGTCTCGGCCTCGTCGAGGTATCCGGCACGGATGCCCGCATCGATGGCCAGCCGCTCGAACACATCGCGCTGGGCATGGCTGCCCCCGGCCTGCTGCATCGTCTTGCGGGCCCGGACCAGGTTCAGGAAGGCGATGTCATACCGCCCCTCGCCGAACGCCTCAAGCCCGGTCGCCGCCGAAAGGCCCGGGCGCGCCATGGCGGCGTGCATCCCGCTTGACTGCACCCTGGCGTCACGGTGCAGCCGCCCCAACAGCGTGGCCACCGCCGCGCGCCGGTCATCGCGCACCAGCGCCAGCATGTAGTGCAGATCGGCAAAGATCAGGCTGCCATCCTCGGTGCGCCGCGCCGACAGATCGGCCAGTTCGCCCCAACGCGCGCCCACATCCACCCCATCCAGTTCCAGCCTCATCAACAGCGAGGTGGCGTTGGAGATGTCGCGATAATCATCCGTGCGCTCGGCGCGGATTTCACGGTCGTACAGCGCCAGAACCTCGCCCGTCTGCCCCAGATCAAGGTGCATCAGCGCCTTGTGCCACCAGACGTGATAGCGGAAGTTGTTGCAATGCGCCCAGGCCGCCTCGCGCCCACACAGCCATTCCAGCCCCCCCGCCGCGTCGCCCGTCATGTCATGGACATGGGCCACCGCGTGCAGGCCCCAGGCATCGTCGGGACACAGCGACAGCGCCGCACGCCCCGCCGCCTTTGCCCGCACATAAGACCCGGTTTCCTCCAGCGTGAAGGCATGACAGCCCAGCACATAGCCGCGCGCCGGGTGATCTTCGCCATGGGCGGGCAGCGCCGCCTCGATCCGCTGGCGCATGCCTGTCGCATCGCCCATCACGAAGCGCAGGGCATGGTCCAGCTTCAGCGTCAGCGTGTCGCCCGGGTCGGCGCTCAGCAGATGCTCGAACCCCGCCAGCGTGCCTGCGATGTCACCCGCCATCCAGCGGCCCAGCGCCGCGACAAGACCCTGTTCGCGCACCGATGCGGGGCTGCGCGCCAGACTGGCGCGGGCGGCGGCCAGCGCCTCGGCAGCGGTGGCCAGCAATTCGCGCCGCCCCAGAAGGATGTAGAACATTCCCTTCACCGCATGGCCCAGGGCAAAGTCGGGTGCGGCGTCAAGGGTGGCGGCCAGGTGGGTCGGCGTTGCGGCGGAATGGGCGAGAAAGGCAAGCTGGGTGGAGTTCCAACTGTCCAGCGCGCCGCCGGGGGGCAGACTGGTGGTTTGGCCGAACATGTCCTGCGTCATCAAATCGCTCCGTCGCCTGTGCGTGGTTGGATTTCTACCTAACCGCGCGGGGCGCAAAACGATCCTCACAGGGGCGTGTATGACACAGCCGTGAACGGTCTTGTGCCAAAACGGGGCAATTTCCCGGCGACAGCCCGCCGATTGTTGCATTTTCAGGCGAATGTTTCAGCCCTTGGGCAGCAGACGCGCCAGCACCTCGGCGGTGTCCTGCCCAAAGCGTGGCGGCGCGCGGCGATAGCTGACGGGGCTGGCCGACAGGTGCAGCGGATTGCCGACAAGCCGGACATGACCCGTCTGCGCGTGATCGCAGGCGACCTCGGCCACCATGCCCCGCGCCGCCACCTGTTCGGACGCAAACACCTGATCCAGCGTCTGCACCGGCCCGACGGGCACGCCCCGCGCCTCAAGCCCGGCGACAATATCGGCCATGGGCCGGGCGGCAAGCAGCGGTTCCAGCGCTGCGATCAGCGTTTCGCGGTTGGCCAGCCGCGCCGGGTTGGTGGCATAGCGCGGATCGGTGGCAAGATGCGGCACGGCGAGATAGTCGCAGAACCGCGCGAACTGGCCGTCATTTCCCACCGCCACCAGAAGATGCCCGTCGCGGGCCGCAAACACCTGATAGGGCACGATATTGGGGTGCGCGTTGCCGCGCCTTTGCGGCACCTGGCCAGAAGTCAGGTAATTCACCCCCTCGTTGATCAGCCAGGCAATCTGGCTGTCGACCAGCGCGACATCGACGTGTTGCCCCTGCCCCGTGGCGTCGCGGTGGCGCAGGGCGGCAAGAATGCCCACGGTCGCATACATGCCGCACATCACATCGGCGATGCCCACGCCCACCTTCATCGGTTCGCCGTCACTGGCGCCGGTCAGGGACATGATCCCGCCAAACCCCTGGGCCATCAGGTCATACCCGGGTTTGGCAGCGTTCGGCCCGGTCTGGCCATAGCCCGAGATCGAACAATAGACGAGGGCCGGGTGCGCCTGTCGCAGGCTGGCATGGTCCAGCCCGTATTTGAGCAGACCGCCGGGCTTGAAGTTCTCGATGAACACATCGCACTGGGCGACCAGCGCCCGGATCGTTGCCTGCCCTTCTTCGGTCGCGATATCCACCGCCACCGACAGCTTGTTGCGGTTGGCGCTCATGAAGTAGGCAGACAGATCCGTGGGTTGCCCATCGATGCCGGTCACGAAGGGTGGCCCCCAGGTGCGGGTGTCGTCGCCACGGGTGGCGGGGTTCTCGATCTTGATCACCTCGGCGCCCAGATCGCCCAGCAACTGGGTGCAGGTGGGGCCGGCCAGAATGCGCGACAGATCCAGAATTCTCAAACCGTCAAGTGCGCCCGCCATGTGCAATCCCTCAGATACGCCCCTAGATTCGGCCGTCATACGCTTGGCGGTCTATCACAGCGGCGATCACCGTAAAGGTGTCGGCGTGCAGCGCGTCCTGAACCGCCCCGGCCAGCGCGATGCGGTTGTCCACGCTCACGCCATGCCCGCCGAATGCCCGCCCGATGGCGGCAAAATCGTGCCCGGCAAAATCGACGCCCCGATTGGCCATCTGACGCTGGCGCTGTTTCAACTCGATCAGCGCGAGGGACCGGTCGACGAACACCACGAAGATCGTGTTTTGGCCCAGTTCTGCCGCCGTCGACAATTCGCCCGCCACCATCAGGAACCCCGCATCGCCCGAGAACGACACCACGGGGCGATCCGGCGCCGCCAGTTTCGCCCCCATGGCCAGCGGCACGGCGCAGCCCATGGTGCACAGCCCCGAGGATTGCAAAAGCCCGCGCGGCGCCGCGCATCGCCACATCTGGCTCAGCAAGATGCGGTGCGCGCCCGAATCCACCGTGGCGATGGTGGTGTCGGGCAGCACCGCGCGGCAGGTGTCAATCACCGCCGCCGGGCCCCAGGGTTCGTCCATGGGAAAGGCGGCAGCCAGCGCCGCCTTGGCGTCTGCGACCCGCCCCTCGGCCCATTTCTCGCGCACGAGACCGCCCTCGCCCAGGGACGCCAAAGTCGCGCCGGTGTCGGCCAGAAACGACAGCGTGGCGTGGTGCATGTAGTGGTGGTTCGGTGCGGCGTGAATGTCGATCACCCGCTGGGTGGCGGGGTTCCACGGATCGCGCCAGCCGGTGCGCATCTCGATCGGGTCATAGCCGACCGACAGCACGAGGTCAGCCTCGGCCACCAGCGGCAGCAGGATCGCATCGGCCTTGGGTGACAGGCCCGCAGCCCCCAAAGACAGCATATGATCCTCGGGGATCACGCCCTTGGCCTTGTAGGTCGTGATCACCGGCACCGAATGGGCGTTGGCGAACCGGCGAACCGCCTCGGCGGCTCCGTCTTTCAGCACGTCCAGACCCACCACCATGATCGGACGGTGCGCCTCGGACAGCCAGCGGCGCGCCTTTGTCAGATCGGCGGGCACCACGGGCACGGGCACCGCGCGCCTGCCCTGGAAATCGACGCCGGGCGCGTCGGCGACCGAGATCGGCACGTCGACATGCACCGGCCCCGCCCGACCTTCGGCGGCGATGGCCAGCGCCTTGTCGGCGATCACCCCCGCCGCCGCCGCCGACAGCGTGAACGTGGCCTTGGTGATCGGCGCGAACACCGCCCGCTGGTCCAGCACCTGATGGGTATAGGTCGCGGCCTCGTGCGCATCGACACACCCGGTCAGCACGATCATCGGCACGCGGTCCTGATGGGCGTTGGCCACCACGTTGACACCGTTCATCGCCCCCGGCCCCACCGTCGCCACAAGGATCGCGGGCGCACCGTCCACATGGTGCACGCCCTCGGCCATGAAGCCGGCGGCATTCTCGTGCCTGCACAGGGTAAAGGCGATGCCCGCCCGTTCCAGCGCGTCGATCAGTGTCAGCACCTCGCCACCGGGCATGCCGAAGGCGTGGCGGCACCCGGCGGCGAAAAGGCGGCGCGCGAGGATGTCGGCGGCGCGGGGGGCTTGTGTCATCGGGGGGCCTGCGGTTATCGGGTGGCGGCGTCGGCGATGCTTTGAAAGACCACATCAAGCTCGCCCGCCGCAACCCCCAGATCGGGAATCGTGTCGTTCATGTAGGGTGCGAGGACATGGCCGGGCGTCTTCCAAGACAGGCTTGCCGTGCCGTCGCCATCGTCGGTGACGTAGAACCGCACCGGCGCCTCGATCATCGCGGGCACCGACAGGGCCAGGATGCGCACTGCATAGACGTTGTTGAACACGCCGACCACGCGGTTGTCCGGTATTTCGACGCCGCGATTGCGCGCCGCTCCGGTCGGACCCGCCTCGGTGACGACACCGAAACCGTTGTCGGCCACGGCGGCTTTCAGATCGTCGAGCAGGGTGGCGAAGGGCTTGTCGGTGTCGATGGCCACCCACCCCTCGGGCGGGGTGATCGGCGCGGCAGTGGCGGCGCCGGTTGTCAGACAGATGGCAATGACGGGAAGCAGTCGCATGGTGCAGGCTCCTGTGAGGGGTGGCGGCACCCTGTCAGGCGCCGCCGCGTCCGGCCAGTCACGTCTGCGCGACTCTGGGTTACGACCGGTTGGGCAGCATCCGCGGATACAGCATCACGCGGCTTTGCAACGGCACACGATTGTAGAGATCGGCGATCTGGTCGTTCACCAGACGCGCACAGCCGTTCGACACGGCCCGCCCGATGGTGCCCGGCTGGTCGGTGCCGTGGATACGCAGGAACGTGTCGCCGCGCTGGGGCTGGAAAAGATAAAGCGCGCGGGCGCCAAGCGGGTTGCTCAGACCGCCGGGCAACCCGTCCTCGGCATAGCGGGCGTAATTCTCGGGCGAGCGTTCCACCATTTCGGGCGTCGGTTTCCAGCTGGGAAACTCCTTCTTCGCCCCCACATGGAACTCGCCCGGCTCATACAGGCCGACGCGGCCGATGCCGACGGTATAGCGGATCGCGCGCCGTTCGGGCAGGGTCCAGTACAGCGCGAATTCGTCGGGGAACACATGCACCTCGCCGGGCGCAAGGTTCACCCGCAGCGACACTTCGCGCGGCATGAACTGTGGCGGGACGGAATAGGTGGGGATATTGGGGGCGGCGCTCAGCGGTGTGGCGCCCAGCAGGGCAAAGGCGGTTCCGGCCTTCAGCATGTCCCGACGATTCATGGCAGCAATTCCTTTTAGTCAACTCTGTGGCCGAGGCGCCGATCCGGGCTTAATCCAGACTTGATTTTGCGGCAAGGTTCCACAGCCTGACAAGCCTGTCCTGCGGTAATTCGTTCCCTCAAGGCGCCGTGTCACGGGGGATTTACCCGGATTTGAGCCGTTTAGGTCACGCTGTGACCCAAAGCACCCCCCGGGCCAACGCCCGAGGGGGCAGGATCGCATCACATCTGCGAATCGCTAAGGCTCACCCCGATTTCGCTGTAATAGCGCGCAGCACCCGGATGCACCCTGGTCGTCACGCTTTGCAGCATGTCGGCCGAAACCGCGCCCCACCAGGGCGAGGTGCCGCTCATCGCTTCCTTCTGCTCCCAGAACGTGCGGGTCAACTGATAGGCGGTGTCGTCGTCCATCTTGTCGGTGGCATAAGCCACCACGGGCAGCGATGTGGTGACGATGTCGCTGTCCTGCCCGGCATAGGTGCCCGCCGGAATGACGACGCGGGTGCGCTTGGACGCCGCCACCTCGTCCTCGGTCATCGACACGATGGTCACGTCGGTGGACGCCGCCGCCTCGATCACGTTGGGTGCCGGGAAGCTGCCTGCGGTCACGAACCCGTCGATCTGGCCGTTCTTCAGCGCGGCGACTGCGTTGGACAATTCGCTGTCGGCGATGTTCACCTTGCCGGTCAACCCGAACAGTTCCAGATATTTCTCGCCCTCGGTGGCGCCGAACGACCCCGAGCCCAGCAGGATGGTCTTGCCCTCGAGCCCGGCCATGCCGTTCGCCCCGCCATCGCCCGCCATGACGAAATGCATGGTCAGCGACGGAATCGGAAACAGCGCGCGGATGCCGTCGAACGCGGGATCGCCCTTGCCATCGAACGGGCCGGTGGCGTTCTGGGCGGCGTTGATCAGGGCGGGGGGCGTGGTGAAGACATAATCGGCGCCGCGCGCCCGCACCTCCATCACGTTCTGCACCGACCCCTGGCTTTCCTCCAGCGTCACGATCACCGCGCCGTCGGTGCCCTTTTTCATCGCTTCGGAAATTTCCACGCCCATCTGGTAATAGGCGGTGCCGGTCTTGGCCGATTTATAGGTGATGCGCGTCTCGGCAAAGGCCGGGGCGGCCAGAACCGCCAGAACGGCGGAGAATGTCGTCAGTTTCATATGGTTTCCTCCCGAGTGATTAACTGCGCCAGCGCAACAGCCGGCGTTCGATACGTCCGATGATGAAGCTGACAGTCACGCCCAGCATGGACAAGATGCTCACGCCCACAAACAGGCGTTCAAGGTTGTAAAGTGAACCCGCTTCAAGAATATAGGCCCCGACCCCGGTCTGTGCGCCCAGCATTTCGGCGGCCACCAGCAGGATGATCGCGATGGCAAGGGATATGCGCAGGCCCGACAGGATGCCGGGCATGGCACCGGGCAGCACGATCTTGCGGGTGATGGAAAACCACGACAGCCCGAAACTCTGCCCCATGCGGATCAGCGTGCGATCCACGTTGTCCACCGCGCCATAGGTGGCCACCACCGTGGGGGTGAAGGTGCCAAAGGCGATCAGGGCATATTTCGAGGCCTCGTCGATGCCGAACCAGATCACGAACAGCGGCAGAAGGGCGATCTTGGGGATCGGAAAGATCGCGGCGACCAGCGGCACCAGCCCGGCGCGGGCATAGGAGAACAGCCCCATGGCAAAGCCCACGGCAATGCCCGCCGTGGCGCCGAAGGTCGCGCCCACCACCAGACGCTCCAGCGAGGGCAGCAGATTGTCCCAGAGCCGCCCGCTGCGATAGAAATGCCCGAACTCGGCCAGCACGTCCGAGGGGCGCGGCAGGGTCAGCGCCGAGATGAACCCCGCCCGCGTGCCCCATTCCAGAAAGGCGATCAGCCCGACAAAGACGATCAGCCCGACCCCCCGCTTGGTTCTGGGCGCAAAACCGCCGCCGCGAAACGGAACCGGATCAGCCATCGACAAGCTCGGCATCCGCCGCCCGCGCCTCATCGCGCATCACGGCCCAGAGCCGCTGCTGGTCGCGCAACAGGTCAGGGTGATCGGCGCGACGGTCCTCCAGGGCCATGTCGATATCGACGGTTTCGGCAATTCGCCCCGGGCGCCGCGACAACACCACGATGCGGTGGCCCAGGCGCACCGCCTCGGCCAGGTTGTGGGTGACGTAAACGGACGTGAACGGCGCGCGGGTCCACAGGCCCACAAGGTCATCCATCAGCAATTCGCGGGTCTGGGCATCCAGCGCGCTCAGCGGTTCGTCCATCAGCATCACCGCCGGGTTCACCGCCAGCGCCCGGGCAATCGCCACGCGCTGTTTCATGCCGCCCGACAACTGGCGCGGCAGGGCGCGGCGGAAATCCGACAACCGCGTGCGCGCCAGCACATCCGCCACGATCCGCTCCACCGCCTCGGCCCCCAGCCGGTGATCTTCCAGCACCAGCCGCACGTTGCCCTCCACCGTGCGCCAGGGCAGCAGGGCGAAATCCTGAAACACATAGGTCAGCGGGTTCAGACACCCCTCGGGCGGCGCCCCCTGTTGCAGGATGGCGCCGCGCGTCGGGCGCTCAAGCCCGCCAATCAGTCGCAGCAGGGTGGATTTGCCACAGCCCGATGGCCCGACGATGCACAGGATGCGCCCGCCGGGGATGTCCATCGTGATGTCGGACAGGACGTCGACCGCGCCATAGACATGGCCGACGTCCCTCAGCGATAACTCCATCCGGTCAGATCTGGGCCACGAAACCGGGATCGACCAGCGTGTCGATGGAGATGGACGCGTCCACCAGATCCTCGGACTTGAACCAGTCCAGCTGATCCTGCACCGAGGCGATGGACAGCCCGGCATCGGGGTTCAGCCGCATCGCCCCCGCCATGACCGCAGCGGCAGCCTTTTCAAACGGATCGTCGACGCCGACGTATTTGTGGATCTGTTGCAGCACGGCCGTGCGTTCGGCCTCGTCGGTGGTCATGTCCACCAGGGCGGCATTGTAATCCGCGATCCCGCGGGAAAACACCTTGAGGAAATCCGCCGAGGCCGCGCGGTTGTCGGTGGTGTTCTTCAGCGAGGTGAAGACCGTCGTCACCTGATAGTTCGGCAGATAGGTGGCCACATCGCCGATGATGTGCACGGCGCCCGACCCGGCCAGACCCTTGGCGATATGGGGCACGATCGACCAGCCATCCACCTGCCCCGATTTCATCGCGCCGACGATGTTGCCGACCTTTTGCAACGGCGTATAGGACAGGGTGATGCCCTCGGCCGCCGCCATCTTGGCGCCCATGTAATGGAACGACGAACCGGCGGTGGTCACGGCAAACCGCTTGCCGTCCAGATCCCCTGGGGTCTTGACCCCAGCCTGAAACGCCGCATCCGACACCAGATATTTCTGCCCGTCGATGCCCGGCTCTTCCTGCAAGGCGCCGCCGATCACCCGCACCGCACCCTTGTCGGCCAATGAGATCAGGCCGCCGGAAATGGCGGTGATGCCGAAATCCACATCGCCGCTGGCAATCGCCACGGCCATCGGCTGGGCCGCATCGAAGAAGCGCAGTTCGACGTCCATGCCCGCCTCGGTGAAATATCCCCGCTCCAGCGCGATGAAGCTGGCCGAATGGCTGGCCAGACGCAGCGCGCCGACCACAAGTTTCGTATTGGCCAGCGCCGGGGTGGCCAGCGCGGTTGCGGCGGCGGCGCCGCCGATCATCGCCAGGGTCTGGCGGCGGTTGAATGTCATGGCAATTCCTCCCAAAATCACGGGGCCGTTCCGGCCCTTGCGGACGCGATAGTCGGCAGGTTGCGGCCAAGGGTCAAGGCGCAATCGCACGTCAGGCGGTCAGCAGGTCCGACAGATCGCCCGCCGCCTTCTGCAACACTGGCAGATGGGCGCGCAATCCCTCCAGCCCCGCCCGCTGAACCGGCGCGTGGATCGACAGGGTCGACACCACCCGCCCCTGCAGATCGAGGATCGGCACCGCAATGGCGATCATCCCGTCCAAGAACTCCTCGTCGTCGGTGGCAAAGCCCCGGTCGCGCGTCGCCATGATCTCGGCCGAAAGGCGCGCGGGGTCGGTGATCGTGTGGCTGGTAAGGCGCGCCAGGGGGGCCGCCGCCAGCAGCCGTTGCAGGTAATCCGGGCGCAGCGAACTGAGGAACATCTTGCCGCTGGCCGTACAGTGGAACGGCACCTGGGTGCCCACAGGCAACTGGATGCGCAGCGGCCACTTGGTTTCCACCCGGTCGAGATAGATCATCGCTTCGCGGTCGGGGGTGGCGATGTTGCAGGTTTCGCCCACCGCCTCGGCCAGCGCCGTCAGCACCGCAAGCCGCGCCGTGCGCACATGCAGCGACGACAGCGTGTTCACCGCCAGCCGCCGCAGCCGCCGCCCCGGCGCATAGGACCGGCCATCCAGATGGCGCTGCAAGAACCCCTCGGCTTCGCAGGTTTGCAGCAGGCGGTGCACCGTCGGCTTGGGCAGGCCAAGGGCCGCGCCCAGATCGGCGGGACTGATCGGCACACCCTTGCGCGCCACCTCCTCCAGCAGCACCAGAAGGCGCAGGTTGGTGGGAATCTGGGCCTGCTCAGACCCATGTCCCGGTGTTGCGTCGTTCGGCATTTTTGGCCTCGGGGACTCGGCTCAGTTTGGCAGCAGCAGCAGCGACAGCGTGGGCACCAGCGCCACAAGCATCCAGACCGAAATCAGCGCGATCAGATAGGGCACGATGTAGCGCAGCAGCCGGAAATAAGGCACGCCGGTAACGCCGCTGGCCACATAAAGGTTCAGACCATAGGGCGGCGTGATGAACCCGATGGACGCCCCCACAAGGAAGATCACCGCGAAATGCACCGGATCGACACCAACTCCGGCGGCAATCGGCGCAAGGATCGGCGCCAGAATGATCGTCACCGGCAGGGATTCCAGGATCATCCCCGAAATGAACACGATGGCCATCGCGGTGAACAACACAGCATAGTACCCCCCCATGCCGGTCACGAAATCGCCGATCACGGCCTGCGCGCCCAGCAGCGACATGTTCTGCTGCATGACCACGGAAATCCCGATCAGCGGCGCCAGGATGCCGGTGATCTGCGCAGACCGCATGGTGATGCCGGGCACTTCGGTCAGCTTGAACCCCTCGACCACGGCCATGTCGCTGAGCGATTTCTCGTCCACCGGCGTGTCGGCGGCATGGTTGTGCATCATCTTGTTCAACGGATAGCAGATCAGACCGACGATCAGACAGAAACCCACCGTCACCGCCGCCGCCTCGGTCGGGGAAAACTTGCCGGTATAGATACCATAGAGCACGAGACCGATGGCAAAGAACCCCAGCCATGCCCCGAACGCCGTCTTCAGCACCCGGCCAAGGCGCAGCGGAATGAGGTGGCCCCAGCCGTTCAGCGAACAGATGATCCAGGCGGCGAACATCATGGCGAACACCATCAAGGCGCCGGGCAGGATGCCCGCGATGAACAGGTCGGAGATCGACAGCCCCATGAGATAGCCATAGACGATGAAGATGATCGAGGGCGGAATGATGATGCCCACCGTGCCCCCCGCCGCCGCCGTGGCCGCCGAAAATCGCTCGTCATAGCCGCCCTTCACCATCTCGGGGTGCAGCATGGAGCCGATGGTCGCGGTGGTGGCGCTGTTGCTGCCCGAGATGGCAGCGAACAACCCGCAGGCGCCGATACTGGCCATGGCAAGGCCGCCGCGCAGCCAGCCCAGCATGGAATAGGCAAAGTCCGACAGCCGCCGCGCGATGCCCGATTTGTTGATCAGATCGCCAGTCAGGATGAACAGCGGCATCGCCAGCAGGGCGAACCCCTTGACGAACACGTTGGACAGTTCGGCGCCCATGTTGTCCAGTGTCTGGCCCAGAACGAAGGTGGTGCCGATCACCCAGTAGCCAATGATCAGGAACACCGGCACGCCCAGCATGAACAGGAACGTGACCCCCAGCGAAATCGCCGTGATGATGGTTGTATCGGTCATCACGCATCCCCCCCGATGACGGCCTGCTTGATCAGCGGCTCGCCGGATTTCATGTTGCGCCAGTCGTCGCGCCAGTTTTCCAGGACGCGCCCCGCCATGATCAGGAAAGCGATGGGCATGGTGACAAGGAACCACCACTTCATGAAGTTGTCGGTGCCCTCAAGGATCTGGAAATTGTCGGCGGCATTGGCTGCCACGCGCGATCCGGTGACGACGATGATGATGCAGAACACCATCCACAGCACGGCATCCAGCGTCAGGCAGGCAAACTGGGCCGGGCGCGGCATGTTCATGCGGAATTCGTTGAACGCCAGGTGGGTGCGCAGCTTGATGTTATAGGCACAGCCAAACCAGGTCATCACCAGGAACAGGACCGGCGGAAAGGTCGTGCTCCAGGGCTCCTGCACCGAAAAGACGAAGCGGCGGATCACCTCGACGAAGATGATCATGGCGATGCCGAGGTAGGCATAGACCATGATCGTGCGTTCGAGGTGGCGCTCGATGAACGGAACGGCGGTGTAGATCCACATCACCAGCAACCCGCCCAGCACGGTGAACAGCGTGCCGGTGATCCAGGCGCCATCGGTGCGCAATGCGCGGGTGATTGCGAACGGGTCGCCTCCCAACAGCGCCGGAAAAATCGCCAGCGCCTCTGACCATATTGCCATGGTCTGCCCCTCCCTGATGTGGCCGCCCCCCTTTGTGCCGAGGGATCGCGCCGATGTGGTTCGGGCCGGCCCGATGGGGCCGACCCGGTGTGGTTCAGAGCGCGATCAGGCTTTCCACCAGCGGCGCGGCTCGACATTTTCGGCCAACGTGTCAAGCGGGATTTCGCGGGCGATGTTATAGATGTCCTGATAGGTGTCCTGGCCATCGGCCCAGCCGTTGATCCGCTCGCGCCACTGCTCCCACAGCTGCGGCTGGAACTCGGGCGAACACATTTCCTCGGCCTTCTTGATCTCGGCGTCCGACAGATTGGCGATGCGCACATTGTCCTTGGCGAAGATCGTGTTGGGCAGTTGCGGGGTCGAGAATCCCACGGTGTTGACCAGCGACGCCTCGTTGGCGGCCTGCACATGCACCTGCGCCAGATAGGACGATTCCAGAACCGCATCCTGAAGCTCTTCGTTCAGGGTGTCCCAGGCCTTGGTGGTGATCGCCGTATGCTCGGTTCCGCAGAAGAATTTCAGGTCGACCGACTGTGACACAACCGGCGACATGCCCGCATAGGCCACGGCCGAGGCCCAGGTTTCGGCACCGTCGATCAGACCCTGACGCAACCCGTCCAGGGTTTCTTCCCAGGCGATCGGCACCGGGTTCAGCTGCATCGCCTCCATGGCGATCCGGCCCAACTGGGTGCCGGTGACGCGGTTCTTGGTGCCGGCCAACTGCTCGACGCTGGTGACCGTGGGCTTGTCGGCCCAGGACATGCCCAGCTGGATGCCGCGCAATTCGGCGTGGCTGAACAGGAACTTGATGCCGTGGCGCTTTTCCAGCGGCTCGCGCAGCAGGCGGGCCGATTCGGGGTGGTACAGGAAATAGTACTGCGCCGCGCGCGACGGGAACATATAGGCATAGTCCAGCACGTTATAGAACGGCGCGCCGCCCGACGAGTTCTGGGTCGAGGCCGCGAACATCTCGACAATGCCCTGCTGGGCCTTCTCGACACAGGCGGTCTGGTTGCAGATCTGGTTGTCGCCGATGAATTCAACGCGGATTTCGCCGTCGGTGCGGCTTTCCAGATCGCGCGCGAATTCCAGCACCCCGGCCCGCTCGACCAGCAGGTTGCGGGCGTTGAAGCCTGCGGCGCCCAGCTTGAACGTGTGCTTGGGCTCTTTCGCGAAACGCTTGTCATAGCTCGACTCGGCGGCTTTTGCCAGGTTGGCAAGGCTCATCGCCCCGCCGAAGGTGCCTGCGGCAAGCAGCGTGCTTGACATGCCGTACTGGCCTGCCAGCTTGAACAGGTCGCGGCGCGAAATGCCCGCAAGGTTTCTGGATACTTTCATGTGTCGTCCTCCCTTGTTTTGTCGTTGGTTCGTGACCGTGTGGTCTCTTGACGTCGATTATTGAGACTTTTCGTTCCAAAAATCCTATTATGCGATTTCGATTCTGTATAGGTGTTTCTTCACACCGGGGAGGGAATCGCGTGCAGGATGCAGACTATGTCATTGTCGGGGCCGGTTCGGCGGGCTGTGTGCTGGCCAACCGGTTGAGCGCCGATCCTGCGGTCAAGGTCGTGCTGCTTGAGGCGGGGGGGCGCGATCTGAACCCGTGGATTCACATTCCCGTGGGCTATTTCAAGACCATACACAACCCGAAGGTCGATTGGTGTTACAAGACCGAGCCCGACCCGGGGCTGAACGGGCGGTCCATCGAATGGCCGCGCGGCAAGGTTCTGGGCGGTTCTTCGTCCCTGAACGGTCTGCTTTATGTGCGCGGCCAGCCCCAGGATTACGACCGGTGGGCGCAGATGGGCAACCGCGGCTGGGGCTGGGACGAGGTGTTGCCGCTGTTCAAGCGCGCCGAGAACAACGAACGCGGCGCCGATGCATTCCACGGCAACAAAGGCCCCCTGAACGTGTCGAACATGCGCATCCAGCGCCCGATCTGTGATGCCTGGGTCGCGGCGGCGCAGGCGGCGGGATACCCCTTCAACCCCGATTATAACGGCGCTGTGCAGGAAGGCGTGGGGTATTTCCAGCTGACCGCCAGGAACGGGCGGCGGTGCTCGACGGCGGTGGCCTACCTCAACCCGGTGAAATCAAGGGCGAACCTGACCATCCTCACCCATGCCCATGTGCAAAAGGTGCTGCTGGACGGCAAGTGCTGCACTGGCGTGCAGTACCGCGACAAATCGGGCGCCCTGCACACGGTGAACGCCGCGCGCGAGGTGGTGCTGTCGGGCGGCGCGATCAATTCGCCGCAGATTCTGATGCTGTCAGGGATCGGCCCCGCCGAACAGTTGCGCGACAGCGGCATCGAGGTGGCCCACGATCTGCCCGGTGTCGGACAGAACATGCAAGATCATTTGCAGGCGCGCCTGGTCTATAAATGCAACGAACCCACATTGAACGACGAGGTGCGCGGCATCGTCAACCAGGCGCGCATCGGTCTGAAATACCTCCTGTTCCGCGCCGGGCCGATGACCATGGCCGCCAGCCTGGCCACGGGTTTCATGCGCAGTCGCGACGACCTCGAAACCCCCGACATCCAGTTCCATGTGCAACCCCTGTCGGCCGAAAACCCCGGCAAGGGCGCCGACCCCTTCTCGGCCTTCACCATGTCGGTGTGCCAGCTGCGCCCCGAATCGCGCGGTGAAATCCGCCTGAACGGCCCCGATCCGCGCAGCTATCCGAAGATCGTTCCCAATTACCTGTCCACCGAAACCGACTGCCGCACCATCGTGGCCGGCGTGAACATCGCGCGCACCATCGCGCGCCACGCGCCCTTGACCAGCAAGATTTCCGTCGAACACCGCCCCCACCCCTCCTTGCCGATGGACGATTACGACGCCACGCTGGACTGGGCACGCAACAACACCGCCTCGATCTATCACCCCACCGGCACCTGCAAGATGGGCACCGGCGCGGGCGCCGTCGTCGACGACCGGTTGCGCGTCCACGGCATATCAGGGCTGCGCGTCGCAGATTGTTCGATCATGCCCGAAATCGTGTCGGGCAACACCAATGCCCCGGCGATCATGATCGGCGAGAAGGCCTCCGATTTGGTGCTGGCCGACGCGCGGGTTTGAACACCCCTCGACAAGCCCTTGAAACGGCGGTTCTCTGGGCGGGCACGAACAGGAGAGCGCCATATGAAAACCTGCCGCCTCGGCACCGCCACCGTTTCCGCCCTTGGCATCGGCGCCATGTCGTTTTCCGACTTCTATGGTCCCACCACCGACGATGCGTCCTTCGCCATTCTCGATGCGGCGCAGGAGTTGGGCATCACCGCCATCGACACCGCCAATGTCTATGGCATGGGCCGTTCGGAAACCGTGATCGGACAGTACCTCGCGAAAACCGGCACGCGCGATGCGTTTCACATCGCCACCAAGGCGGGCATCATCAGGGACGCCGATGGCAAGCGCGGTTTCGACAACTCCCCTGCCCACCTGACCGCCAGCCTTGACGCCAGCCTGAAACGCCTCGGGATCGAGCGCGTGGACCTGTTCTATGTCCACCGCCGCGACCCCGACCTGCCCATCGAGGAGGTGACGCAAACCCTTGCCGCGCTGGTGAAATCCGGCAAGATCGCCAGCTTCGGCTTTTCCGAAATCGCCCCCGTCTCGCTGCGCCGCGCCGCCGCGGTGCATCCGGTGGCGGCGGTGCAATCGGAATACGCGCTGACCGCCCGCTATCCCGACCTCGGGCTGGTGCAGGCCTGCGCCGACCTCGGCACCGCTCTCGTGGCCTTCTCGCCGGTGGGGCGCGGCCTGCTGTCGGACGCGCCGCCCGATACGGCCAGGGTCGCCGCTTCGCCGTTCATGCAGGCCAACCCGCGCTTTGCGGGCGACAACCTGCCCCGCAATATCCGCGCCACCGACCCCCTGCGCGCGCTGGCCGCCGACATGGGCCTGCCCACCGCCGCCCTCGCCATGGCCTGGCTGCTGTCGCGCGGGGATCACGTTCACCCGATCCCCGGTACCCGTTCGGTCGAACATCTTCGCGACCTCGCCGCGGGATGTGATCTGACCCTATCGCGCGATGATCTGGCCCGCATCGAGGCTGCCGTGCCGATGGGCTCGGTGCACGGCGACCGTTACAGCCACGACCAGTGGGTGGGGGTCGAGAAATACTGCTGAAGAAACGGCAGTTCTGGTGCGGTCGAGAAGACTCGAACTTCCACGGGTGTTACCCCACAGCGACCTCAACGCTGCGCGTCTACCATTCCGCCACGACCGCACGCCTTGGCATGGCGGGGGTTTAATCAACGCCGCCGCCGTTGTGAAGTCCCTTTTTCGGCCCCGCAACCCGCCTCTGGCGCCCCGCCCGTTTTGCCGCCACAAAGGCGCCACCCCGCCCCGCACGACAAGGCCGCCATGCCCGACTGGATCATCACCCCCGGCCTGACCCTTTATCCCGAGGCGCTGGCACGGATGGAGACCATCGCCACCGGCATCCGCGCGGGCACCCATTGCGAAACCATATGGCTGCTCGAACACCCGCCGCTCTATACATCCGGCACCAGTGCCAGGCCCGAAGACCTGATCGCGCCCGACCGCTTTCCCGTCTACGCGGCGCGGCGCGGCGGTCAATACACCTATCACGGCCCGGGTCAGCGGGTGGTGTATGTCATGCTTGACGTCGGCGCGCGAGGGCGCGACGTGCGCCGGTTCGTCCGTGACCTTGAGGCCTGGGTGATCGCCGCGCTGGCCGAATTCAACGTCACCGGCCATGTGCGGGCGGGGCGTGTGGGCGTCTGGGTCGAGCGGCCGGAAAAGCCGCGCGCCCCGGACGGTGCGATGTGCGAAGACAAGGTGGCCGCCATCGGCATCCGCCTGCGCCAATGGGTGTCGTTCCACGGGTTGTCGATCAACGTCGAGCCCGATCTGACCCATTTCGACGGAATCGTGCCCTGCGGCATCCGTGATCACGGCGTCACCAGCCTGGTCGATCTGGGCCTGCCCGTGACCATGGACGATGTCGATGTCGCGCTGAAAAGCGGCTTTTCGGCGGTTTTCGGCCCGCCCGACTTGTAAGGTTCCCCCCCCTGGGGCAAACGGCAACGGTTCCTTAAGGATATCGTGTTGATCCTGCTTCACGACCCTGCCATCGGAGCCCGCCATGTATCTCTTGTCCGTCGTCCTCACCTCTCTCGCCCTCGGAATGGCCGCCGCCTCGGTGGTTTTCATCTGAGGTGCGGTTCGGCCCGCAGGCGGGGGCCGCGCTCGCCCACCTTGTGATCACAGACGCTGCGACAGGGTCGGTTTTCCGCAAATCCATCCCGGGCGCGACACTTTTTCCCGGCCTGCGGCGGAACGCGGCGTTGCCCCCGGCCCCGGAATGGCGTTAGAAACAGGTCCAAGCCCCGACCGACAGACCGGTCGGGTCAAGCCGAATTCGGAAACCAGGAGAGACCACATGGCGGATGCAGCCGTTCATGGCCAAGGGGAGCAGGACACGCGGGGGTTCTTCACCCGCTGGTTCATGTCCACCAACCATAAAGACATCGGTATCCTTTACCTTTTCGTATCCGGTTTCGCCGGGTTCATCGCCGTAGCCTTCACCGTCTACATGCGCATGGAACTGATGCACCCCGGGGTGCAGTACATGTGCCTTGAGGGCGCGCGCCTGACCGCAGCCGCAGTGGGCGAATGCACGCCCAACGGGCACCTGTGGAACGTCCTGATCACCGGCCACGGCATCCTGATGATGTTCTTCGTGGTGATTCCCGCCCTGTTCGGCGGGTTCGGCAACTATTTCATGCCCCTGCAGATCGGCGCGCCCGATATGGCGTTCCCGCGGATGAACAACCTGTCGTTCTGGCTTTATGTCGCGGGCACGGCGCTGACCGTCGCGTCGGTGCTGGCCCCGGGCGGCAACGACCAGGCGGGCGCAGGCGTCGGATGGGTCATGTACCCGCCGCTGTCCACCAATGAGGGTGGCTGGTCGATGGATCTGGCGATCTTCGCCGTCCATCTTTCGGGTGCCAGTTCGATCCTGGGCGCGATCAACATGATCACCACCTTCCTGAACATGCGCGCGCCGGGCATGACCCTGTTCAAGGTGCCGCTGTTCTCGTGGTCGATCTTCGTGACGGCCTGGCTGATCCTGCTGGCGCTGCCGGTTCTGGCCGGCGCCATCACCATGCTGCTGACCGACCGCAACTTCGGCACCACTTTCTTTGATCCCGCAGGTGGCGGCGATCCGGTGCTCTACCAGCATATCCTGTGGTTCTTCGGGCATCCCGAGGTGTACATCGTGATCCTGCCGGGCTTCGGCATCATCAGCCATGTCATCGCCACCTTCTCGCGCAAGCCGATCTTCGGCTATCTGCCCATGGTCTGGGCGCTGATTGCCATCGGGGCGCTGGGCTTCGTGGTCTGGGCGCACCACATGTACACGGTGGGCATGTCGCTGACCCAGCAGAGTTACTTCATGCTGGCCACGATGGTGATCGCGGTGCCGACCGGCATCAAGATCTTCAGTTGGATCGCCACGATGTGGGGCGGTTCGGTGGAATTCAAGACGCCGATGCTCTGGGCCTTCGGCTTTCTGTTCCTGTTCACCCTCGGCGGTGTGACCGGGATCGTGCTGGCGCAGGCAGGCATCGACCGCGCCTATCACGACACCTATTATGTCGTGGCGCACTTCCACTATGTGATGAGCCTTGGCGCCGTCTTTGCCATCTTCGCGGGGATCTATTTCTACTTCCCCAAGATGTCGGGCAAGATGATCCCCGAATGGATCGGCAAGGTGCATTTCTGGACGTTCTTCATCGGCACCAACATCACCTTCTTCCCCCAGCACTTTCTGGGCCGCCAGGGGATGCCGCGCCGCTATATCGACTATCCCGATGCCTTCGCGCTTTGGAACTATGTGTCAAGCTGGGGCGCCTTCCTGTCCTTCGCCTCGTTCCTGTTCTTCATCGTGGCGATCTTCTGGGTGATGCTGACCAAGCAGCGCACAGCCCCGGCCAACCCCTGGAACGAATACGCCGACACGCTGGAGTGGACCCTGCCCAGCCCGCCGCCCGAGCACACGTTCGAGCAGCTGCCAAAGCAAAGCGAGTGGGACAAGGCGCCCGGCCACTAGGGATATTCGGCCATGCCCTTGAAATGGGACAGCGATCCAAAAGGGGCTCCGGTGCAAGCCGGGGCCTTTTCCCATGGGCCCGGCGCCCCGGCCCTTGCCCATGCCGTGCTCTGGCCCCATCGCTCCTTGCCGCGCAAGGGCATGGCGGGGGTGATCGGCTTTGCCTTCGTGATGATCCTGATCCCCATGCTGCCCCTGCTCGGCTCGCCGATTCTCTGGGGCCTGCTGCCCTTCACTTTGGGTGCGGTCTGGCTGCTGTGGTTCTTCCTCGAACGCAGCTATGCCAGCGGCGCGCTGCGCGAAGACCTCACCCTCTGGACCGACCGGATCGAGATCGTGCGCACCAACCCCCGCGGCCCGGAACAACGCTGGTCCGCCAACCCGTTCTGGGTGCGGGTGTCGATGATCGAAACCGGCGGCCCGGTCGACAACTATGTCACGCTGAACGGCGCCGGGCGCGAGGTGGAACTGGGCGCCTTCCTGTCCCCCGAAGAACGCGAGACGCTGCACCGTGACCTCGAAGTCCTGCTGCACCGCCTGTCGCGCTAAGGCGCTTCGGGAAAGACCTTACAGCGCTTTGCGTTCAGGACGCATCGAAAGACGCTGCCTCTCGCCTTTGGCTCGAATGCGTCTTTCGATGCGTGATGGCTCGGACAAGATACAAAACGCCTGAATCGCCGATACCATTCCGCACCAGGGACACTGGCGATCAACCGGTTATCAGGTCTTTCGCGAAACGTCTCGGGACAGCCCCGCGCCTATCCCAGCCGCGCCTTCAGCCGACCGCCGACCGCGCCGAAATCCATCTGCCCGGTATAGCGGCCCTTCAGCACGCCCATCACCCGGCCCATGTCGCGAATCGAGGCCGCCCCCGTCTCGGCAAGCGCCGCGTCCACCGCCGCATCCACCTCGTCCTCGCTCAACTGGCGGGGCAGGAAATCCTCGATCACGGTGATTTCGCGCAACTCCTGCTCGGCCAGTTCCAGCCGCCCGCCCTCTTCATAGGCGCGGGCACTTTCCTGGCGCTGTTTCACCATCTTGCCAAGGATGCCAAGCACTTCTGCGTCGCCCACCCCGGCTTCCTCGGCGGTGCCGGTGCCGCGCAGCGCGATGTCGCGGTCCTTGATCGCGGCGTTGATCAGACGCAAGGTGGAAAGACGCTCGGCCTCCTTGTTCTTCATCGCGAATTTCAGCGCGTCACCGATACGGGTTCTAAGATCCATCTGGGGCCTGTCCATGGCTTGTGGCAAGACATCCAGAATACCGCAATTCACCCAAGCTTACAACCATCCACGCCCGGACCAACAATTTGATTTTCAACGACTAATCATTTCACCCCGACCCTTGACCGCCCCCATGCCGCCCCTTAGGTTGCGTCAGATTTGCCCCGCCCCGCCAGAGGTTCGCCGATGTCCTTCCCGTCCAGCCAGTCCCGCCCCACCGCCTGCCTCGCTCTGGCCGACGGCACGCTGTTCTTCGGGCGCGGCTTTGGCGCCACGGGCCAGACGGTGGCCGAACTCTGCTTCAACACCGCCATGACCGGCTATCAGGAAATCATGACCGATCCGTCCTATGCGGGCCAGGTCGTCACCTTCACCTTTCCCCACATCGGCAACACCGGCACCACCCCCGAGGATGACGAAACTGCCCGGCCCGTGGCGGCCGGCATGGTGGTGAAATGGGATCCGACCGAGCCCAGCAACTGGCGCGCCACCGGCACCCTGAACGCCTGGCTGGAGAAACAGGGCCGCATCGCCATGGGCGGCATCGACACCCGCCGCCTGACCCGCGCGATCCGCCACCAGGGCGCGCCCCATGTGGCCCTGGCCCACAACCCCGACGGCGTGTTCGATGTCGAGGCGCTGGTCGCCGCCGCGCGGGCCTTCAAGGGGCTTGTCGGCGTCGATCTGGCGCGCGACGTGACCTGCACCCAGTCCTATCGCTGGGACGAAATGCGCTGGGCCTGGCCCGAGGGATACCAGCGGCGCAGCACACCCGGACACAAGGTTGTGGCCATCGACTATGGCGCCAAGCGCAACATCCTGCGCTGCCTGGCCAGTGCCGGGTGTGACGTGACCGTGCTGCCCGCCTCCGCCACCGCCGAGGACGTGCTGGCGCAGGGGCCTGCGGGTCTGTTCCTGTCCAACGGGCCGGGCGATCCGGCGGCGACGGGGGAATATGCCGTGCCGATGATCCGCGAGGTGCTTGCGCACTCCAAGATGCCGGTGTTCGGCATCTGCCTCGGCCACCAGATGCTGGCCCTGGCCCTGGGCGCGCGCACCGTCAAGATGAACCACGGCCATCACGGCGCCAACCATCCGGTCAAGGATGTGGAAACCGGCAAGGTGGAAATAACCTCGATGAATCATGGGTTTACCGTCGACAGTCAGACCCTGCCGATCGGCGTGAAGGAAACCCATGTGTCGCTGTTCGACGGGTCGAACTGCGGCATCCGGATGACCGACCGCCCCGTCTGGTCGGTCCAGTACCACCCCGAGGCCAGCCCCGGCCCGCAGGACAGCTATTACCTGTTTGAACGCTTCGCCCGCGCCATGGATGCGGTGGCCTGACGCGGTTAACCGCAGCTTAATCCTTTTGGTCCAGAACGGGGGAGTTCTTTCCGCCCGGAGATGGCCATGGCGCCACAACCCCTGCGTATCGTCCAGACGCTGCCTGCCGCGCCTGACGCCGCACGCGCGCCGCGCACCGGGCGTCTGGGGGCGCTGCTGCTGGGTTCGGGGCAGATCACGCCGTCCGCGCTGCACCTGGCCCTGGCCAATCAGACCGAAACCGGCGCGCCGCTGGGCGCCATCCTGTGCGCCCGGGGCGATCTGACCGAACCCGCGCTGTTCGATGCCCTTGCCCTGCAATTCGGCACCCGGCGCGTCGACCCTGCGGATTTCGCCCCCGATCTGCGGCTGATCGACCGGCTGGGCGCAAAGTTCTGCGCCGTCCAGGGCGTGCTGCCGCTGGCGCGGGCCGGGGCGCTGACCCTGATCGCCACCTGCGAGCCGCAGAAGTTTCATCTGGTCCGCCCCCTGCTTGAGGACCGGTTCGGCGAACTGGCGATGGTGCTGTGCACCCGCCCCGACCTGCACCGCGCCCTGAACGACAGCCGCAGGCGCCACCTGGCCCTGGCCGCCGAACACTGCGCGCCGGAACGCGAAAGCTGCCGGTCGCTGTCGTCGCGGGCGCTGGTGCGGGGCGGACTGGCGCTGGCCGGGGGCCTTGGCGCCGGGCTGGTGCTGGCGCAGGGCGCAACGCTCGGGGCACTCTGCATCCTGGCGCTGATCGTTCTGGCGGTGAACACCGGATTTGTTGGGGTGATGGGCGCGCTCTGGCTCGAAGGGCGCCGCACCCCGGCCCCGGCGGCCCTGCCCGAGCCTGTGCCGCTGCGCCCCGTGCCCGTGTCCCTGCTGGTGCCGCTGTTCCGCGAGAAGCAGATCGCCGAGCATCTGATCAACCGCCTGTCGCGGCTGGACTATCCCGCCGAACAGCTGGAAATCCTGCTGATCGTCGAAGAGGACGACGCCGTCACCCGCGCCACGCTGGACGCCTGCAGCCTGCCCGTCACCATGCGCATCCTGACCGTGCCGCGCGGCGGCGTGCAGACCAAACCGCGGGCGATGAACTATGCGCTCGACTTCTGCCGGGGCAGCATCGTCGGGGTCTATGACGCCGAGGATGCGCCGCACCCGGGCCAGATCCGCGCCGTGGTGCGCCAGTTCGCCCGCTCCGTGCCCCAGGTGGCCTGCCTGCAGGGGCGGCTCGATTATTACAATCCGCGCACCAACTGGCTGTCGCGCTGTTTCACCATCGAATATGCCGCCTGGTTCCGCGTCATGCTGCCCGGCATGGCCCGCCTCGGGTTGCCCGTGCCGTTGGGCGGAACCACGCTGTTCTTCCGCAAGTCCGCCCTTGCGGCGATGGGGGGGTGGGATGCGCACAACGTGACCGAAGATGCCGATCTGGGGCTGCGGCTGACGCGGCGGGGCTATCGCACCGCCCTGCTGGACAGCGACACCCTGGAAGAGGCGAATTGCCGCGCCTGGCCCTGGGTGCGCCAGCGGTCACGCTGGATCAAGGGCTATGCCATGACCTATTTCGTACACATGCGCGATCCGGTGGCGCTCTGGCGCGATCTGGGTCCGCGCGGGTTCTGGGGCATGCAGGTGCTGTTCCTGGGCAGCCTGCTGGGCGTTCTGACGGCGCCGCTCGTCTGGAGCTTCGCACTGCTGATGCTGGGCCTGCCCCACCCCTGGTCGGGAACCCTCAGCGTCACGGGCGGCCACGTTCTCACCCTGGCCCTGGCGATGACGACACTGGTTCACTGGGCGGTCTGGTCCATGGGCGTCTGGGCGCGCGGCGAACGCAGGCTGATCGCCTGGGTGCCGACGCTGATGCTCTATCACCTGATGGCCAGCATCGCGGCCCTGAAGGCAGCCTGGGAAATCCTTACCCGTCCGTTCTTCTGGGACAAGACCTGCCATGGCCACCTGTTCCAGCCCGCCGTGCTGCATGGGCCCGAACCGCCGCCCGGAGTGGTCAGCGTCGGTCGGCGGGGGTAACGGACACCACCTTCAGCCGCGTCTCGAAGGCCTTGGAGATATGCGCCCTGAGCGCGCCATAGGCCGCATCCCCGTCGCCCGCCTCGATCGCCGCGACGATCCGGTCATGCTCGGTCAGCGCCACCGCGCCACGTCCCTTCACAGCCAGCGAAGTGGTCGCCAGCAGCGCCATGAACCGATGCACC
>Ga0105054_10003323_pt1 | contig 24988 bp, 18 predicted proteins | sample BON02_FD_78091 | JGI IMG/M metagenome (GOLD analysis project Ga0105054, IMG submission 78091) | Freshwater microbial communities from Lake Bonney liftoff mats and glacier meltwater in Antarctica - BON-02 (megahit assembly) | ecosystem: Environmental > Aquatic > Freshwater > Ice > Glacier...
AAGGCCAGGGCTTCGCCCTGGACCCACCAGGGGCCAAGCCCCTGGACCTTAACTATATGATAATAAAATGGTTTCCAAAGGCCGCCGGCCTTTGGTGGGTCCAGGGCAAAGCCCTGGCCTTGCTTTTGTACATCGGTCAATCAATAGGGCGGTTGGTATTACTTCACGTTCTGCTATCAGCGCCCGGTGAATCGCGGCTTGCGGCGTTCGCGGAAGGCACTGGTGCCTTCCGCGTAGTCTTCGGTCAGCGTGGTCAGCACGTTCTGGTCGGGGTCCATGTGGCTGGTGGCGTCGGCCAGGGCGAAGGCGACGCGATTGACCGTCGTCTTGCTCATGCGCACCGGCAGCGGCGGCTGAACGGCGATGCGGCTGGCGAATTCCAGCGCCGCGTCCAGCGCCCCGCCATCCTCCACCACCTTTTCCACCAGCCGCCAGTCCAGCGCCTCCTGCGCGCTGATCCGGTCCGACGCCAGGATCACCGCCTGCTTGGTGCGCGCCGGGCCGATCAGCGCGACCATGCGCGGGATGGAGCCCCAGCTCATGTTCATGCCCAGCTCCACCTCGGGGATACGGAAATGCGCCGAACGGCCGCAGAAGCGGAAGTCGAGCGACACGGCCAGCGCCGCACCGCCGCCGATGCAATGGCCCTCGATGGCGGCTATCGTCACCTGCTCCATCTGCTCCCAGGCGCGGCACATCTTGGGACCGTTGCGCTGGCGGTGGATGCGCTCGGCGACCGACATGTCCGGCCGGCGCGCCGGGTCCTTGAGGTCGGCGCCGGCGCTGAAGGCGGTGGCAGTGCCGGTGAGGATGACCACCGAGGTTTCCATGTCGTCCTCGAAGCTCTCCGCGGCACGGCGAAGCTGGCGCATCGCGTCGGTGGACAGCGGGTTGGCTTTGCTGCCGCGGTCGAAGCGCACGGTGGCGACGCGGCCGTTCGGGCCAAGCCCGCGCTCGATGGTCACACAGGAATCGGTCATCGCGTCACTCCACGCCGGCGCCGAACAGCCAGCGCCGTTGCCAAAAGGGCTGGTTGTCCACGGTGATGTCCACCTCGACGGCCGTGTGGTGCGCGGTGGTGACGCTGCGTGCCACCAGCGTGGTGCCGCCGGCTGGCCGCTCGATGCGTACGGTGGTGGTGGAATGCATGCGCGCGAGGTCCGGCCGCGACGCGCTGACGGCGGCGCCGTAGGCGTGGTCGGACGACACCTCGGTGACCGGATCGAGCCGCATGCGCTCGGTCTTGGTGGCCGACAGCCGCACCGTATCGGTCATCAGGTCGCGGCTGAGGTCCCAGGACTGGCTGCCGCCGCGGTCATTGGCCGAACCCAGCACCTCCGGCTGCAGCTTGCCCCAGGCCGGGCGCGGCGCGGTACCGGCGGGCGGCGGGCAGACCGGCAGGGTGAGGCGCGCCTCGCCATGGAACAGCCGCAAGGTGGCGGGCAGCGGGGTGGGCCACACCCGCGGGAAATCGGCGCAGGCGATGGCCACCCGCAGCCGCTCGCCGGGCAGCAGGCGATATGCGGTGGCGCGCAGCTTCACCATCACGCGGGCGCGCCGGCCGGGCGTGGCATGGGCGGCAAGGTCGGCCCAGCCCGAGGTGATCAGCACCGACCGACCGTTCGGCGCGACGGCGGAGAGTTTCACCACCACGTTCAGCGGCAAGGCGCTGGCGGCGAGGTCCAGCGTTGCCTCGGGCGCGCCGATCAGTTCCAACGGCTCGCGCAGCGCCGCGCCGGTGAAGCACAGCGATCGCGCATCATCGCCGGACTGGTCGTGCGGCAGGAACGGGTCGATCGCGGTGGTCCAGGGGTCCCAGGCCAGCGACTGCATGCCGATGGTGGGATCGTAGACATGCTCGCTGGCGCCGCCCTGGCCATCGGCGTTCGCGGCGAGGCTGCCATCGGGAGCGAGGAACATGTCCTGCAGGGCGACGCGCGCGGGCGGCCAAGACTGCTCGGCACGCCAGGCGCCCTCGCGGCCCTGAATGTAGAGCGAGACCGGCGCCTCGGCCTCGATGCCGTTCTGCCGGCCCATCAGCCAGCGGTCGAACCAGCGCTCCATGTCCCACAGCCCGGCGGCGGGGGCTTCGCGGCCGGTGTCGGGGAATTCGTGTTTCCACGGCCCCATCAGCAGCTTCTTCGGCGCGTTGATGGCGGTGAAGTCCAGTGGGGTGCAGTCGGTGTAGAGGTCGCGCCAGCCGCAGATGTTGAAGCTGGGGCAGGCGATGCGGCCCATGTCGGCCACGCGCGACTGCCAGAAATCATCGAAGCCGGGATGGTGCACGAAGGCGGCGAGCCATGGCGGGTTGCCTTCCAGGTGCGCGGCCCAGGTGCGGGCCCAGCGCCCCTGCGGGTCTTGCAGGAGCGGCGGCATCAGGTTGTAGGCGACCATGCGCGGCCCCCAGTCGGCGCGCATCCAGAAGCCGCTGCCGGTGCCGCCAAGCGACACCACGCCGCGATGCAGGTCGGACGTGGCATGGATCGGCACGATGGCCTTCAGGTGCGGCGGGTTGGTGGCGGCGGTGGAGAGCGCGGTGATGCCGGGGTAGGAGACGCCCCACATGCCAACATTGCCGTCGCACCAGTCCTGGGCGGCGATCCATTCCACCAGGTCGTGCCCGTCCTGCCCCTCGCCGGGTGCGAACAGGCCGGGGCTGGTGCCGCCGGAATTGCCCAGGCCGCGCAGGTCGGCGGTGACGGCGGCATAGCCGCGCGCGGCGAAGTGGCGGTGCACCGACTCCACGCTGCTGCGCCCGCCGCGGCCATCCTTGTGGTACGGGTTGAAGTTCAGGATCGCGGGGCCGCGATGCCCGCCGCCCGGGCGCACGATGTCGACGGCCAGCGCCACGCCGTCGCGCATCGGCACCAGCACGTTGCGCTCGGTCAGAAGCGTATTCGACATGACAACATCCCCCTGCCGCCGGGGAAGGCTAGGCCAAGGTGGCGCGGCTGGGAACTACCGTCCGGTGAACTTCGGCGCGCGCTTTTCCATGAAGGCGGCCATGGCTTCCTTGGAATCGTCGGTCTTGCCCAGTTCCACGGTCAGGTTCTGCTCGAAGCGGTAGCCGTCGCGCAGGGTCATGAACTCGATGGTGGAAGCGGCGTGCTTGACCATGCGGGTGGCGATCGGGCTTTTGGCGGCGATGCTGCGGGCCATTTCCATCGCCGTCGGCATGAGCTCCTCCTGTTTCGTGCAGAACTCCACGATGCCGCGGCGATACAGCTCCGGCCCGGGCACGCGGTAGCCGGTGAGCATCATGCGCCGGGTCAGCGAGTGGCCGAACAACCGCATGGTGTGGCGCCCGCCGCCCATCAGGCCGACATCGACCTCCGGCAGGCCGAGGGAGGCGTTCTCCGAGCACATCAGGATGTCGCAGGAAGCGGCGAGGCCCAGCCCGGCACCCAGGGCGGGGCCGTTGATGGCGGCGATCACCGGCTTCTTGCATTCCACGATCGACCAGCTCATCTCGCGCGCCCGGCGGCCATGCGCCCAGGCCTGGCCCGGCTCCGGGTGGCCCTTGGCGCGGTTCTTGATGTCGGCGCCGGCCGAGAAGCACTTGCCCGCGCCGGTGAGCACGGCCACGCGCACGTCGTCGAGGTCGTTGATGGCGTCGAACGCGGCCATGATCTCCTCCATGAAGGCGGTGGAGACGGCATTGACCGGCGGGGCGTCCATGGTGACAACGGCGATGTGCTCGGCGATCTCGGTGCGGATCACGGCCATGGGGTTTCCTCCTCGATTTTTCTGGCTGGGTTCTCTGGCTGGGTTCTCTGGCCAGATTTTCTGGCTAGACTTTCTGGCCGGTGAGGGCGTGGATGCGCCTGGAGAAGGCGGCGATGTGCAGCTTCATGTCCAGGTTCTTCTCGGCATAGCGGCGGGCGCCGGCGCGCAGCTTGTCGGCCAGCTTCTGATTGTCGAGCAATTCGTGCACCCGCTCCACCAGGCGCTGCGGGTCGAGGCAGGGGGTGAGCAGGCCGTTGCGGTTGTGGGTGATGAACTCGCGCACCGGATCAACCTCCGAGCCGATGATGGCACAGCCACAGGCCAGCGCCTCGCGCAGCGACCACGAGGCGACGAAGGGGTAGGTCAGGTAAACGTGCACATCCGAGCGCTGCAGCATCCGCAGGTATTGCTCGTAGGGGATCTGCCCGGGCATCAGCAACCGCGCCGGGTCGTATTTGCCGGCGACCTCCTTGAGGAAATGCTCGCGCCAGGTGCCGGAGGGGCAGCGCGCGCCGTAGCTGACATCATCGCCGCCGACCATCACCACCTTGATGTCGCGCCGTTCGCGCAGCAGCGCCGGCAGGGCGCGGATCATGGTGTGGGCGCCGCGGTACGGCTCCAGGTTGCGGGCGACGAAGGTGACCAGCTTGTCCTTGGGCGCCACCCGGAAGTCGCCGATGGCGAACGGCGTGCTGCGGGCCAGCGGATCGGGCTTGCAGACGTCCAGCAGTGCGCCTTCGGTGAGCACCTCGATGCCCGGCTGCATCCATTCGGGGTAGCGCGTGTGCTGCCACTTCGTGGGGGTGTGGCCGGACTGGCCCAGCGCGAAGGCCAGCAGGTTGACCACGTTCATGGCGCGGATGCGCGGCAGGTTGTTCGGGTCGAACGGGAATTCGGGGTCGAAGCCCACATCCTGGCCGTCGTCGCGGTAGAAGAACTCGAAATATCCCAGGATGGGCACGCCCGGCCACACATCGGTGATGTTCAGCAGCTCACCCCAGCCGTGGTGGCCGATGATGATGTCGGGCGTGAAGCCGAGGCGCTTGAGGTTGCGCGCGGTGCCCACCACGAGTTCGGACCGGCGCGCGGCCCGGTCGAGGTCATGGGCGCCGGGATGGATCTGGTCCAGCTTGGTGGGGGTGAACTGGTACAGCGCGCGGCGCACGCCTGGCACGATGTTCTGGTTTGATTCCGAGATGAAGACGATCTCGTGCCCGCCCTGGCCGACCAGATGGCGGACCAAGTGCAGGTACTGGCCTGGGAAGTTCTGGTGGACGAACAGGAACCTCACGCCGGCCACCCCGAAGGCGCGCCGGCATGCATGCCGCCTGCGCGACGTGGCGTCTCAGTCATGGCACGGGATCGCTAGCGGCGGCGCGGCCCGGGGCTGGGCCGGCTCGCCGGCTTGGCCGCGGCTGGCCGGGCGGCGGCGGGCTTGGCCGGCTTGGCCGCGGCTGGCCGGGCGGCGGCGGGCTTGGCCGGGGCAGCGAGCTTGGCCGGGGCAGCGGCGGCGGGTTGGGCAGCTTCGGCCGCCTGGCCACGGCGCTGGATCACCACCTCGAACGACTCGAGAGGCGCCAGGCTCTCCGCCTCGCACGACGCGCCGGCCGGCACCGGCCCGGCCTGCGAGCCGTCGGTGAAGCTGGCGGAATAGATGCACTCGAAATCGCGCTCGGCATCGCCGCGCAGGCGGATGCGCAGGCCCAACACGGGCAGCGCCATGCCGCGGCTGCCGCAGAACTCGCCGCCCTCGACCCAGGGCGACAGCCAGCCGCGGCCGAGCACTGCCTGGTATTCGATGTCGCCCGGTGCCACGTCGTGCGTGGGGGCGATGGCGAAACCCTCGATCCAACGCTTGCTGCCGACATCGCCCAGCCGGTCGCCGATCAGCGCGCCGACATCGCCCAGGCCCTGGATATGGGCCACCATGTCCATCACCCGCGGCGCCACGGCCTGGGGGGCAGCGCCTTGGGGCGCCGTGACCTGGGGCGCCGTGACCTGGGGCTGGGACGGCGCGGGCATGGCGAACGGGGCCGACTGCTGCGCGCCGGGCGAGGCGCTCTTTTCCAGCAGCTTGACCACCTGGATGTTCGGCGCGCCCTCGGGGTGGTCGGGGGCCTGGTAGATGGTCACCATCACGTGGGCCGGGCCGTTATGCACCCGCACCAGGGCGGCATCGCCGAAGCCGGTGAGCCAGCCATCGGTGCGGAAGGTGCTGATCTCCACCGAGCTCGGCTTGCTGTCCACGCCCGGCGGCAGCGACAGGCGCACCCCCGGCAGCCCGGTGCGCGCATCGGCGATCGCCGACGGCTTGTTGACGATGCAGTAGAGGCCGGTTTCCAGGGTCATCAGGTTGCCGGACACCCGTAGCTCAGTCACCCGCTGCGGCCCGGCGTTGGCGGACTGACGGCCCGGAGCGGGCTGGGGGGCAGGAACGGCTTCGGTCATGCAACAATCTCACTTTTAGGACGAACGGACCGCCCAGCAGGGGGACCGTGGGGGGAGCCGGAATGCAACGTCATCTTACAGGAACGCAATGCCATTCATCGCGCGGTCACGCGTCCACCGCAAGAAGGGCATTGTTGATCGCCGCGACCGGCAGGCCGAGCGGCAACAGCCAGCCCTGGCCGGTGGCGCGCACCCGTTCGGCCTGGGCGCCGATGTCGAACACCGCCACGCGCAGCCCAGCGCGCCAGGCGACGCCCAGCGTGAAGCACCAGGTCTCGGGCCACAGCGAGGGCAGCCAGGCCAGATCCACCTGCTGGCGACGGATGAGCGCTTCGCCCTCTCCCTCGCGGTACGTGCCGGTCACGGACACGCGCCCGGTGGCGAGCAGGCGCTGGTCGTCCGGCGTGTGGCCGACCAGCACGAACTCCAGCGGCAGGTTGCGCAGGGCAGCATCGCGCGCGCAGCCCAGCAGCATGTCGTAGCCCTTCTCCGGCCCGATGCCGCCGATGACGCAGACCCGGCGGCGGCGACCGGGCGCCGGGCGACCGCGAACCGCGCCGGAAGCGGCGCCGATGGCCAGCGAGGCTGCGTCGTCCTCGTGCGCCACCACCTCGGGCGCCAGGCCGGGGAACTGGCGGCGCATCCGCGACGCGGTGTCGGCCGAGGGCGCCACCACGCGGCGGGCGCGGGCGAGGTCGTGGGCCGAGCGGGCGCGCAGGGCGGCGGCGGAAATGTCCTCCTCGATCGCCCGTCCGGCATCGGCGACGCAGGCATCGCAGTGCCGCGTGTCGGAGGGTTCGCCGCAATAGCGGCGGTCGGGACCCACCAGGGTCATGCGCGGGCAGAACCAGGCGTAGTCGTGCAGGTGCACGTCCAGCGGAATGGCCAGGGTCTCGGCCAGGCGCAACAAGGCGTGGTCGTGGCCCAAAAGGTGATGCACCTCCATCACCGCCGGCCGGTCGGCCCGCAGCAACTTCGCCAGCGCGCCAAGTTCGCGCGGCACCTCGAACAGCAGGTTCGGGTAGCTTCCGCCATCGCCGTCATCCACCCGGCAGCAACCGGTGCGGTAGGCTGGGCCACCTTCGGGCCCGGCGCGCAGGCGGTCGAGCACCGGGCGCAGCACGATCGGGCGCCGACCCTCGCCGTGCAGGGCGGCACAGCGTTCGCGCACCACGCGCTCCACCCCGCCGCCGCTGTCGTGGGTGATCAGGATGGCGGCACCGCCAGCGTGGCCACGGCGTGCGGCCTGCCAGCGCAGGATGTCCAGCCGCCGGCGCGCACCGGCCAGCGGGTCGCGCGCCTGGAACGCGGCGATGGCGTCGCGGTAGCCGGGGTGCAGGCGTTCCAGCACCGCGAGGTTGCGTGCCACGAGGTGTGCGGCGGCCGCCCCGAAGGACTGCCCGCCGACATGGGCCACATAGACGCCGGGTACGGCGACATGGCGCCAGCCGAGATGGCTGGCACGCAGGCAGAAATCGTTCTCCTCGCCATAGCCTTGTGCGAACACGTCCTCGCGGAACACGCCGGTGGCCTGCAGGCATTCGTGCCGGATGTACATGCAGAAGCCAACGGCGGTGGGGATGTCCACCGTGGCGCCCGCATTGGCGCGCGCCGCCTGGCGGGCGAGGCGGGCCAGGGCCACGCCTTGCGGTGCCGCGGCAGGCCGCACCGGGTCGGGATAGGTGAGAATGGTGGCGTCGTTGGACAGCGGGGTGCCGGTACCGATGTCGCCGGCCTGGTGCACCGCGGCGCGCAGCCCCTCGATCCATCCGGCGGCAACCTGCGTGTCGCTGTTCAGCAGCACGATGTCGGGCGCGCCGGGAAGGCCGGCAGCCAAGCGGATGCCCGCATTGGCGCTGGCGGGGAACCCCCGGTTGGCCGCGTGGCGCAGCAGCCGGATGCGGCCGGCCTCGTGCAAGGCATCGAGCGCCTCGGCCAGCGCCGGTTCGGGCGTGGCGTCGTCGACCACCACCACGGCGGTGCCGGCGGGGATGGTAGCGAATACGCTGTCCAGGCAGTGCCGCGTGACGGCGAGGCCGCGATAGACCGGCACCACCACCGCCACCGGGCGCTCGGGCATGCAGGGCGCGGCGCAGGCGGGACCGCGCAGTGTGGCCGCCATAGCGGCGTGGCACAGCGGGTCGTCAGCCAGCGGCACCGGTCCGGGGTGCAACGGGAAGCGGCGGGCCACTGCCTGGGCGATCGCCATCGCGGCGCGGCTCTCGGCATCGGGGTCGAGCGGGCTGCCGGCGAGGTCCAGCCCGTCGGGGCCGACCACGCGCAGGGGCCGGGACAGGCCCGCCAGGCGCGCGGCCGGCACGTGGAAGCGGCGCGGCCGGGCGAGCGGCTGGGTGGCGGCGATGTTCTGGTCGCTGGCCACCACGCTGAAGCCGCCCGGGCCCTCGGCCGGCTGCACCGTCAGCACCGGCTCGGCCTCGGGGTCGCCGGGGTGCCAGGCCCAGCCCTCCAGCCCGCCATCCTCCGCCGCCACCACGCCTTCCAGCCGGCGGGCGCGGCGCACATCGATCGGGCTGCCCAGGCAGTGCCGGCCCGCCACGGTGACGCAAAGCAGACCGCTGCCGGGCGGCACGGCATCTGCGGGGGACACGGCCTGACCGTCGAGCACCCATTCTGCCTCGCCCTGCGCCACCAGTTCGACAAGCACGTCGCCCTCGGGGGTCAGGCCGCACCAGCCCGCTTCACCGGATTGGCGGGCGATGTCGCGGGCGAGCCCGGCCAGGCCATCCGCCGCGGCAACGAGGTTGGCCGACAGCAGCCCGGCCAGGGCGGTGGCGGCGGCCGTGGGCTGTCCCGCATGCTTGTAGGCGGCGGCCAGCAGCAGCAGCGCCTCGCGCGACGTGCCCTTCGCCGTCACCCGCTCCAGCAGCGGCACCGCGTCGGCCGGCATGCCGCTGCGCAGGTGGGCGGCGGCCAGGGCGAGGGCGGCGGAGGCGTCGTCGGGGGCGAGGCGACAGGCGCGCTCCAGCCAGAACCGCGCGCGCGGCAGGTCGCCGCCCAGCAACGCCGCCTGGCCAGCCTGCCACGCCTCGCCGGCCTGGCGCTGGAAGAAGGCGGCCTGGGTCAGCTTGGCCTCGCCGGCAGGCGGCGGTGACAGGCTCGGCGGAGGGGCCGCAGCATCCATCCAGGTCAGGTCGCGCCATCGCGGGGGCCGGTGTCGGCATCCGCCATGGCGGCCTTGATGCTGTCCTGTGCCCCTGTGGGCACGGGTGCGGGCGGCGGCAGGGCGGCGAGGTCGACCTGCACGTCGGTCAGCCCTTGTGCCAGCGCCTTCTCCAGCCAGAACCGTGCTTCCTCGGCATGTTGCTGGCCCGCGAGGCCGCGTGCGAGGTAGCGGCCGAGCATCATCTGCGCGTGGGCATGGCCGCGCTCGGCGGCGGCGCGGAACCAGTGCTGGGCCTGCGGCCGGTCCCACGGAATGTCATGGCCGCCGCCGAACAGCGCGCCCAGCGCGAACATGGCGCCGACATGGCCATGGGTGGCCGCCTTGCGGAACAGCGCCTCCGCCTCCAGATGGTCGCGCGCGCCGCCACGGCCGCTGACCAGCATCTCGCCCAGGGCCACCTGCGCGTCGACCATGCCGGTGGACGCGGCCTTCTCCACCCATTTGCGGCCTTCCTCGATGTTCATCGGCACGCCGCGGCCCTGCATCAGCATGCGGCCGTACCAGTACTGCGCATTCACCACGCCCTCGGCGGCACGGCGCAGCCATTGCGCAGCCTGCTCGTCATCGCGCTCCACGCCGACGCCTTCGGCGAGGCAGATGCCGAAGTTGTAGGCGGCCACCAGGTCGCCGGCCGCGGCGGCCTCCTGGAACCACTCGCTGGTGCGCACCGAATCCTCGGGCGAAGCCTCGCCCTTCATCACCAGGTTGGCCAGGTCGTAGCGCGCCTTTTCCTCGCCGGCCTCAGCCGACAGGCGGAACCAGCGGGCGGCCTCGCGCGGGTCTTTCGGCACGCCGGCGCCGGTAAGGTGCAGCAGGCCCAGCGAGCGTGCCGCCGCCTTGTGGCCGACGGCGGCGGCACGGCGGTACCACATCGCCGCCTCGGTATGGTTGGGGGGCAACTCGCCGCCGCGCGAATACAGGTCGCCAACGAGGGCGGCCGAATCCGGGTCGCCCTGCAGGGCCGCGCGGCGCAGCCAGGATTCGCCGTCCTGCATGTTCCGCTTCACGCCCAGGCCGTGCGTCAGCGCGAAGCCGTAGCGCGCCTGGGCACTGCGCAGACCGCGCTCGGCGGCCTGCCGGTAGAGTTCGGTGGCCGCAGCGCGATCGACCGGCACGCCCTGGCCCTGCTCGCTCATCACGCCGAGCATGTACTGGGCCGTGGCCAGCCCCGCCGCCGCAGCACCGCGCAGGTTGGCCGCCGCCTCGCCACCACTGGCAGGATCGTTGCGGCGCAGCAGGGCCAGCGCGAAGCCGAGCTTGCCCTGCGGGCAGTCGGCGGCGGCCGAGCGGCGGTACAGGTCCTCCGCCCGGTCGTGGTCGCGCAGCGCCTCGGGGCCCGAGGTCATGATGAAGGCGAGCAGTGCCTGTCCGTCGGCCGAGCCCGCTTCGGCGGCACGCGTGGCCCAGGTGAGGGCGCGGTCGAAATCCGGGCGGGCCGCCTCGTTGGTGCCGAACAGGGCGGCGGCAGGCCGGCCGGCGGCGATGGCACTCGCCTCGCCCTGGAGGATCGCCTGCGCGCCGCCGGCGGCCGCCTGGCCAGGGATGCCGCGCAGGTAAAGCGCGGCCAGCATCGACTGGGCTTCGAGGTATCCCTGCGTCGCCGCGCGTTCCAGCCAGCGCGCGCCTTCCTGGGCGCTGGGGGGCACGCCATTGCCTTCCAGGTAGCAGCGCGCGACCAGGAACTCGGCCTCGGCGTTGCCTGCCTGGGCCACCGGGGTGAGCAGCTTGAACCCCTCGGCCCGCTTGCCCTGCTCCATGAGCGCGCGCGCGCGCTTGATCTTCCCCGTGGACGAGGAAACCATCCCCGCCAGGCGGCGCAATGAGCCCGACACGCTCAGCGGTGCTCCGGCCGTACGCGCCGAAGGATCGGGACCCAGGTCATGGCTCGCGCATGCCCTCCGCGACGATCGGCGCCACCCGGGAGAACAGGTAGGCCAGCAGGGTGCGCTTGCCGATCTTGATATCTCCGGTGACCGGCATGCCCGGGCTGAGGCGGAAACCCGGCGGCGTGTTGTGCAGTTGCATTGCGTCGATGGACATGCGGGTGCGGTAGTAGGCGCCGCCGAAATCGTCGTTGGCACCGCGGCGGCTGCCTTGGCGGGCACGGTCCTCGTTGGGGTTGCGGAAGCTGTCCGGGCTGATCACCCGCACGGTGCCCGTGGCGCTGCCGTAGATCGTGTAGGGGAAGGTGTCGAACTTGATGGTGACGGTGTCGCCGACCTGCACGAAGCCGGCATCGCGGCCGTCGAGCACGGTTTCGATCTCCAGCGGCGCGTCGACCGGCACCAGCATGATGAACTGCTCGGCGGACTGCATCACCGAGCCGACGCTGACCGGGGCCACGCTCAGCACGATCGAGTCGCGGCCGGCGCGGATTTCCACAAGCTCGCGGCGCAGCCGGGCCTTGTTCAGGTTCTCGCGCGCCTCGTTCAGCTTGCGGCCCTGTTCGTTGAGCAGTTGCGAGGACTCCGACTTCATCTGCTGCACAAAGCTGTCGCGCTCGGCGATCAACGCCTCTAGCTCGCGTTGCGACCCGATGGCCTGGGAGCGGGCCGAATCGAGCAACCGCGCCGCCTCGTTGCGCTCCTGCTGGGCCTGGAAGGTGTTGAGCTTGCTGCCGACCGCCTGGCGCTCCAGCTCCACCCGCATCGCCTCGACCTGGCGGGAGACGGCAAGCCGCGCGGTATAGGATTCCACGTCGGACATGGCCTGGGCCACGCGCACGCGCAGCGCGTCGATCTTCTGGCGGTAATTCTCCAACCGCAGGGTGCGCTCGGCGCCGCGCTGGGTGAAGATCAGCGACTGCAACTGGCTGGGCGGGCTGCCGTCGCCGACATAGGGCCTGCCCTCCACCACGGCCTCCAGGCGGTTGACCTCGGCCATCAGGCTGGCCACCTGGACCTCCAGCGAGCCGGCGTCGGCGTCCGCGAAGGTGGGGTCCAGCCGCGCCAGGGTCTGCCCAGCCTTGACGAGGTCGCCTTCGCGCACATTGATCGAGCGCACGATGGAGGTCTCCAGCGGCTGGATAGTCACGTTGGACCCGGTGGTGATCACCTTGCCCGACGTCACCACCACGCGGTCGACCGGCACCGTGGCCATCAATATCAGCGCGACGGCGAACATCGAGCTGATCACCCACAGCGTGAAGCGGCTGCGCGCCGGCACCGGCTGGGCCACCAGCGCGGCCGACGGCGATTCGAACTCCAGCAGGATCGGGGTGGCCGGATCCTTCCTGTCGATGCGCGCGGGCGCGCCGGCGGCCGAGCCGGCCTGGATGGCGGGGGGAGTGGTCATGTGGTCTGGGCTCCTGGCGTCAGTCGCCCTGGGCGAGCACGGGCTTCGGGCTGGCCGGCTTGCCAGACGGCTCAAGGTGGCGGTGCTGCTGCAGCCAAAGCTGGCGATAGACGGAACAGCGTTCCAGAAGTTCCTTGTGGGTGCCGATATCGATCACCCGGCTGTGGTCCAGCACCAGTATCTGGTGGCAATCGACCAGCGAGGACAGCCGGTGCGACACGATCAGCATGGTGCGGCCATGGGCGATGCGCTGGATGTTGGCGTTGACCAGCGCCTCGCTCTCCGGGTCCAGGGCGCTGGTGGCCTCGTCCAGGATCAGCAGGCGTGGGTCGTGGATCAGCGCGCGGGCAATCGCCAGGCGCTGGCGCTGACCGCCCGAGAGGTTGGGCGAGCCTTCCTCGATCCAGGTCTCGTAGCCCTGCGGCAGGCGCTCGATGAACTCCTCGGCGCCGGCGAGGCGGGCGGCGCGCACCGCGTCGGTCAGCGTCAGGCCCGGGCGGCCGGCGATCAGGTTCTCGCGGATGGTGCCGCGGAACAGGAAGTTGTCCTGCAGCACCACGCCGAAGCCGCGGCGCAGGTGCGCCAGGTTGATCTCGCGCAGGTCGGTGCCGTCGATCTTGATCGAGCCTTCGTACTCGCGGTTGATGCCCTGCAGCAGGCGGGTGATGGTCGACTTGCCGGAGCCGCTGCGCCCGACCATGCCGAGCATGGTGCCGGCCGGCACCTCGAAGGTGATCTCGGTGAGGGCGGGGTTGCGCGAGCCGGGATAGGTGAAGTCGACGTTGCTGAAGCTGATCGCCCCCTCGAAGCGCGGCCGCAGCCCGGCGCCGGGATTGACCGCCTCGGGCCGGTTGTTCAGCACGGCGGCGGCCAGCGCCACGGCGGCGCGCGTCTCCTCCAGGTCCTCGACCAGCTTGGCGGTGCTGACCAGCGGCTGGGCGACGCGGCCGCTAAGCATCATGAAGGCGAACAGGCTGCCGACGCTGGCGGTCAACACGCCCTCCACCGCGAGATAGGCGCCCACCAGCAGCACGCCGCGGCTCATGAACGTCTCGAACGGCGTCACCAGGGTCTGCGGCCAGTTGGAGACGTTGCCAAGCGCCTGCTTGGCTCCCGAGGCCTCGGCAACGCGCAGGTCCCAGACCTCGCGCTGCTGCGGCTCCAGCGACAGCGACTTCACGGTGCGAATGCCCTGCACCGTCTCAACCAGCACGTTGTTCTTGGCCACCTCCGCCTTGACCCAGATGCCGTAGGCGGCGCGCACCGCCGGCAGGAAGGCGACGATGATCAGGGCGACCAACCCAGCGGCGGCGATCACCATCCAGGTGAGCGTGACGTTGATCCAGAACAGCACCGGCACCATCACGGCCAGCGTCACGAAATCCAGCATGGTGGTGAGCAGGCGGCCGGTCAGGAAGTCGCGTACTTTCGAGATCTGGCCAAGCTGGTACAGGATCGCGCCGGTCTGGGTGCGCTCGAAATAGTCGATCGGCAGGCCGAGCAGGCGCTTGAATATGTGCAGCGCCAGCTTGGTGTCCAGCCGCGTGGCGACGATCTGGATCAGGTGGCGCCGGATGTACCCCAGATAAGTGTCGTAGGCAGTGACGGCGACGAGGAACAGCACCACCAGCGTCAGCGTGCTCATGCTCTGGTAGGTGAGCACCTTGTCGATCACCAGCATGATCAGCAGCGGCGGGGCAATGGCGAGCACGCTGAGCACCACCGAGCCGATCACGATGTCGCGCAGGACGTGCTTCTCAACCCAGACCATGCGGGCGAGCCAGCCCAGGCTGAACGGCTCGTCGTCGAAGGCGACCCCGCGCTCCATGCGCACCAGGATCGCCTCGCCGCCCCACACCTGCGACAGGCGCAGTTCGTCGACGGCCACCGCCTGGTCGTCGCTGGTGGAAAGCGGGTCGCGCAGCCATACGATGTTGCGGGCGGGATCGGCGCGCACCATCAGGGCGGCGCTGCCGTCGTTGAGCAGCAGCACGATCGGACCGGCGCTCTTGAGGGCAACGAGGTTGCGCCAGCGCAGCCGCATCGCCTTCACCCACAAGCCGGCGGCGCGCACCCACTCCACCAGCACCGCCGGCGAGGCGGTATCGCCCTCGGCCACGCGCAGGTCGTCGCGTTCCAGGTCCACGCCATGGAAGCGGGCTGTGGCGATCAGCGCGCGGATGCGCAGTTCATCCGGCGAGGGCGGCGCGGCGGGAGCGGCGGCATCCTCGGCGGGATGTGGCGTGTTGGGTACGGCCGAGAGGGTCGCGCCGCCTTGAGAGGGGCCCTGCGGCGGCGGGTCGGACGGTCGATCGGGAGAGTTCAACGCATTACCCCTTTAGGCCAGCAAAGCACGCCATCGCCGGCATCCTGCCATGGCGGCCAACATCCGGACACGCCCCTTGGCGGGGGCCGGCGGATCCCTTGCGTTCCGATACGCGCTGCCCGCGAATGCACCTAGTGCGTAAATGATTGTGTCGTTCTTGCAGCCTCCTATATCACAGGCGCCGCGAAGTCATGACCAAAAACACCGGCGGCGAGATCGGCGCAAGTCAGCAGCGTGCTTTCGCCATGTCACCAATCACTGGCGCGTGTACCCCTGCATGAAGTGTGACGGCTGCATGACGTGTAGCGGCCGCGCCTCCGGTTCAGTGCACCAGGCGAAAACGTGCAGCGGCCAGACGGTCGCTCAGCATGTCGGCCGCGAACGCCGCGGGATCGCGCACCACCGCCACAACCGCGGCGAACCACGCTACCTCGCCGCGGGCGCGCGCCTGGAACAGTGCGCCCAGGGCGGTGGCGGCCCCCGGGCGGGCGGAACAACAGACGCAGCCCGGCATGTGGCGACCCGCCGTGGCGCTGAAATGGGCCGACACCCGGCCAGGCGGCGGCTGGGCATCGCCCTCGATCAACAGGGCATCGTCAGGCCCCGAATCGGCCAGGGCGCCGATGCGCAGGGGTATCCGGTCGTCGCGTTGCGCGTTGCTCATAGCGTAGACATAAGGATATCTTTATGTCATAGCAATCCCATGGAAAGCCTGCTCACCGCCCTGCGCGCCTGTGCCGAGCCGACGCGCCTGCGCCTGCTGGCGCTGGCGGCGCGCGGGGCGTTCTGCGTGGTGGAGTTTACCGAGATCCTCGGCCAGTCCCAGCCGCGCCTGTCGCGCCACCTGCGCCTGCTCGGCGAGGCGGGGCTGCTGGAGCGTGAGCGCGAGGGCGCCAATGTGTGGTTTGCCCTGCCTTCGGCCGAAACGGAAGCCGGCGCCCTGGCCCGCGCGGTGCTGGCGCGCCTGCCAGAAGAAGACCTCGTGCTGGTCGCCGACCGCCGCCACGCCGCCCGCGTGCTGGCCGAGCGCGCCCGCGCCGCCTCGGAAAGCTTCCGCCGCAAGGGGGCCGACTGGGACGAGATGCGCGCTTTGGAACTGCCTGCCGCCGCCGTGGAGCAGGCGCTGCTCGACCTGCTGCCGGCCGAGGGCAATGGCCGGCTCCTCGACATCGGCACCGGCACCGGGCGCATGCTGGAACTGCTCGCGCCGCGGGTCAGTGCCGCGCTGGGCGTGGACGCCAGCCGTGCGATGCTGGCGCTCGCCCGCGCGCGGCTGGCCAAGCCGGGCCTGTCGCACTGTGCCGTGCGGCTGGCCGACATGTACCGCCTGCCCTTGCAGGATGCCGGCTATGACTTGGTGATGCTACAAATGGTGCTGCACCACGCCGAGGACCCGGCCTCGGTGCTGGCCGAGGCCGCACGGGTGCTGCGCCCGGGTGGCAAGCTCGTGGTCGTCGACCTCGCAGAGCAGCATCTGGCCGAGGCGACCACCCGGCTGGCCTTCCGCTGGCCCGGCTTCAGCGATGCCCGCATCGTCGCCCTGATGGCCGGCGCGGGGCTTGCCGCCGGTTCCGCTATCGCCGTGCCCGGGCCGATGGAAACCCGCATCTGGACTGCCCTGCGCACCGACAGTGCCCCTGGCAACACCCCTGCCGCCTCTATCCTGGAAGCTACATGATGAGCCGACCCCACCTTCTCGATGCCCTGCGCGACCGCGTGCTGCTCGCCGATGGCGGGCTGGGCAGCCATATCCAGGCCAGCGACCTGACCATCGAGGGCGACTTCATGGGGCAAGAGAACTGCTCCGAGATCCTCACCCTGTCGCGCCCGGACTTCGTCCGCGATTTCCACACGGCGTTCTTCGCCGCCGGGGCGGACATGGTGGAGACCAACACCTTCGGCGGCTCGCCGATCACGCTCGACGAGTTCGGCCTGGGGGAAAAGGCGTTCGAGATCAACCAGCGCAGCGCCGAATTGGCGCGCGAGGCGTCCGAGGCGTTCTCGGACGGGCGCGACCGCTGGGTGCTCGGCTCGATCGGCCCGGGCACCAAGCTGCCCTCGCTCGGCCATATCACCTACGACGCGGTCGAGGCCGCGCTTCTGCTGCAATGCCGCGGCCTGGTCGCCGGCGGCGTCGATGCGCTGCTGACCGAGACCAACCAGGACACGCTGTACATCAAGGCCGCGGTGAACGCCGCCAAGGCGGCCGTCGCCGAAAGCGGGCGGGACATCCCGATCTTCGTGCAGGTCACCGTCGAGACCACCGGCACCCTGCTGGTCGGCCCCGACATCGCCGCCGCCGCCACCGTGATCCACGCGCTGGATGTGCCGTTGATCGGTCTGAATTGCGCCACCGGGCCGCAGGAGATGGCCGAGCATGTGCGCTGGCTGGCGCAGAACTGGCCCGGCCTCATCTCCGTGCTGCCCAACGCCGGCCTGCCGGAGCTGGTGGACGGCAAGACGCGCTATCCGCTGTCGCCCGAGGAGATGACCTCCTGGGTCGAGCGCTTCGTGCGCGAAGACGGCATCCACCTCATCGGCGGCTGCTGCGGCACCACTACGCACCACATCGGCGCACTCGATGCGATGCTCAAGCGTTTGGGCGGCCAGCGCCCCACCCCGGCCAAACGCACCCCGGTCTGGATGCCCTCGGTCGCCTCGCTGTATCAGCAGGTGCCGCTGCTCCAGGAGAACAGCTACTTCTCGATCGGCGAACGCTGCAACGCCAACGGATCGCGGGCCTGGCGCCAGTTGCAGGAAAAAGCCGACTGGGATGGTTGCGTCGCCATGGGCCGCGAGCAGATCGCCGAGGGCTCGAACAGCCTCGACGTCTGCACCGCCTTCGTCGGCCGCGACGAGATGTTCGAGATGAGCGAGGTGATCCGCCGCTTCACCAGCAGCGTGAATTCCCCGCTGGTGATCGACAGCACGGAAACCCCGATCATCGAGGCCGCCCTCAAGCTGCACGGCGGCAAGCCGATCATCAACTCGATCAACTTCGAGGAGGGCGAGGGCGCGGCCCACGACCGCATGAAGCTGGCGAAAAAGTTCGGCGCCGCGGTGATCGCGCTCACCATCGACGAAAAAGGCATGGCCAAAACCGCCGAGGAAAAACTCGCCATCGCCAGCCGGCTGGTCGATTTTGCCTGCGGCCAGTACGGCCTGCCGCAAAGCGACCTGATGATCGACCCGCTGACCTTCACCGTCGGCACCGGCATGGAAGGCGACCGCAAGCTCGGCCAGTGGACGCTCGACGGCATCCGCATGATCCGCGATCGCTTCCCCGAGGTGCAGATCGTGCTCGGCCTGTCCAACATCAGCTTCGGCCTCAACCCCGCCTCGCGCGCGGTGCTGAACTCGGTGTTCCTCGATCTCGCGGTGAAGGCCGGCATGACCGGCGCCATCGTGCACGTCTCCAAAATCCGCCCGCTGCACCTGATCGACCCCGCCGAGGCGAAGGTGTGCGAAGACCTCATCTTCGACCGCCGCACCGAGGACTACGACCCGCTGCAAGCCCTGCTGGCCATGTTCGCCGACCGCAAGGCCGTCGACGCGGTGAAGAAAACCCGCGCGGAAACCGTCGAGGGGCGCCTCAAGGACCGCATCGTCGACGGCGACCGCAAGGGGCTGGGCGACGAACTGGACGAGGCGCTGAAGACCAACAAGCCGCTCGACATCATCAACAACGTTCTGCTCGACGGCATGAAGGTGGTCGGCGAGCTGTTCGGCGCCGGCAAGATGCAGTTGCCCTTCGTGCTGCAATCCGCCGAAACCATGAAGGCCGCCGTCGCGCACCTTGAGCCGCACATGGAACGCGTGGAAGGCCAGGAGAAAGGCACCATCGTGCTCGCCACCGTGCGCGGCGACGTGCACGACATCGGCAAGAACCTGGTCGACATCATCCTGACCAACAACGGCTACCGCGTGGTCAACCTCGGCATCAAGGTGCCGCTGGCCGACATGCTCGCAGCCGCGCGCGAACACCGCGCCCACGCCATCGGCATGTCCGGCCTGCTGGTGAAATCCACCGTGGTCATGCGCGAGAACCTGGAGGAAATGTCCCGCCAGAACCTCGAAATTCCCGTCATGCTCGGCGGTGCGGCGCTGACCCGCAACTATGTCGAGGACGATTGCGTCGCGGCCTACGCCTCCGGCCGCGTCGCCTATGCGCGCGATGCCTTCGACGGGCTGCATCTGATGGACCGCATCACCGGCAACGCCTTCGACGACTACCTCGCCGCCGTGCAATCCAAGCGCGCCGGCAAGCCGCGCAACACCTCGCGCACCCTGGGCCAGGCCGATCCCGCCGCCTTCCGCCCGGTGGACATGGCGGTGGTTCAGCAACGCCGCCGCCGCCTGACCGCCGACCAGCCGGTGATCGAACCGCCGTTCTGGGGGCCGCGCATGATCGAATCGGTACCCAAGGCGGTCGTGCCGTTCATCAACGAGCGCAGCCTGTACCAATTCCAGTGGGGCTTCCGCAAGCAGGGCCGCAGCCTGGAAGACTTCCTCGGCTGGTCGAAACAGGAACTGCGCCCGGTGATGCGGCGCATGCTGGCGCTGTGCGAGGAACAGGACATCCTCAAGCCGCAGGCGATCTACGGCTACTGGAAGGCCGCCGGCCAGGGCAACGAACTGATCGTGTTCGAACAGGACGGCACCACCGAGGTCTGCCGCTTCGCCCTGCCGCGCCAGCCCAAGGAGGACGGCGAGTGCATCGCCGATTTCTTCCGCGACGTGGATGACGAGACCCGCGACGTCATTGGTTTGCAGGTGGTCACGGTCGGCCAGAAGGCGTCCGACACCGCTCGCGTGTGGTTCGAGGACAACCGCTACCAGGACTACCTGTACCTGCATGGCCTGTCCGTGGAGATGGCCGAGGCGATGGCCGAATACACCCACAAGCGCATCCGCGCCGAACTGGGCTTCGCCGGCGAGGACGACCGCGACATGGAAAAGATGCTGCAGCAGAACTACCGCGGCAGCCGCTACTCCTTCGGCTACCCCGCCTGCCCCAAGCTGGAGGACCAGGAGCCGCTGCTGAAACTGCTCCAGGCCGAGCGCATCGGCGTGTCGCTGTCCGACGAATGGCAGCTGCACCCGGAGCAATCCACCAGCGCCATCGTGGTGCTGAACCAGCGGGCGAAGTATTTCTCGGTGTAGCCCGCCGGGCCGGTATGGCGGGGGGCACGATATCGTGCTTCCAGCCGGGGCCGGGCTCAGTTACGGTTTGTGCATGACCCTGCCGCTTGGGCGCACACTGAAACTGCCTTCCTCGGGCCTGCGCCGCGCGGCACACGGGCTCGTGCTGGCGCTCGTGCTGGCGCTCGTGCTGGCGCTGGGCGCCTGCGCGGCCACCGAACCGACGGCCTCCTGCGGCATCCGCCCCTATGCCGAGGTGCCGCTGCGGGTGACGCACAATACGCCGCTGGTGGACGGGCGCATCAACGGCGCGCCGGTGACCCTGCTGCTGGATACCGGGGCCGAGCGGGTGCTGCTGACCCAGGACGCGGTGCGCCGGCTGGGCCTGTCGTTCGACCAGCGGCAAGTGTTCACCGAACTGGGCGCCGGCGGATCGTTCACCAGCTTCGCCGCCCAGGTGCGCGACTTCGAACTGGCCGGCCTCGACATCCCCGACCACCCCGTCTCCGCCCTGCCCTATCCGCTGCCGTCCAACGTGACCGAGCGGATCGACGGGCTACTGGGCGTCACCGTGCTGGGCGCCTTCGACATCGACCTGAACCTGCCCGCCCGGCAGATGACGCTGTATGGCGGCCTGGCCTGCGCCGACACCCCCATCCCGAACTGGCGCGAACCCTTCGCCGCGATCCCTGCCGAGGTGGTACGCGGGCGCTTCTACCTGCCGGTGCAACTGGGCAGCACAAAGGTAACCGCGCTGGTGGATACCGGGGCTACCGCCTCGTTCGTCTCGGCCCGCGCCGCCCTGGCCAGCGGGCTCACGCCGCAGGACCTGGCGGCGGCGCCGGGTTCGGTCATGCGCGGCGTGGGGCCGCAGGCGGTGCCGGTCAAGCGCGTGCGCTTCGGCGAGATGCAGGTGGGGCCGGAGCGCTTCCGCGGCATACCGCTGCTGGTCGCCGCCGCCGGCCCTCCCAAGGTCGACATGATCCTTGGCATGGACTACCTGGGCTCGCGGCGGCTGTGGTTCTCCCACGCGCGCCGGCAGGTGTACATCATGGCGCAGCCGCGGCGCTGAGGCGCCGGCGGCAGAAGCCGCCATGGGCTATCACCGGCGGCCAAGGGGCTTGGGGATCGCGGATGAGACAGGCGGAACGCATCGCGGCCGGGAGCATCCTCCTGGGCATCGCGGTGCTGGGCCTCAAGCTGGCGGCCTGGTGGATCACCGGCAGCGCCGCGCTGTTCTCCGATGCGGCGGAGTCGGTCGTGAACGTCGCGGCCTCGGTCGCCGCCTTCGTGGCCCTGCGCCTCGCCGCCCGGCCGCCCGATGCCAACCACCCGTATGGCCACGACAAGGCCGAGTTCTTCGCCGCCGTGATCGAGGGCGTGCTGATCGTGGTCGCCGCCCTGGTGATCCTGCAGCACGCCTGGCAGGCGTGGCGCGCGCCGGTGCCGATCGACTCGCCTTTTCTCGGCATGGTGCTGAACGCCGGGGCGGGCGTGCTCAACCTCGCCTGGGGCCTGCTGCTGGTGCGCGCCGGGCGCCGGCTGCGCTCCCCTGCGCTGGCGGCCGACGGGCGGCATCTGCTGTCGGACGTGGTCACCTCGGTGGGCGTGCTGGGCGGGCTGGGGCTGGCGGTGGCGACCGGGCTGTGGTGGCTCGACCCGCTGCTGGCCGCACTCACCGCCTTCTACATCCTGGCCTCCGGCGGGCTGGTGATCCGCGACTCGGTGGGCGGGCTGATGGACGCCGCCCCGGCTGCGGAAATCGTGGCCCGCATCCGCCAGCTGGTAGGCGAGCATGCCCAGGGGGCGATCGAGGCGCACGACCTGCGCACCCGCCACGCTGGGCGGCTGACCTTCCTGGAGTTCCACCTGGTGGTGCCCGGCACGATGACGGTGGCCGACGCGCACGACATCTGCGACCGCATCGAGGCCGCGCTGAAGGCCGAGATGGAGGGGCTGATGATCACCATCCATGTCGAGCCGGAAGGCAAGGCCAAGCACAGCGGCGTGCTGGTGCTGTGACCCGCCGCGCCGGCATGGTCGTGGCCGGATGCGTGACGCTGGCGATGGCCCTCGCCATGCCGGCCAGGGCGGGCGAGCGCGTCGTCTCACTCAACCTGTGCACCGACCAGTACCTGCTGGCGCTGGCACCAGAGCAGGCGGTGGCCGTCACCTTCCTGGCGCGCGACCGCGAGCTGTCGGTGATGCCAGACCGGGCGGCGAGGGTGGCGAGCGTGCGCGCCGATGCCGAGGCGGTGATCGCGCTGCGGCCCGGCCTGGTGCTGGCCGGGCCATGGGGTGCGCGCGCCACGCTGGAAGCCCTCGAACGGCGGGGGCTGCGGGTGGAACGGCTGGAGCCACCGCGGGACTTCGACGGCATTCGCGCGGCGACCCGGCACATGGCCGCCCTGCTGGGCGAGCCGGCGCGCGGGGAGGTGCTGCTGGCGGAGATGGAGGCGGTGCTGGCCGCCGTGCCGCCGCGGACCGCCCGGCGGGCGATCGCGCTGGAGCCGCGCGGCTACACCGCCGGGCCCGGCAGCCTGCGCGACGCAGTGCTGCGCGCGGCCGGGCTGGTGAACGCGGCGGGCGGCGAGCAGCTGAGCCTGGAGGCACTGGCGGCGCGCGCGCCGGTGCTGCTGGTCACCGCGCCGCCGCCGCCCAGCCCCTCGCGGGCGACGGAGTGGCTGCGCCATCCGGCGGCAGCGGCGCATCCGCGGCGCGAGGTGCCATCGGCACTGACCGTCTGCGGCGGGCCGTGGACCGCGCGCGCCGTGGCGCTGCTGGCCCGATGAACCGCGCGCTGGCCGGGCTCGTCGGCGCCCTGGCGCTGCTGGGGTTGCTGACCGGGGCCGCGGGCTTCGGAGTGCCCGACCCGCTGATCCTGTGGCAGCTGCGCCTGCCGCGCACCCTGCTGGCCGGGCTGATCGGCGGCGGGCTGGGGTTGTGCGGCGCGGTGTTGCAGGGCGCACTGCGTAACCCGCTCGCCGATCCCGGCCTGCTGGGCATCGGCGGCGCGGCGGGGCTGGGCGCGGTGGTGGTGTTCTACTGGGGCATCGGCGCCGCCTTCGCCCCCGCCCTGCCGCTGGCCGGGCTGCTTGGCGCCGGGTTGGGCTGCGCGGTGCTGTTCGCCTTCACCGGGCGCACCCCCTCGGCGCCGACGCTGATCCTGGCCGGGGTGGGGCTGTCGGCCATCGCCTCGGCGCTGCAGGTGCTGGCGCTGGCCTTCGCGCCCAATCCCTATGCCCTGGCCGAGGTGACGTTCTGGCTGATGGGCGGGCTGCAGGACCGGGCACTGATTCATGTGGCCCTCGCCGCGCCGCCGATCCTGCTGGGCGGGGCGCTGCTGCTGCGGCTCGGCCGCGGGCTGGACGCGCTGGCGCTGGGCGAAGAGACAGCGGCGAGCCTGGGCGTGCCAGTGGCGCGAACCCTGGCGCTGGCCGCCGGCGGGATCGCGCTGGTGGTCGGCGCCGGCACCGCGGTGGGCGGCGGCATCGGCTTCGTCGGCCTGGTGGTGCCGCATCTGCTGCGCCCGCTGCTGGGCGAGCGCCCGGCGGCGCTGTTGCCAGCCTCGGTGCTGGGCGGGGCGGCCTTGCTGCTGGCCGCCGACCTGGTGGCGCGCACCGCCCCGCTGCTGCTGCCGCTGGCGCAAGAGCCGCCGCTCGGCGTACTGACGGCTTTGCTCGGGGCGCCGTTCCTGGTGCGCATCGCCCGGCGGCTGGCGCCATGATCGAATGGCGGGGCGCGCCGGTGTCGCTGGGCGGGCGCGTGGTGCTGCGCGACGTGGCGTTCCGCGCCGGCGCCGGCGAACTGGTCGCCCTGTGCGGGCCGAACGGCGCCGGCAAGTCCACGCTGCTGCGCGCCCTGGCCGGGCTGTTGCCGGGCAGCCCGCCCCAGGACCCGCGCCGCGTCGCCTGGCTGCCGCAGGGCGCGCGCAGCGCCTGGGGCCTGCGCGTGGCCGAGGTGGCGGCCCTCGGGCGGATTCCGCATGGCGATGCCCGGCCCGAACCGGTGGCGCGCGCGCTGGCGGCCTGCGGCGTGGCACATCTGCGCGATGCAAGGATCGACCGCCTCTCGGGCGGGCAGGCACGCCGCGCCATGCTCGCCCGCGCCCTGGCCACCGAGCCGGCGGTGCTGCTGCTGGACGAGCCGACCGCCGACCTCGACCCGGCGGCGGCGCACGAGATCATGGCCCTGCTGCGCGCCACCGCGGCGACGGGATGCTGCGTGGTGGTGGTGCTGCATGCCCTCGACCTCGCCTTGCACCACGCCACCCGGCTGGTGGTGCTGGCCGAGGGCCGGATCACCGCCGATGGCCCCCCGGCCGAGGCCCTGCCGGCGGCGGCGGCGGCGTTCGGACTGCCCTTCGGCACCGACCTGGCACCGCGGCTGTTGCCGCCCGGAGGGCGCCGGGCCGAATGAGGTGGTTCGGCCCGCTCTCCCTGGCCATGCATGCGGCGATCGTGGCGCTGCTGCTATTCGGGCACATGCTGGTCGGCCGCGCGCCGCTGGAGGAACCGCTGGCGCCGGCCACGGTGGAGCTGATGCTCGGCGATGGCGGCACCACCGACCAGCCAACCGCCACGGCGACCTCCACGCCCGCGCCGGAGACGCCGCCACCCGATCCGGAACCACCCGTTGCGGAGCCACCCGTTGCGGAGCCGCCACCCCCCGTCGAGACCACCACGCCGCCAGCCGCGGACGATACTGCGCCGCCCGCCCCCGCGGCGCCTCCCGCCTCCCCCCCCCCCCCCTCCGCCCCCCGCCCCCCGCCGCCCCCCCCCCCCCCCCCCCCAAAGGCGCCCCCCGGGGGGGGGGGGGGGGGGGGCTAGAAGTTACGCTGCGCCGCCATTGCGGCGGCCTACTCGAGG
>Ga0105054_10003324_pt1 | contig 24980 bp, 24 predicted proteins | sample BON02_FD_78091 | JGI IMG/M metagenome (GOLD analysis project Ga0105054, IMG submission 78091) | Freshwater microbial communities from Lake Bonney liftoff mats and glacier meltwater in Antarctica - BON-02 (megahit assembly) | ecosystem: Environmental > Aquatic > Freshwater > Ice > Glacier...
CAGCCGCGCTGGTTACGTCATCCACGGGATCACTGCTACAAGCAGCGAGAGCGAGGGATGCCGCACCCAGCACAGCCACAGTCTTTAGGACCATAGTGCGCTTCATGCATTCTCCTTGATTAAACGAAAGTGACAACGTGCGCTGTCACATTTTTTGGCCCAGTTGACTGAACCCAGCCCACAGACTAAGGCAATCTTTGCGACGATCAAAGCCTCGCCATCTAAATTGTGCACTTTGTAATGGGACTGTGACCTAATGAATCGGCGTCGCACGCCTCACTCCGATGGTTCTTGAGCGGTTAGTCAACGATTTTCGCGGCCGCTTCAGCGATTGTTAGCCGATGATCCATTGCGGCTTTTCGCAGGAAGGTAAATGCCTGCTCTTCGTTCATCCCAGAGTCCTGAAGGACTTTTTTGGCTCGGTCAACAACCTCGGACGCGTGATTTCGAGTCCGGAGCCGTGCCACCTCAGCATTGAGACCCACGAATTGCTGCCACCGCGCGTGGGCCAGGACGAGCGCTGCCCGAACTTCGACTCCGGTGAAGGGCTTGACCAAATAGCCGAAAGTCCCGGCTGCGGCAGCGCTGGCAACCAGGTCGGTTTGGGAAAATGCACTCAGAAGCACGACCGGCGATATTTCGGCGCTAATGATTTCAGAAGCCGCACTGATGCCATCACGCACCGGCATCGCAATATCCATCAAGACGACGTCGGGTCTTAAAGTTCGGGCCGCGTCTACCGCCAGTTGACCGTTGCCCACCGAACCCACAACGTCGATACCGAGTTCGGTGAGTGTCTCTGCCACATCGAGTCTGATCAACGTTTCATCTTCGGCGATGAGAACGCGAAGGGGCTTCGTTGATTCATCGGCCTCGGGTACGTCCTGGCTGCGCATAGGGCAAGGCTAGGACGTATCGGTACCTAGATAAGGTTATGCCCCCTAGCCCCGGTATCCCAACCGGTAGAGGAAGCGGTCTCAAACACCGTCCAGTGTGGGTTCGAATCCCACCCGGGGCACATAATGCCGCCATGGGTGTGTTTTCAAAGATCGCGGTCGCAGCGGCTGGCACCGTACTCATTCTTGGCGTGAGCGGATGCTCGACTAGCCCCGACGTGGGCGAGGGAAATGAGCTAGGAAATCATTTTGAAACGTCTAATCCGTCAGATGAATTTCTCGATGATGGCTCGGGAAATGAACTTGAAATCGGCAGTGATTTAACCCTTCCGCCAACGTGGCCGATCGGAGTTCCCACCCCGGTCGGTTCCTTGATCGCCGTCTCGGTGATTGATGAGCAGACAGCCGTTGCCACGTGGTCCGTTACTGGCGACGTGGTGCCGGCCCAAATTGAATTTCTCACTTTATTTGACTCTGGGTATGTCGTCCAACCAATTCCCGATCTTTCAACGGAGAGCATTTTTGTCTACGGTGCGATAGGAAACGGTTACGACATCACAATCAGCGCAACCGTGGGCGAAAAAAGCACGGACCCGGGTGAAATCACCCTGCTGATAAATCCGAGCTCGTAACCGATTGACTTGTTGAATCTACTGACCGGGAAACTGCGCCCAGGACGCCGTGCACAAATGAACCGGAATCATCCGTCGACAAACTTTGGGCCAGTTCAACGGCTTGACTCACCACAACGGCGTGCGGGGTTTCCGGCAGAAACAGCAACTCGCCGACGGAAAGCCGCAAAATTGCCCGGTCAACATCGGGCATCCGTTCCAGACTCCAGCCCTGCGCATTCGCCTGAATCTCTGCGTCGATCACAGGCTGGTTGGACGCAACAACATTGACCAACTCAACGGCATACGTATTGAGTTCGGGGTCACCATCGCTCGCGCGCCGACGAACATGCTCACCTAAGACCATCAGGATCGGAACTTGCTTCGATTCCGCTTCAAAAATAATGTCCAGGGCGCGCTTGCGGGCCTTACCGCGAGCTGACATTAGTCGTTCACGCGGCCAAGGTATGAACCATCGCGTGTGTCAACTTTGACTTTCGTGTTGGAGTCGATAAACAAGGGGACCTGAATCTCGGCGCCGGTCTCCAACGTTGCCGGCTTGGTGCCCCCACTTGATCGGTCACCCTGAAGTCCCGGCTCGGTGTATGTGAGCATGATTTCCACCGACGCTGGCAAGTCGACAATGATCGGATTGCCTTCATGGATTGCGACTTGGACAGTCTGGTTTTCCAGCAGGTACTTGGAACTATCCCCGACGATCGAATTGGGTACTGGGAACTGCTCATAGGAGATGTTGTCCATAAACACCCAGCTGTCGCCATCACGGTAGAGGTACTGCATCTCACGGCGATCAACCGAAGCCGTCTCCACTTTGACGCCAGCATTAAATGTGCGGTCAACGACCTTGCCACTGAGCACGTTTTTCAACTTACTGCGAACAAATGCCCCACCCTTGCCTGGCTTTACATGTTGGAAGTCGATAACGGTCCACAGTTGTCCATCAATATTGAGGACGACGCCGTTTTTAAGATCATTACTGGTTGCCACCGGGGTGCCTTATCTCTCTTTCACACATTACGACGGCAACTCGGGTAGCTGCCACGCACGCTCTACGCCTTGGACAACAATAGTCGCGAGAGCGCATGCAGGGCCAATAGGTAGGAATCCACACCGAAGCCCGCAATAACACCGGTTGCGAGAGGTGTAATCACCGAATGGTGTCGGAATTCCTCGCGCGCACCCGGATTGCTGATGTGCACTTCGATTAAGGGGGCTCGAAGCATTGCACACGCATCGGCAATGGCATAGGAGTAATGAGTAAATGCCGCGGGGTTGATCACGACGGGCAATGCGAGCTCAGCGGCGTCATGCAACCATTCAATAATTTCACTCTCACTGTTGCTCTGACGAATGTCAACTTCCAGCCCCAGTTCAACTGCTTTGTGCTTGGCTTCCCGCTCAAGGTCGGCATAATTCAGGGTCCCGTAAATCTCAGGTTCCCTGCTGCCGAGCCGATTCAGATTCGGTCCATTGATGATCAGAACCCGGTGCGCCATGGCCCAACCTTACCGAAACTTTTCGCTCAATTGTCTAGGACAGGTTGCTGTAGGCCGAGAAAAGAAGTGAGGGATCTGGTCCTTCTAGGATTGCCGGTTTTCCGATCCCGTCGAGAACCACAAAACGCATCAGATCACCGCGGGCTTTTTTGTCCACCTTCATGGTCGAAAAAAGCGAATCCCAGCGTCCCGCCGGATAGGTGGTGGGAAGCCCAATAACTTCCAGGACATCGCGGTGGACCTGCAGGTCCGCATCAGATAGTCGTCCGGCAATATTGGCCAATTCCGCCACAAACATGATGCCAACGGAGACGGCCGCGCCGTGACGCCAACGGTAATTCTCAAACTTTTCCACGGCGTGCCCAAATGTGTGCCCGTAGTTAAGTACTTCCCGACCCAGATCAGCACCACCCTGTTCGGTGAAGTCTCGCGAGACAACCGCCGCCTTAACCGCAATCGCTCGTTCAATCAAGGAAGTAACAATCTCCTGTTCTGGGTCAAATGACCTCTCTCGCTCGGTTAAAATCGTGTCCAAAATACTGGGATCACTCGTCAACCCGACCTTAGCGACCTCGGCCAGACCCGCGCGTAGGTCGTTTTCTGGAAGGGAACTTAATGAATTGACGTCGATGATCACCAAACGTGGGCTATGGAATGCGCCAACCAGGTTCTTTCCCGCATCGGTATTAATGCCGGTTTTCCCGCCAACGGAAGCATCAACCATGCCGAGTAACGTGGTGGGAACCGCGATCCAGTCAATCCCTCGCAACCAGGTCGCAGCAACGAAACCTGCGAGGTCGGTTGTGGCTCCCCCACCCAACCCAATAATCATGTCTGATCGGGTAAATTCTGAGGACCCTAAAGCATTCCAGCAGTACTCCAGCACCGCCGCTGTCTTGGAATCTTCGGCTTCGGGCACCTCAATCAAAATCACCCGCGGACCCGATTCTCCCAATTCGACTTGAAGAGATTCGGCACTCAACCGCAATGCGATCGGATAAATGATGGCAACTCGAGTTGCCGTGGAAACTGCACCATGCAACTCACCAAGAAGACCACGACCAATATGTACGTCGTAGTTGTGTTCAGCTTTTACGGTAATGCTTAACATGTATCACCATTCGTTAGTTTGTCGGCAATTTGCTGGGCAAGTTGCTGTGCATCAAGGGAGTTCGCATCGATTCGATGGGTGGCTAAACGTTCGTAAATGGGAGTGCGCGTCTCCAATAACGATACGAGATTTGCTCGAACATTGCCCACCAGTAGCGGCCGTGGCGCCGAGAGACCGGCTCGGCGAAAAGCAACCGAACTACTGACGTGAAGCCAAAAAATTGGTGCGCCACTGTCATGGATTTCTTTCGCGGTGCGTTCATCCATCACGGCGCCACCCCCGAGGGACAGGACCCCTTCACACGTATGGAGGGCCGACGTGATTACCGCATGTTCCCATTCGCGAAATACTGACTCGCCATGATTGATGAAGATATCGGGGACACTTTGACCATGTCCGATTTCAACCAGTTGGTCTGAATCAGCAAATGGGAGACCGAGTATGGCTGCCAATAGTTCACCAACGGTCGTTTTACCTGACCCTGGTGCACCGATCAGAATTGCCCGTGGTGTCATCCAAAAACTTACGGTGCCAGTGGCGCGATTTTGATCGCGAGGTTGTCGAGGTAACCGGCAATATTGCGTTGACACTCACCCAGGGAGTCACCACCAAACTTGTCCAATATTGCCTCAGCCAGTACGAGGGCTACCATTGCCTCGGCGACAATTCCCGCAGCGGGGACGGCGCACACATCGGATCTTTGATTGATGGCCACGGCTGCTTCTCCGGTCGCGGTATCAATTGTCTGTAATGCCTTGGGAATTGTTGAAATGGGTTTCATGGCGGCGCGAATCCTCAACATTTCACCCGTACTCATTCCGCCTTCCGTGCCGCCAGATTTTCCTGAACCGCGATGAACCTGGTCGCCTTGGGCAAAAATTTCGTCTTGGGCCAGTGATCCCCGGATAGCAGCCAATTCGAAGCCGTCACCCACTTCGACACCCTTAATCGCTTGTATTCCCATCAGTGCCGCTGCCAACTTTGAGTCGAGTCGGCGGTCCCAGTGCGTGAAACTTCCTAAGCCTGGTGGCAATCCAACGGCGACCACCTCAACGACGCCACCCAGAGTGTCACCGTCGCGGTGGGCCGCACCTATTTCCTCTTCCATCAAGGCACTCACCTGGGGGTCAATACAGCGCACCGGGCTGGCATCAATGACATCAATCTGGTGCGGCATCGGGGCGGCGCCGGTGTAGGTCACCGAACCAATTCGGACAACATGACTGACCAGAGTTATTCCGGCTGCCTGCTCAAGGAATGCCCGCGCTACGGCGCCCAGGGCAACTCTCGCGGCGGTCTCGCGGGCGCTCGCACGTTCCAAAATCGGTCTGGCGTCGCTGAAATCGTATTTCTGCATCCCGGCTAAATCAGCGTGTCCAGGACGCGGTCGAGTCAGTGGTGCGTTTCGAGCCAAGCCGTCAAGAATCACTTGGTCCACCGGCTCGGGATTCATCACCGCTTCCCATTTTGGCCACTCGGTATTACCAATCTCAATGGCAATTGGACCACCCAGGGTTTGGCCGTGGCGGACCCCACCGAGAAATTTAACGTCGTCCTTTTCAAATTTCATCCGGGCCCCGCGACCCGTGCCGAGCCTGCGCCGGGCCAGATCACGGTCAAGGTCAGCCGTGGTAATACGAAATGAAGCCGGTAGCCCTTCGATGATGGCGGTCAGCGCCGGTCCGTGTGACTCTCCGGCGGTTAACCAACGAACTCGGGACACCATGGCTTAATACTGTCAGATCCAGGCTACGCGCCCGCGCTCACACCCACGGCAATAATCCCGGATATCACAACTCCCGCGGCCATGAATGGGCCAAATGGCACATTCCGGGTTTTGCGTTGGGTAAACAACAGAGGTAGGGCCCACACGGCGGCGCCGGTAAATGAAATGAGTGAGCCAACGTAGAGATAATTCCAGCCCAAGGAACCTAGGTAGAGCCCGACAACCGCTGCGTATTTGACATCACCCATTCCCATTCCCCCGAGCAGGTGAATGGCTAGATAGATCATGCAGGCGATAAAAGATCCCGCACACGCATTCACCAGTAGACCAAGATCACCCCGTAATTGCGCTGTGAGTGCAAAACCAAACACGCCACCGACGAGGGCAACAAGAACTAATCGATTGGGAAGTCGATGCTCGCGAAAATCGACTCTGGCCAGCATGACCGCGGTCACAATAAACCATATCCAGGTGGCAAAAACCGCGATGACACTCACGTCGTTCATGAGTCGATTCTGATGACACCCGGACTAGTACTCAAGACCAAAAATCAGGCTGTGGATAACCCGTCAGGCAGTGCGGCGCGCATGGCCTCAACCGGAGCTGCGCATCCGGTAAATAGTTCAACCTGAACCGTTGCCTGCCACAACAGCATTTCGATCCCGCTCAGCACCAAGCCTCCGCTATGCGCGGCCCAGTAGCGCGCCATCTCACTTGGCCACGGATTGTAAGCAATGTCAAGAAGGGCAGGAAGACTCTGAATCGAGGTGAATGCTTCAATGATGTTCCCTTGCGCGGAACTGGGAACGGTACTAATCACCACATCCCCCACAAGATGAACTCCTTGGTCCAACCCCAGCACCCGAACTTTCACTCCCAATGAATCACCATGATGGTAAATAATGGAGGCCGACACTTGATTACGCGAGAAGCAGGTGATCTCTTGTGTCCCTAGTTGAGCAAGTGCACTTAAGGCACTACGCGCCGTTGCACCTGAACCAATGATGCAAGCCGATTCCATCAGACCAAGGCCCGCTCGCTTGATGGTTTCGGTGATTCCAAAAACATCGGTGTTTTCTAATGCCCAATGCAGGTTGGCATCTCGGTACACCGTATTAGCGCAGCCAGTTTCAGTAACGAGTGGTGATTGTTGCGAGATGAGGGCGAGCACTTCATGTTTTAAAGGCATGGTGAGTGAGTAACCCAGAAAGTCGCTGTCGAGTTCAGAAATACGCTGTCGAAGGTTAGATGCGGACGTTTCGATTGCCGTGTAATCAATGTTGAGTCCGAGAGCCGTGTAAGCGGCGCGATGCAAGATTGGTGAGAGTGAGTGCGATATTGGCGACCCGAGCACAGCCGCTTTCATGCTCATGTCGAGCTCACCGTGCATCTAAAAAGGCGCGGTATTCCGCCTTTAACGTTAAAAACTTTTTGTACGTCTGGGCGAACTTCGTTTCACCCGTATCAGGGTTCACCGTCACGAAATACAACCATTTACCTTTCGCTGGTGACAAAGCAGCCTCCAACGCCGATTCCCCTGGCGAGTTGATCGGGGTGGGCGGGAGTCCAGTAACTTTGTACGTGTTGTACGGCGATTCAGTATCTAGTTGGTCTGCGGTGAGCTCCAGTTGGTCAAGTCCCAATGCGTAGGACACGGTTGAATCAAATTGCAAAGGCATCTTGGCTGCCAACCGGTTATAAACCACGGCCGCTACTTTGGCGAAGTCTTTGGGGATAACCTCACCCTCCAGTAGTGATGCGATCGTGAGCACCTCGTAAGGGCTACGGCCCAATTGGGTGGCCCGAGCTTCAAGATCAATGCTCGTCGCCGACTGATTGAATCGGCTGACCAATAAGATAAGAATTGACTCCGCGTTTTCATCCCCGGCCAAGTCGTACGTTGCCGGGAACATGAATCCATCCGGCCTATTTTCAGCCCAACCAGGCAAGGCCAGCGCATCTGGATTTTCTAATACTTGCTCAAAGTCGGTGAGCGGAAGACCCGCCGCACTCGAGGCAAGGGCGACAGTTTCACCCAGCCGTAAACCTTCGGGTAAGACTAATCGAGATGCCGCTCGCGAGGCGGGGTCCAACATCAAATCAAGTGCCGACTCCCCACTCATCTGCATTTTCATCGCGTAGACTCCTGGACCAATTGTTGAGCTTTGCTCGTTATTAGCGGCTGCGGACGTGAAACTCTCAACGGATTTGATCACACCATCGGCCTTAAGTGTGTTTCCAATTTGAGTCAGGCTGTCACCTCGACTCACGTTCACGCTGACGCTGCCTGACCCGGATCCGACGTAGTCATTTGTTTCACCGCCACCACCCAGGAGTGAATAAATGCCGTAAACAATTGCGAGGGCGGCGATCAGGCCAGCTCCAACAACAACACGCTTACTCCAGCTATTGGCGTTACGCGAAGGTGGCAGTTGCTCTCCACTGAGAACTTCATCTATGAATGTCACTCTCGGGGACCTTTCGCTTGTGCCAACATGTCAAGGTAGGACTGTAGAAAAATCGCGGCGGCAGCACTATCCACCCTACTTCGCATTTTCTTGGCGTTGAGGCCGCCTGCTCGTAACGCGCTCGTCGCCTGCACGGTTGTCAATCTTTCATCGAAAAGAATAATTGGGATTGAGGTCACCCGCTCAAGTTGGCGCGACCATTCCCTGGCATTTTCGGTTGACGCGGTGTCATTGCCCTTCAAATTACTCGGCAAACCAACAAGAATTTCACATGGTTCATATTCGTGAATGACCTGCAAAGCCGCCGCAATGGAGTTATCTGCGCCACTAATGGCGGGTTGAGGTGAGGCCAAAATGGCGTCAAAGTCGCACGACGCCACGCCAATGCGCACTGTTCCCACATCAAATGCTACGCGTTTTTGATTCATGCGAATCATTCCTATTGCGCGGCCAGCGCCGCTTGCACACTTTCGATGGCCGCAGGGAGAGCCGCACTGTTTGACCCCGCACCTTGGGCAAAACTGTCCTTGCCACCACCCTTACCGTCTAGTTGGGCCAGGGCGATCCGCAATAATTGTTGAGCCGAGTACCCGGATTGGACACCGAGATCATTAACAGCCACGACCGCTGAAACTTTTCCATCGACCGTCACAGATCCGAATGCCACTGCCTTGGATGCGTCTAGGCCTGTGGAAATCGCCTGCTGCGCTAACTCGCGAAGACTCTGGGGATCGGTGCCCGCCGGGGCTGCAAAAACCCAGAAATCAACATCTCCGTGACGCACCGGGTCGCCCACAATGCTGCCGGCCTCCTTAATTAACGTGGCCCGCTTAAATTCTGCGATTTCTTTTTCAGCAACTTTGAGTGCGCTAATGGTCGACTCAAGTCGATCTGCTATCTGATCCGCAGGAACCTTGAGCATCGTGGTGAGTTTGTTGACCAGAACGTGTTCATTGGCCGCGAACCGGTAGGCATCAGCGCCGACGAGGGCCTCAACCCGACGAATGCCAGCACCGACCGAACCTTCACCGATGAAGTACACCAAACCCAAGGCGCCGGTGCGTTGGGCATGAGTTCCACCGCATAGTTCATGGGCCCAGTCACCAACCGAGACCACGCGCACTTCATTGCCATATTTTTCGCCGAAGAGTGCCATGGCGCCCATGTCGAGCGCTTCCTGTTGGGACATCAGATTCGCACTGACGGTGAGGTCTTCAATGAGCATGGCGTTGACGTACTGCTCAACATCGCGCAGTACAGCCGGTGAAACAGCCTCTGGATTCGGGAAGTCGAATCGGAACCGACCGGGCGAGTTTTCGGACCCCATTTGGGTTGCCGTCTCCCCCAGCCTCTCCCGAAATGCCCGGTGGACCATGTGCGTTGCCGTGTGGGCCCGAGAGATTGCTTTCCTTCGATGGATGTCAACCGAACCGATCACGATGTCCCCGACCGTGATTTCACCCTCAACAACTCGACCCCGGTGCAAAATGAGTCCGGGTACGGGTGTTTGCACGTCATAAATTTCGATCCGTGCCTGTCCCGACCCTGATGTGATCACACCGTGATCCCCCAGTTGACCACCGGCCTCCGCATAAAACGGGGTGCGAGTGAGGATGACTTCAACGTTATCTCCCACTCGTGCGGCCGCTACCGACGTTCCCTCGCTCACGAGTCCGGTGACTTGCGCTTCGGTGGACGTTTCGATATACCCGGTGAACTCGGCGTTGCCTCCCACCGTCAAAATTTCTTTATAAGCGGTCGTGGCGACGTAGTCACTTTTACGGGCAATGGAATCGGCCTTCGCTCGGTCGCGTTGCTCTTTCATGAGAACGGTAAAACGATCTCGGTCAACCGTTAGTCCAGCCTCAGCCGCCATCTCCATGGTCAAATCAATCGGAAAGCCGTAGGTGTCGTGTAAGGCAAAAGCTTTTTCGCCAGAAATAGTGGCACTGCCTGAATTTTTTGTTTCACTAGCTGCGGTGTCGAAAAGGATGTTACCGGTCACGAGTGTTTGGGCAAAAGCATTTTCTTCTCCGGTAGCAATGCTAAGAATTCGCTCGCGTGAATCGTTGAGTTCGGGGTACTGAGGAGCCATAACTTTGATCGCTGATTCGCATAATGTCCGAAGGGTAGGCCCGGCGGCGCCCAGTATTCGCATATTGCGAATCACCCGCCGCATCAGGCGCCGCAACACGTATCCGCGTCCTTCATTACCGGGGATGACACCATCTGAGACGAGAAATATGACGGTACGCGAATGGTCGGCTACTACTCGAAGTGCAATATCATTTTTCTCGCTCGCACCATAGACGGCCCCTGAGAGCTGCGATGCCGAGTCCAAGATTCCACGCGTTGTATCAATTTCATAGATATTGTCAACTCCTTGCAGAATTGCCGCCATCCGTTCAAGACCCATTCCGGTGTCAATACTTGCCGCCGGCAGCGGGCCCACGATGGGGAAATCATCTTTGCCCGAGCCTTCACCCCGCTCAAATTGCATGAACACAAGGTTCCACACCTCGAGGTACCGATTCTCGTCGGCGATTGGACCGCCTTCGACCCCAAATTCGGGTCCGCGGTCGTAATAAATCTCCGAGCATGGTCCACACGGTCCCGGCACACCCATGGACCAGTAGTTATCGTCCATTCCACGCCGTTGGATCCGGTCAGCTGGAACACCGACGACATCCCGCCAGATGCTTTCACCTTCGTCGTCATCCTGATACACCGTGACCCATAGTCGTTCGGGGTCAAAACCGTATCCACCGTTATCAATTGACGTGGTGAGGAGTTCCCAGGCCAGCGGAATTGCTTCTTCCTTGAAGTAGTCGCCAAATGAGAAGTTGCCTGCCATCTGAAAAAATGACGCATGGCGTGTTGTTTTCCCCACCTCTTCAATGTCGAGGGTTCGAACGACTTTTTGCACACTCGTCGCACGCGGATACGGGGCCGGTGCTTCACCCAAGAAATACGGCTTGAAAGGCACCATGCCGGCGTTGACGAAGAGCAACGTTGGGTCATCAAGGAGCAGGGATGCCGAAGGAACTATTTCGTGTCCACGTTGCGCGAAAAACGTGAGAAATCGAGTCCGTATTTGCGCGGAATCCATGGGGTTTACTCCTTGCGTGTGGTTACGAGTTGATCGACTGGGTGGGGCGGGCCGAGTCACGAATCTTAGAAGCATGCTCACCCAAGCCGGTGGCGAACGCTTTAACCGAAGTTCCAGCATCCATCACCGTCAGGACTAAGCCCTTGTCCATGGACTCGTTTGCGAGCTCTTCCAGTTTGCGATAGACGAGAATTCCACCCACTGCACCCAAAGACACCCAGACCATTCTGCGCATAGTTCAGTCTAGCGATTCACCGGTTCGGAGGGTGCGCAGCCGATCTGCCACGACATTAAGTCGCTCTTCCGCGCCATGCTTGGTTGGTTGGTAATACAGCGAGTCCTGTAATTCCTCCGGCAGGTAGGACTGTTGGGCCACCCCACTTGTTTCGTCGTGTGGATAAATGTAATTCACGCCGTGGCCAAGGTGGGTAGCACCTGAATAATGTGCATCACGCAGGTGGCTGGGGACATTGCCGACCCGTCCGCGCTGGACATCCGCCATTGCGGCGCCTATTGCGGATACAACGCTATTGGACTTGGGCGCCAGCGCCGCCTCCAATGTGGCGTGCGCCAAAATAATTTGCGCTTCCGGCATTCCAACGAGTTGGACCGACTGCGCGGCAGCAACGGCCGTCAACAACACCTGGGATGCGGCCAATCCGATATCTTCGCTCGCCAGAATCATCAGCCTTCTGGCAATAAATCGTGGATCCTCACCGGCGTGCAACATTCGGGCGAGGTAGTGCAGTGCAGCATCGGGGTCGCTCCCTCGGATGCTTTTGATAAAAGCGCTGACCACGTCATAGTGGGTGTCACCATCTTTGTCATAATTTATTGCCACAATATTTATGGCATTCTCAACGTCTTCTAGGGTGATGACGTGACGAGAACTAGCCACAGCAGCATTCGCCGCCGATTCGAGTGATGTCAGAGCCCTGCGGGCATCACCACTGCTTGCATCAATGAGCGCTTGCATTGCTTGCGTACTCGCGGTGACACCGCCACCTAGTCCGCGATCACTCTCCATCGCCCGAATGAGCACGGTGCGGAGTGCGACCTGGTCAAGTAGCTCCAACTTCACGACCACGCTGCGCGAAAGAAGGGGGGAGATCACCGAGAAACTTGGATTCTCCGTCGTGGCTGCCACCAGGGTTACCCATCCGTTTTCAACCGCTGGGAGTAAGGCATCCTGCTGCGCCTTATTGAATCGATGTACTTCATCAATGAAAAGCACCGTTTCGGTTCCGTAGAGGCTTGAATCCTCCCGAGCTTTTTCAATAACTTCGCGTACATCACGAACTCCTGCACTTACCGCAGAAAGTTCTCGAAACTTGCGTCCACCGTGTGCAGAAATCAAGGTGGCAATCGTGGTCTTACCTGTTCCAGGTGGTCCCCACAAGATAACGGAGACCGAACCAGCACCCGTAAGTAGACGTTGTAGGGGACTTCCCAGTGTGAGTGCACGATCTTGGCCCAGTAAGTCCTCGAAGGACCGCGGTCGCATCCGAACAGCCAACGGACCGATCGCGCTGTGCTCAAACAAACTCACCACGTAACCATATGGCGTAGCACGATGTGACTAAGCCGGCGCTGCAGTGACTTTTTCGGACCCGCTTGCTTTTGGCTTGGCGTCAATGCCCGCTTCTCGGCGCTGGACAGCCGTGATCTGGGTAGGTGCCCCGGTCAAAGGATCTTGACCACCGCCCGTTTTTGGGAACGCAATCACATCACGCAATGAATTGGCGCCAGCAAGCAGCATGCAGATTCGGTCCCAGCCGAATGCAATCCCGCCGTGTGGTGGAGGTCCGTAGGCAAAAGCTTCGAGCAAAAAACCAAATTTGTCATTGGCCTCGTGTTCATCGATTCCTAAAATTCGAAATACTTGATTTTGAATATCGCTCTGGTGGATTCGAATTGAACCGCCACCTATTTCATTGCCGTTACACACCAGGTCGTAGGCCCAAGCAAGTGCCTCTCCCGGCGCGTCAGTAAATTTATCAAGCCACTCCCCATTTGGTGAAGTGAAAGGATGATGTACCGCAGTCCACACCCAATTACCGGAGTCATCCTGGACCTGCTCAAACATTGGCGCATCAACGATCCACACGAAACTCCACGCACTTTTATCGATGAGCTCAAGTCGTTCGGCAACTTCATTGCGCACCGCTCCAAGAAGTGCACGCGCCTCAGATGCCCGTCCGGCTGCGAAGAAAATGCAATCTCCGACCTCCGCACCGCTTGCTTCAACGAGGCCATCGCGCTCCCGATCGCTCAGATTCTTCGCTACCGGTCCACCCAGACCCTCCTCTGTGATGGTGACGTACGCCAAGCCTTTTGCGCCCCGTTGCTTCGCCCATTCTTGCCACGCGTCAAATGCACGACGAGGTTGGTTGGCACCACCGGGCATAACCACTGCACCAACGTGGTCCGCTTGGAACACCCGGAATGGCGTATCGGCGAAAAACTCAGTGAGATCGACCAATTCGAGACCATATCGGAGATCTGGTTTGTCACTGCCGAACCGGCGCATTGCCTCGTGGTAGGTCATCCGTGGGATATCAGCGATCCTATATTTCACAATTTCTTGCCACACTGAGCGAATTACCTGTTCACCGACAGCCATAACATCATCTTGATCAACAAAGCTCATCTCGATATCAAGCTGGGTGAACTCTGGTTGACGGTCCGCCCGGAAATCTTCATCGCGGTAGCAGCGGGCTATCTGGAAATATTTTTCCATACCCGCGACCATCAGCAGCTGCTTGAAAAGTTGTGGTGATTGGGGCAAGGCATACCAATTGCCGGGCTGCAGTCGGACCGGTACCAAAAAGTCGCGGGCGCCTTCGGGTGTTGAACGAGTAAGCGTTGGAGTTTCAATTTCAATGAAGTCGTCTTCGATCAGGACACTTCGTGCGATATGGCTCACTCGTGAGCGCATCCGCAAAATATCTCCCGCACTTTTCCGGCGCAGATCCAAGTACCGGTGACGCAGTCTTACCTCGTCGTTGACCGTTGTCCTGTCATCAATGGGAAATGGAAGCGGCGCAGACTTTGACAGGACATCAAGTGTGATGGTGATCAGTTCTATCTCACCGGTAGATAAGTCGGGATTGGCGTTACCTTCGGGGCGCTTTTCAACAATTCCGGTGACGGCGATGCAGTATTCGTCACGTAGGTCGTGGGCCATGGACGTGTCACGAACAACGACTTGGGTCACGCCGGTTGAGTCGCGAAGATCTAGGAAGGCCACCCCACCGTGGTCTCGACGACTGGCAATCCAGCCCGCCAAGGTCACTTCGCGTCCTACGTCTGCGCGAGTGAGCGCACCTGCTTGAGCCGTGCGAATCACGATTGCTCCTTCTTCATAGTGTCGTGTTGTGTCGGGTCGACGCGCATCGATTCCAAATCGCGCAGAATCGCAGGAATCAACGTTCCGAGTTCATTGGGCAGGGAGTGCTGTTCACCACTCATCATGTTTTTCATGACAACGCTTTGGGCATCGAGTTCGTCGGACCCAAGGATCAGGACTAACGGCGCGCTCGTATTGTTCGCCGCTTTCATTGCGCTTTTCATACTTCGATTGTCGACACAGATGTCCGAGGCAATTCCAGCCGCCCGGAGGTGAACAAGTAAGGAAATGCCTGGCTCGCGGCTCTCCACCCCGACCGGAACAACAAAAACGTCAATGACTCGGCCACTCATGGGTGTTAAACCTTCGGCTTCACACGCCAAAAGCGTCCGATCCACACCGAGTCCAAAGCCGATCCCGGAAAGTTCGCTGCCGCCGAGTTCTGCCATCAGACCGTCATAGCGGCCGCCACCGCCGATGCCTGACTGGGCCCCAAGGCCCGGATGAACAAATTCAAACGTTGTCCGCGTGTAGTAATCAAGTCCTCGAACCATGCGTGGTGCTTCAATCCAGTGGACACCAAAGATACGGAGTAGTTCGCGCACCTGGTCGTAATGCTGTTGACACGGCTGACATAGCGAGTCGATCATGAGTGGGGCATCGACTAATTGGAGGGCTACCTGCTCGCGTTTGTCGTCGAGTATGCGTAGTGGATTCAGTTCGGTTCTTTCCCGTGTTTCCTGATCAAGATCACATGTTGCTAAAAATTCCTGGAGTCTCAATCGGTAGCCGGGTCGGCATTGCGCACAACCCAGTGATGTCAGGTCGAGACGAAAGTTTCTCAATCCGAGCGAGCGGTAGGACTGGTCAGCGATTGCAATGACTTCAGCGTCAATGATGGGATCAACCGACCCAATCGCTTCAACACCGACCTGCTGTAGTTGACGGTAGCGACCATGTTGGGGACGTTCCGCCCGAAAAAACGGTCCGCGATACCAGAGCTTGACCGGTAACGACCCCTTATCCAATCGGTTCTCAATAACCGCCCTCACGACTCCCGCGGTACCTTCTGGTCGAAGTGTGAGCGAGCGATCACCACGATCGGTGAAGGTGTACATCTCTTTCTGCACAACGTCGGTGCTGGTGCCGACACCCCGTTCAAAAAGTTCGGTCGCTTCAAAAACAGGTAACTCGATGTACTCGTATCCACTGAGGCGAGCTGATGCACAGAGTTGTTCTTGGACATGGAGGAAATCTCGACTGCGCGGCGGGACATAGTCGGGTACCCCCTTCGGTGCGTTGATGGCTCCCATGGACTACAGCCCCTTTCCCGTAGACAGGAATGGGTTGGAGGCCCGCTCGGCACCGATGGTCGTATCGGATCCATGTCCGGGGTACACCACCGTGTGATCAGACATTGGCAGAATCACGTTTTCCAGCGATAACTGCATCAAAGCTAAACTTCCCCCGGGCAAATCGGTGCGTCCGATCGACCCGGCGAAAAGAACATCTCCGGTGAACACGATCGGTTCATCGTTGTGATCACTTCGGATCACCATGGAACCCTCCGTGTGCCCAGGAGCATGGATGAACTCCCAATCGATCCCGGCAATATGCAGTGATGCGTTCTGCTCGATTATTTGGATGTCGCTGGGTTCGGTGAGTTCCAATTCACCCTTGGTCATCGCTAATAATTGTTCACGGGCAGCCGCAAAACTACTCCCTGCTGGGTCGGCAAGCCGGTAACGGTCGTCGACGTGGATCAGCGCCGGAATGGAGAACTCGGCGCTCACGGGTGCCACGCTCCAGATATGGTCAATGTGCCCGTGGGTCAGGATCACCGCTGCCGGCTTGAGCCGGTTTTCTCGAACGATTTCGGTGATTCCCTCGATGGAATCTTGGCCTGGGTCAATAATGATCGCCGGCTCACCCGGACCGGCCGCAACAACATAAGCATTCGTGGCCCACGAGCCAGCGGGGAAACCCTTGATCAACATAAGGCTCCCAGCCTAGCCATGAGTAGTCTTAGCTCCCCTCAGTGATCGAACCCATGGAGAGCCACAACATGTCGACTCAAAAGCGTGAACGCGAATTTGCCCGAGCCAAATACGAGCGCCAGCAAGCGAAACGTTCGGAGCGGACCTTAAGGGCCAAGCGCAATCAGCGCATAACGGCTGTCTCTGTCGTTGCTGCTTTGGTTGTTGCCGGTGTCGGCTTCACCGTTTACTCGGCGACCAGCGAAGACGCCCCATTAGTCGCCTCGGATACGCAGGCTCCTGCAACTTTGGCGACTGAAGAACCTGTCGATCCAGCGGCTACCGAGCCAACCAATGAAGCGCTCGCCTTGGATTGCGCACCTGCCGGGACGCCACGCGCCGATGACATTTCCTATCCCGATGGACCGCAACCAGCGACCACGACACCGTCGACGTTGACCCTTGATACAAATTGCGGGCAGATTGTGATTGCCTTGGACGCAAATGCTCAGCAGACCGTCGCATCTGAAGCATTCCTAGCGAGTAGCGGTTTCTACGACAACACCCTGTGCCATCGACTCACCACCGAGGGTATTTTCGTCCTGCAATGCGGCGACCCCGCCGGGAACGGGTCCGGCGGTCCCGGCTATTCGGTGCCAGATGAAAACGTCCCGGCAGATGGGGCGGGGAACTATCCCGCAGGCACCATTGCCATGGCAAACGCCGGTCCCGGAACCAGCGGCTCCCAGTTCTTTATCGTCTATGCCGATACAACATTGCCGGCAGGTTACTCAATTTGGGGAAATGTAGTGTCCGGGCTCGATATTGTCCAAGAAGTTGCCTCGGCTGGGGTTCAGGGTGGACTCACTGACGGAACACCGACCCAACCGGTATTTATCAATTCTGCAACGGTTTCCTAACATTAGGGCTTAACCCGAGGCAAATCCCGCAAAATGTAGGAAAGTAGCCCTTGCACCGATTCACACCTTTTACAGTGCTGCAACCCTTGTAGCCGACCGACCCGGTTCCCACGAAAGGCCCGTCATGACTGAAATCCCAACCCCGGCAATTCTCAAGCCTGCTTTTCCAACACCAGCCTCGATGAAGCCTCCGATTCGCCCGGCAATGTCACAGGCATCCGAGTGGGGGCGCGTCACCGAAGACGGCACGGTTTTCCTTAAGGCTCCCGAGGGAGAGGTTGAAGTCGGTCAATATGCAGCGGGGACGCCCCACGAGGGATTAACGTTTTACGCTCGGAAATACGATGACCTCGTCGTCGAAATTGATGTGGTTCACACTCGAATCACCGAAGGTAAAACCTCGGCGGATGCCGCTGCTCAGGTGATCAAAAAAGTGCGCGACGCGCTGGCCGGGCGGTCATTTGTCGGAGACATCGCCTCACTGGAGACCCGGTGCACGGCGTTGGAAATATTAATTGAGGAGAAACGGGTCACCGAGCGGGCCCGCAAGGCGGCGCTGAAAGAGAGCGCGCGTGCGGCTCGGCTGGTACTCGTCGAGGAAGCAGAGAAAATGTCTGATTCGGGTTCCTGGAAGTCAACCACGGAGCGGTATACGGCAATGGTTGAAGAATGGAAAACCCTTCCACGGGTGGACCGTAACGCTGAGCAGGAATTGTGGAAACGATTGAGTAATGCTCGCACAGCATTTGATAAAAGGCGTCGAACCCATTTCCATGAGCTGGATGCGGTCCGCAAAGACGCCCTGAGCGCAAAACGTGATCTGATCACGCGAGCTCAGGCTGCTGTTGGCACCGGGGATGCCAAAGCGGGGATCAAGAAGTTCAAAGACCTCATGGAAGACTGGAAGAGGGCTCCTCGCGGAAGCCGGGCGGACGAGGACAAACTGTGGAAGCGTTTTAAGGCCGCTCAAGACGAGTTCTACGACAAACTCAAAGCCGGTGAGGCCGCCGAGGACGAAAAACTTGTTCCCAACCTCCCACTCAAAGAAGAGCTTGCCACCAAAATAGAAGCACTTCTCCCCATCGATCTAAAAAATATTAAGAGCCAGAAATCCCAGCTTCGGGAGTTGCAAATAGCCTGGGAGAAAATTGGCGAGTTGCCTAAGAAGGATCGGGCGCGTTTAGATTCACGAATTAAAAAGGTTGAAGATGCCTTTCGCTCCGTCGAAGAAACAAAGTGGACTGCGTCCAATCCGCAGGCGCTGGCCCGGGCCGAGGAGACGGCGAATGTATTCGCCGGCGGTCTGTCCAAGTATGAGCGCCAGCTCGAGGCGGCACAGGCACAGGGCGATACGAGAGCTGCTGAAAAACTTGAAGAATCGATTAAGAATTTGAAGGCACTACTCGGTGCGGTCGAATTAACCGCGGCGGACCTCAGTTCCTAACGATGACCGTTTTTTCGAGATTTAAACCCGGTAGGCGTCAAAGACCCCTTCGACACCCCGAACCGCTTTAATCACTGATCCAAGATGTTTAGGGTCGGCCATTTCAAAGGTAAACCGCGATGTCGCTATTCGATCCCGGGTTGTCGACACGGAAGCGCTCAGAATATTGACGTGCGTGTCGGAGAGGGCCTTTGTGACATCGGCGAGTAGTCGGGAGCGGTCCAGGGCCTCCACCGCAATATTGACCAGAAACATGCTATTGGGCGTCGGGGCCCACGAGACGTCAACTAACCGTTCTGGTTGAGATCTCAACGAATCCACATTCACACAGTCTCCCCGGTGCACGGAAACTCCTGATCCTCGGGTGACAAATCCGAATATCGAATCACCCGGAACCGGTGTACAACAACGAGCCAATTTCACCCACACGTCATCGGTCCCGTTGACCATCACCCCAACATCATGATTTCGTGATTTGGTTGCTGTTCCAAACGTTGGGCGAATTGCTTCCGCCGTGTCGTCGGCAGCCCCGTCCACTCCTCCGGAAACGTCGATGAGTCGCGCAACAATCGTTTGAGCCGAGATCCGACCCTCCCCGACCGATGCGTATAGCGCTGTCACATCGGTTTGGTTCAGACCAGCGGCGATGCTTGTTAATGCCTGATTGGTCATCATGCGCTGTAATGGCAGTCCCTGTTTGCGCACCGCCCGCACAATCTGATCCTTGCCGTTGTCCACGGCTTCCTCGCGTCGCTCTTTGGAGAACCAGGCCTTGATTTTACTCTTTGCTCGCGCTGAAACCACAAAATTTAACCAGTCGCGGCTTGGCCCCGATCCGTCGGACTTTGACGTAAAAATCTCAACGACATCGCCATTTTTGAGTACCGACTCAAGTGGTACAAGTTTTCCATTCACCCTTGCACCCACGCAGCGATGGCCGACTTCGGTGTGCACCGAATACGCAAAGTCCACGGGAGTGGAAGCAATAGGTAGCGAGAACACATCTCCTTTCGGTGTAAAGATATACACCTCCGCGGTCCCTAGGTCGTATCGCAATGAGTCCATAAACTCACTTGGATCGGCCGTCTCACGCTGCCAATCGACCAACTGTCGCAGCCACGCGAAATCATCAGTTTTGACTTCGGAGCCTTGTTTGTATCGCCAATGTGCAGCCACCCCGTATTCCGAGGCGCGATGCATTTCGTGGGTTCGTATCTGTACTTCAACGGGTTTTCCATCAGGGCCAATCACCGTCGTATGTAGTGATTGGTACATGTTAAATTTTGGCATTGCAATAAAGTCCTTGAAACGACCGGGCACCGGGCTCCATTGTGCGTGGATCGTACCCAGTGTTGCGTAACAATCGCGGATTGAATCGACTAAAATTCGAACTCCGATTAAGTCATAAATATCATTGAAATCACGGCCACGGACGATCATTTTTTGATAAATGGAATAGTAGTGTTTTGGTCGCCCCGTCACTTGACCTTTTATTTTGTTGTTTCTCAAATCCTCGTTCAAAGCCGTAATAATCAGGTTCAGATTGCGCTCCCTTGCTGGGGCACGTTGCTCAACCAATGAATCAATTTCGGCGAACATTTTTGGGTGAAGTGTGCCAAAGGCCAAGTCTTCTAATTCCCATTTGATGGCATTCATGCCGAGCCTGTGTGCGAGCGGAGCGTAAATCTCGAGAGTCTCGCGCGCCTTTTTCTCCTGTTTCGCATCGGGCAGGTAACGCAGGGTGCGCATATTGTGTAGACGATCCGTGAGTTTGATGACCAATACTCGAATATCGCGGGCCATGGCGACTACCATTTTGCGGACCGTCTCGGCAGCGGTCGCATCGCCATAGGTGACCTGGTCAAGTTTGGTAACGCCGTCGACGAGCAACGCGATTTCGTCACCGAAGTCTTCCCTTAATGCATCCAAGGAATAGCCGCAGTCCTCAACGGTGTCGTGCAGAAGTGCTGCGGCAAGGGTTGCCGACGTCATGCCAAGATCGGCCAGAATTTCGGCTACGGCAACCGGGTGGGTGATGTAATCCTCACCCGATCGGCGTTTTTGATCCCGGTGGAGATAACGGGCCATTTCGTAGGCCCGTTCAACTACTTTGGTGTCCGACTTCGGGTGATACTTTCGCAAGGTCCGAAGGAGCGGCTCAATTTCAGATGGACCAGCGCGACTTGAACCAAATCGCGATAAGCGTGAGCGAATCCCGCTCTCCGAACCGGATGACCCTTGGCCAGAACCCGGCATCAACGCCTTTGAGGTAACAACGTCTTCAGACATCAGCCCTCCTGATCAACGCAACAATGACGTTCAGTCTACGCGCGAACGTCTAACATTGCCGAGTCCCCGATTCATTTGCGCTTTGACCGTGGGACTTTTCGTGGCTGGCTTCGATCGGAGGGGTCTAAAATTCTCGAGGTCACCAGCGTGTCTCCCATTGGCACTTCTTCCCCTGCCCCGGGGTTTTTCCGTTGTGCCTGAACACGCCTGGCGTAAACACGTGTTGTGAGCGACTTCATTTCTGGAGTAGCCGACTTGAGTTGTGCCAGAACCGGTGTGGCAATAAAGATGGATGAGAAGGTACCGGCGGTCATGCCGATCGCGAGCACAACAGCCAGGTCGAGCAATGTGCCCGCACCCAGTAGGAACGCGCCAACGAAAATAATCGACACAACGGGCAAGAGCGCAACAATGGTCGTGTTAATTGACCTGACCACCGTCTGATTGACTGCGAGGTTTGCCGCTTCGTTGTAGGTTAAAACAGATTGACCGGTCAGACCGCGGGTGTTCTCCTTGACCTTGTCAAACACAACAACGGTGTCATAGAGCGAGTAACCCAAGATGGTCAAGAACCCAATCACCGTCGCTGGTGTGACTTCAAGGCCAATGAGGGCATAGATTCCAATCGTGATCAGTAGGTCATGGGCCAACGCAACGAGGGCACCTACCGCCATCCGCCACTCAAAATACAAGGTGAGAAAGAGAGACACAAGAAGGATAAACACGATCAGTCCCTGGAGTGCCTTAGCCGAAATCTCAGCACCCCAGGTTGGCCCAACCACCTGGTATTTGATGTCGTCTTTTGCAATTCCACAGGCATCGGCGAGTTGACCCGCCAGAACCGATGACTCAGCCGGGGTGAGTGTTTGCGTTTGCACCCGAACGGTGCCTGCACCCGTGACCGTGACAATGCTTTGGGCGCCGGTTTGAGTCTCGGCCACCATGCGAGCTTCTTCTACCGTGCAGATAGCCGCAGGAAGTGAGAAGTCAGCTCCACCCTTAAATTCAATTCCTAGGTTAATCCCTCGACCGACTAAAGCTCCTACACTAATCAGCAAGATGATGCCGCTCACGATGTACCACGTTTTCCAGCGGCCAATAAAGTCGAAGGACACTTCCCCTCGGTAGAGGCGTTGACCTATCGCGGTTAATTTGTTCATGCTGACGCCTCCCTTCGCTTGCGGCGGGATTGACCCGCTAGTGCATCGGCCACGCTCACACCGCCAAGTCGGTCTGGATCAAGTCCGGTCCAACGTGCACCATTCTGCATGAACTGGGTCCGACCTAGGAGCACCGTCATCGGATGGGTGAACCAGAAGGCGACCAAAACGTCAATTACCGTGACTAGTCCCAAGACGAATGCGAATCCTCGAACGCTGCCGACCGAGAGCAGGTACAGCACCACTGCCGCAAGCAACGAGACGAAGTCGGCCGCCAGCAGCGTCCTTCGAGCTCTAATCCAACCAGAATCACAGGCCTGGCGTAGTGATTTACCATCTCGGATTTCATCACGAATACGCTCGAAGTACACGATGAAAGAGTCAGCGGTAATACCGATTGCCACAATGGCCCCCGCAACCCCGGCCAAGGTCAAGGTAAGCCCAATGGTCTTACTCAGAACAATGAAGATGGTGTAAACCAACCCACCGGCTACTATGAGCGAAAGACCAGCCACAGTTCCCAAAAGCCGATAATAGAACAACAGGTATAGCATGACGAGAACTAAACCAATAGCTCCCGCGATCAATCCAGCGCGCAGTTGATCGCTGCCCACGGTGGGCGAAATTGTGGTCACATCAACGGGATCCAAGGTGATGGGAAGTGCGCCGAATTTGAGCACACTTGCCAGGTCTCTGGCCTCCTGCACGGTGAAATTTCCTTCAATTTGTGCTTGTCCACCCAGAATCGGCTCGTTGAATCGGGGGGCAGACACGACTATTCCATCAAGCACAATGGCAAAAGCATTACACGGCTCAGCGCCGGATCCACACTCAGGCAATGCGCTCAGTTCGGTGGAGGCCCGGGACAACGCAGCGGCGCCCTCAGAATCAAATTCGAGGCTCACCACCCACGTCACTCCACCTTGGGGTAGTTCGGCTGTTGCATTGGTGACGTTCGTGCCTCTAATGAAGGCCGGCTGTAGGGAATACTTTGCGGCACCACTTTGTTCGCACGTCGCCAGCCACTTGACTGAATCGTCGGGTGTCCCACCTGCAAGGACCGTTGGATCGGTGCAGTCCAGCGCGGCAAGTTCACTTTGGAACTCCGGCGAATTCTCGCTTGCCTGCACGGGTGGGACCGCTATGGCGGCAACCGCACCATCAACTGCTGGAATAGGAGTGGATCCATAAATATTCCAGACAGGTCGGAAGTTCAGCAGCGCGGTTTGCTGAACCAACTCGACTATGCGGTCCTGATTCAATCCGGGAACCGAAACCACAATTGCGGCCCCACTGCCTGAACCCTGCGTGGTTACTTCCGCCTCGGCTACCCCCAGACCGTCGACCCGAGCGCGAAGAATTTCGACCGTTTGCGCGAGTTGTTCATCCGTGATCTCGGTGCCCTCAGTAACCGGCTTTGGCAACAGGATTACCTGTGTTCCCCCTTGAAGGTCCAACCCCAACCGAATCGTGTTCCCCGTTCCGGGAAAAAACGCCCACACACTAAAACCAATGAGAATAACAACTAAGAGTGTGAGCAGGCGCCAAGGGCGCGTTTTTGCTGTTGTTGCCACGTGACTCCTTTATCGATTGATTCGCTTTGGTTGGGTAAACCTGGATCGCAGCGAAGGATCACTCCGGCGCGAGGAGCGAAATCTACTCCGAGTCATTCACGGGGGTCGTCGTTGGGTAGATAACCTTCGAGACCGCCGACGGGAGGATCCGAATCACAATTCCAGGAGCTATTTCAAGGCTGAGTTCGGTATCGCTGGCCTCACGAACCGTGCCGAAGATTCCAGCGGTCGTCATAATCTCAGTTCCAGGAGCAACCGCGCTCACCATTTCCGCATGCTTCTTTTGACGATTCTTTTGCGGCCGGATTAGCAAGAAATAAAAAGCGACGACAAGCAGAAGTATCGGTGCAAGGCTCAGAACGTCCATGAATCTCCTCAATGTTTGATGTGGCGTCCACGATTGACCCGGTGACAACCTGCATTAGTCGTAGAAGGCTACCCGCTGGTTAACAATCACCCCGTTACAGGGGCATTTCAAAACTTTCTTGGCCGGTCGGATCTTTCGGAGAACCGACGACACCGAGGTGTTTCCAGGCGGCGGCGGTAGCAACTCGGCCCCGCGGGGTCCGCGAGAGAAGCCCCAACCTCACGAGAAAAGGTTCACAGACTGATTCAACGGTTTCAGGCTCCTCAGCGACGGCAACGGCCAGCGTTGACAGCCCCACCGGTCCGCCATCGAAACGATTGATGAGAACGTCAAGGATGGCTCGATCAATGCGATCTAAGCCCAATGAGTTGACCTCGTAGAGTTCCAGGGCACTTCGAGTGGCGTCCAGGTCAACTACTCCGCTTCCATGGACTTGGGCCCAATCTCGGACCCGGCGCAAAAG
>Ga0105054_10003327_pt1 | contig 24975 bp, 32 predicted proteins | sample BON02_FD_78091 | JGI IMG/M metagenome (GOLD analysis project Ga0105054, IMG submission 78091) | Freshwater microbial communities from Lake Bonney liftoff mats and glacier meltwater in Antarctica - BON-02 (megahit assembly) | ecosystem: Environmental > Aquatic > Freshwater > Ice > Glacier...
ATACCGTCAAAGAGAAAATAGTATGGCACTACAAATCACTTTGGGACTGGAACCAAGCATCCATGCGGGTTGGCGGGCGGTTCGGGCCAAAAATGGGCTAAAAGTTGACAAACTTGGGCTAGGGTGCGCATGTCGAGGCCATGCATTTTGAAAGAAGTGGCCAAACAGCTTGAGAAGAGCGGTCGGGGACAATGGGTCGACGAGCTGGTATCCAAAACAGACCGTGCTGCGCCAGCGGCGATCCCCGTGGGCAGAAAACTGCTGGTTGGTGCGGTCAGGAGCATGTTGTGGACAAGCGTCAAAAACATCCGCACAGATGGCGACAATCCGGTGACGCGGTTTTTGCCAGAAAACCCGATGGCCGCTGGACGCGAAGTTTTTGGCCCGTGATGATCCAGGCCACCGACAGGGTGGGCCCGGCCTACAAGTACAGCTGGGCTGCAGGCAAGATCGTCAATCTAAGTTTGCTCCAGCAAGAAGATGCCAACAGCCAGTCGCATGTGACCGGCCAGACACGGGATGGCCTCTGCACCACCTTTTTTAAGAGGCGCTCAAGAGTCGCCAAAATCTGGTGTGCAGCTGCAGCACCAAATTGAAAAAAATCATCGGCGCATCGAAGTGAGCGCATGCCACCGCAGGATTGGCGGTGGCTACTTCAACTTGGTGCGTGCCTCCGTTAGCCTGGCCTCCAGGTACTCGCCATAGAAGTCTGGTACGGCAACGCCCACCAGTCGCTCAGACAGTTCCTGACCCATGGGACCAAAGAACATCACCGTGGGTGCAAAACGCGCCTTCCATGCCGCCACTTGCTGGGCCGGTGTTGTGGTGTTGCCAGCGAAATCCTGCAGGTTGCTGCGCCGATCGCGGATGTCGAGTTGCACGGCTTGCACCTGTCCTGCGCGCAGCATCGGCAGCAGGTAATGGTTGCGCACCAGGTTACAAAAGGGGCAGCCAGCGACGGTTGTCATGAGCACCAACGGCTCGCCCCTGGCCGCTGCTGCTTGAGAAGCAGCGCGCAAGGAAACTGGGCTGGGCAGTGCAGTGTGCGGCGTGTCTTGGACCATGGGTTGTGGTGTGTAAAGCGATCAGACGATAGCGCGCTGCCGCAGTTCGGACAAGCGCTCTGCGTCTGCGCCCAGCCAGTCGGCCAGGACGCTGTCGGTGTGCTCGCCCAGCAGTGGCGGAGGCAGGTCGTTGCGCACAGGGGTCGCACTGAGTTTGATCGGGCTGGCGACAAGATCCACCGCGTCGGCCAGCGGGTGTTGCCAGCGGTGCACCATCCCGCGATGGCGCACCTGCGGATCGGCAAATACTTCGGCCAGGTTGTTGATGGGTCCGCCCGGCACCTTGGCCTCCTCCAAGGCGGCAAGCCAGTCGGCCTTGCTGCGGGTTTTCATTGCCGCTTCAATCAGCGGCACCAGGGTGGCTCGGTGGCGCACCCGGTTCTGGTTGCGGGCAAAGCGCTCGTCCAGCGCCCATTCGGGGTGACCGACTACTTTGCAGAATTTGGCGAACTGGCTGTCGTTGCCCACCGCAAGAATGATATGTTGCGCGTGGCCGCTGGCGTCGGGCGCCACCTCCATGACCTGGTATGGCACGATGTTGATGTGGGCGTTGCCAGCGCGCCCGGGTACCTTGTCTTCATCACGGCCGCGCACCAGGTAGTTCGCACCCAGGTTGGCCAGCATCGCCACCTGCGTGTCGAGCAGAGCCATGTCGATATGCTGGCCGCAGCCGGTGCGCTCGGCGTGGCGCAGCGCGGCCTGTATGGCCACGGTGGCGTAGAGCCCGGTGAACAGGTCGGCTACTGCCACGCCCACTTTTTGTGGGCCGCCTGCAGGGAGATCGTCGCGCTCGCCGGTCACGCTCATCAGACCGCCCATACCTTGAATTGCGTAGTCGTAACCGGCACGCTCTTTGTAAGGGCCGGTCTGGCCAAAGCCGGTGATGGAGCAGTAGACCAGGCGCGGATTGAGTTGGCGCAGGCTATCGAAATCAAGCCCGTAGCGGGCCATGTCGCCGACCTTGTAATTCTCAACAAACACATCGGCTTTGGCGGCCAGCTCGCGCATCAGCGCCTGGCCCCCGGGCGTGGCGATGTCGCAGGTGATGGAACGCTTATTCCGATTGGCTCCCAGGTAATAAGCCGCCTCTGCGGTGTCGGCGCCGTCGCGCCCGCGCAGGAAAGGTGGACCCCAGCCCCGGGTGTCGTCGCCACCGGGGTGGCCGGCGCTGGGCCGGCGTTCCACCTTCACCACATCGGCACCCAGATCGGCCAATGTCTGCGTGCACCATGGTCCAGCCAGGACACGGGACAAGTCTAGTATGCGGATACCATCTAAAGCGTTCATCTCGCTATTGTGCGCGAGCCGATTGATATTGGGCCATCGCTTGCCTCACCCTCTTTTTCTGGAGTTGCCGGTGTTGGTTCTCCTGCGCGGCGCTGCCCGTGTTTTCCTGCTAACCGCTGTGGTCGTGGCCGCGGCTATCGCTTTAAGCGCTTGCAGCCCCACGTTCAACTGGCGTGAGATACGGCTTGAGGCCGCGCCTTTGCAAGCGCTCATGCCTTGCAAGCCCGAGGCTGCCCAGCGCAACGTGCCACTGGCGGGCAGCCCGACCGATTTGCACCTGCTCGCTTGCGAGACAGGCGGACTGAGGTTTGCCATCGCGTGGGCCGGTCTGGACGCGACGGCTCAGGTGCCACACGCGTTGGCCGCTTGGCGCAGCGCCAGCCTACGAGCCATTGCCGTGCGTTCTGAACCGGGCGATGAAGCGTCCACTGCCTGGGTGGTCTCGGTGCCCGGTGCGACGCAAACGCTCGGGGTACAGGCGAGCGGCCAAAACCCGGCTGGCGGCTCGGTAGAAACGCGTGCGGTGTATTTCGCCCGGGGCACTCACGTGTTCCAAGCGGCGGTTTATGGCGAGCAGCTTCAGGCGCAGGCGATGGAGGCGTTCTTCGGCGCGCTGCGGCTGCCAGCACCGTGAGTCCCAGATCGGGCACCGCCGGCCGCGCACACCATCCCGATTGGCTTGCTCCGCGCGCTGCGGTCTGGGTATTTCTGGCGTTCGCGCTGGCGTACTTTCTCTCTGCGCTGGCGCGCGCCATCACTGCTACGCTGTCTCCCACACTGAGTGCCGAGCTGGCGCTCAGCGCCAGCGATCTGGGCTTGCTGGCCGCTGGCTACTTTCTCGGGTTTGCGCTGCTGCAACTGCCGCTGGGCAATTGGCTTGACCGGTACGGCCCGCGGCGTGTGATCGTGGCGTTTCTCACCGCAGCGGTAATGGGCTGCGTGGCCTTTGCGCTGGCCACCAGCTTTGCCGGCTTGCTGGCGGCGCGGGTGCTCACCGGCATCGGTGTGAGTGCCTGCCTGATGGCGCCCTTGACGGGGTTTCGCCGCTGGCTTTCGCCGCCTACGCTGCTGCGGGTCAATTCCTGGATGCTGATGACCGGTTCGTTTGGCATGGTGGCTGCGACCTTGCCGGTGCAATGGCTGCTGCCGCTGACCGGCTGGCGTGGCTTGTTCTGGTTGCTCGCGGTGCTGCTGGTGCTGGCCATGGTGGTGCTCTGGCGCCTGGTGCCCGATGGCTATGGAACCTCGGCAACCGAATCGGCGACCCCGGCTTCAGTGGATTACCGCAACATCGCGCGCCACCCGTTCTTTCGGCAGATGGCGCCGATCGGTTTTGTGAACTACGGCGGCATGGTGGCGGTTCAGACCCTGTGGGCTGGCCCGTGGATGGTCGAGGTGGCGGGCACCAGCGCCGAGCAGGCGGCGTTTGGCCTGTTTGCCATCAACCTCTCGATGCTCTTCACATTCTGGCTCTGGGGTATGGTCAATCCGATGCTGGTGCGCCGTGGCCTCTCAGCCGAGCGGCTGATTGCCTGGGGGCTGCCGGTCAGCTTGCTGGTGTTGCTGGCGATCGTGTGGCTGGGTCCGCGTGCTGGCTGGCCATGGTGGGCGCTGTTCTGTGTGAGCAGCACCCTGATCTCGTTGTCGCAGCCGGCGGTGGCACAGGCCTTGCCGCCCCAGGCTGCGGGTCGTGCGCTGTCGGCCTACAACCTGGTGATCTTTGCCGGCATCTTCTGCCTGCAATGGGCCATCGGGTTGGCGGTGGACGGCCTGAGCGCGCTGGGCTGGGACACGGCGAGCAGCTATCGCGGCGCGGTGGGCTTGTTTGGCTTGTGCTGCCTTGCGGCCTATGTCGCTTTCTTGCGCTGTTACGGTCGATCGCGCCCCATTCGGCAAAGAGTGACAGGGATAAACTGAGCCTATGAACGGCATTTTCATCATCGCGCACGCGCCGCTGGCTTCTGCTTTGCGTACCTGCGCGCTGCATGTGTTTCCCGACAGCGCAGCGGCCATTTCGGCGTTCGATGTGCAGCCCAATGTGCCACCTGAGGCGTCGCTGGCGCAGGCGCAAGCTCTGCTGCAACAGGCCGGCTGGCCAAGTGCCCTGATCCTCACCGATGTCTTCGGCGCCACCCCTTGCAATGTGGCGCAGAAGCTGATCGATGGCATGCGCGCTCGGCTCATCACCGGTGTAAACCTTCCGATGCTGCTGCGCACCGTGTCGTACCGCCATGAGTCACTCGAAGCCCTGGTTTCGCGCGCCGTGATCGGCGGCACCCAGGGTGTGATGCAAGTCGCGGTGACAGCGCCCCAAAATCAGGCCAAACGAGCCCTCAATGATCAAGACCACCGCGACCATCAGCAATAAGCTGGGCCTGCATGCAAGGGCCTCAGCCAAACTCACCAAGATTGCCGGCAGCCACCGCTGCGAGGTCTGGATGTCGCGCGGCGATCGCCGCATCAACGCCAAAAGCATCATGGGTGTGATGATGCTGGCCGCTGGCTTGGGCAGCGAGGTTGAGGTGGAGACCAGCGGTGATGACGAGCAGCAGGCGATGGACGCTATTCTTGCTCTGATCGATGACAAGTTTGGCGAAGGAGAATGAAACTGTCTCCTTGCGCTCGCTGTTCTTCGAATGCCGTTCGCGGCTTTGCCGCTGCGCGGGTCGTTGCCCTCCGAGGGGGTTGTTTCGCTTTCGGGCGGCCCAACAGCGAAACCTTGATCCCCGCCCACAGGGAGCCGCCTCCCAGGGCGGCACCGACACACTGCACGACAAGCAGGGAATGACATGACTTTCACCGTGCACGGCTTGGCAGTTTCTCGCGGCATTGCCATAGGGCGAGCCGTGATTGTGGCGTCCAGCCGGCTGGACGTGGCGCATTACTTCGTTGCACCCGAGCAGGTACAGGCGGAAATCGAACGCCTGCGCAATTCGCGTGACTTGGTGATGGAGGAGATCACCAAGGTGCAGCAAAGCCTGCACGGGCTCAGCAGCGCCGACGTCCATGCCGAACTGAGCGCCCTGCTCGACGTGCACCTGATGCTGCTGCAGGACGAGCAACTCACCAACGGCGTTAAGCACTGGATCGTGGAGCTGCAGTACAACGCAGAGTGGGCCCTGACCTCGCAGCTTGAAGTAATTGCGCGCCAGTTTGACGAAATGGAAGACCTCTACCTTCGCGAGCGCAAGGCCGACCTGGAGCAGGTGGTGGAGCGCATGTTGCGGGTGATGCGCGGAGCAACTTCTGTGGTGGCCGTACCGGCTTCCAAGCCGGCATCGGCCCACGACAATCCATGGGTCAATGAAGCCGTGGGCGCGTCTTTGGTGCTGGTGGCACACGACCTGTCGCCCGCCGACATGTTGCAGTTCAAGCAAAGCGTGTTCACCGGCTTTGTGACCGATGTCGGCGGCAAAACCAGCCACACCGCGATCGTTGCGCGCAGCATGGACATCCCCGCGGTGGTGGGCGCTCGATTGGCCAGCCAGTTGCTCCGACAGGACGACTGGTTGATCATCGACGGCGATGCCGGCGTGTTGCTGATCAATCCCTCGCCAATGCTGCTGGCTGAATACGCGGCCAAGCAGCGCCAAGGTGAGATCGAACGCGAGCGCCTGTCGCGCCTAAAGAACACACCGGCGGTCACGCTTGATGGCCAGCGCATTGAGCTACTGGCCAATATCGAGCAGCCTGACGATGTGGTGGCTGCGCTCAAGGTGGGCGCTTTGGGCGTGGGCCTGTTCCGCACTGAGTTTCTGTTCATGGGCCGCAGTGGCAAGCTACCCGACGAGGAAGAGCAGTTCCAAGCCTATAAGCGCACTGTTGAAGGTATGCGAGGCCTACCGGTGACGATACGCACGGTGGACGTGGGCGCCGACAAGCCGCTGGATCGTGGGGTTAGCCGCAGCGGCGACGACCACATCAACCCCGCCATGGGGCTGCGTGCGATCCGCTGGAGCTTGGCCGAACCTGCTGTGTTTCTGGTGCAGCTACGGGCCATTTTGCGGGCGGCTGCTTTTGGTCCAATCCACTTGCTGATCCCGATGTTGGCCCACGTGAGCGAGATACGTCAGACGCTGGCGTTGATCGAGCGCGCCCGTGAGCAGCTCGTGGTCAGCCGCACCGAACACGGCTCGGTGCGGCTGGGCGCCATGATCGAAATTCCAGCCGCTGCGCTCACCGTGCCGCTGTTCCTGCGCCATTTCGATTTTCTGTCCATCGGCACCAACGATCTGATCCAGTACACGCTGGCGGTGGACCGCGCCGACGAAGAGGTGGCACACCTCTACGACCCAGTCCACCCGGCGGTGTTGCAGTTGTTGGCCAGCACAATTGCGCAAACCCGCGCGCAGGGCAAGGCGGTGACGGTGTGTGGCGAGATGGCGGGGGACGTTTCTATGACGCGCCTGCTACTGGGCCTGGGCCTGCGCAGCTTCTCGATGCACCCGGCGCAAATTCTGGCGGTCAAGCAGCAGATATTGCGATGCGACACCAGCAAGTTGGCCACTTGGGCCCAGAGCGTGCTGGCTGCTGAGGACCCAGCGGCGTTGATGATCGACTAGGCTGTTGCCCTAAATGTGACTGTTCCGGTTTGAAGTGGCTCGTTGCTAAAACTTGATCTTCATGTTCAGGATTTACGGGTGGCGATCACCGCTGCGCCCACGATCATCAGCGCCGCCAAGCCCACCGACAGGCTGGGCATCTCGCTGCGCATGGTCAGAAGCACCAGGGTGGAGAGCAACGGTGTGAGAAAGCCCAGCACACCAATCTGGCGAGCGTCGCCGCGCTTGAGCGCTGCATCCCACAAAAAGAAGGAGCCGCCCACTGGACCCAGGCCGAGCAGGGCGATCAATACCCAGTCTGTGCTGGAGAGCGAAACCGTTGGCTCCAGCCAAACATGGCACAGCAGCGCCAGCACGCCCGAAATCAGTGCGAATGTGCCGATGGCCGAGGTCGGAAACGGCTTGACGCGCTTGGTCAGCAGCGAATAGCTGGCCCAGATGAAGGCCGACATCAGCGCTGGGATGTACCCCCAGGCCCAGAGCGGTGCGCCAGGATCGGCCGGGCGTCCACCTAAAATTGCCAAGGCCGCACCAGCAAAGCCCATCAAGGCGGCGATCACATGGCGCGGCGCGAGCGACATGCCAGGCAGGAAAAGCGGCGCCATCACCACGATGCCCAGCGGCCAGAGGTAGTTCACCAAATTGGCCTGCACCGGTGGGGCGTTCTGCAGCGCCATGAACAGCAAGAAGTGGTAACCAAACAGCCCGTACACGCCGATCGCCAGCGTGGTTGGGGGAACCCGCCACTGACGAAAGTCAAAACGCGAGAGCGGCAGGGCAATCGCACTGCCAGCCAGCAACGCCAAGCCGGTCAGCAAAAACGGTGGCACATGCGCCAGTGACACCCCCAACGCCGCAAGCGGGGCCCAAAGCGCAATCGCGCCCAGAGCGAGCAGGTTGGCATTCATGCGGGCCCTTTGTGCTTTGTTGACAGGGACGGTGGCGTTTTTGAATCCATTTTTTGAAAAGCCTCCAGAGGAATCTTTGATAACAGGTGTGAGAGCGTGTCGGACTGGTAGACCGTCGGCCCCAGATGACCACCTGGAATAAGCTATACCCCACAACCATGGCACGGGTGACAGCCGGATCGTTGGCTGTGACAACGCCATTTCGAATGAAGAATGTCGGGTTTCAATCCACCGGGAGCGTTTGATGTTCACTAACCACCAAGTACTTTTTGCAGCCCTGTGTCTGAGTGTCCTGACAGGTGCACAGGCTGGCGATATCTACCGATGGGTGGATCAGCAGGGACGAACCCATCTGTCAGACACGGTTCCTGAAAAATACAAGGGTGTCGCCACGCGCACCGATTCCGAGAAGTATGTACTGACACTGGAACAGCAGCGTGAGGCAGCGGCGCAGGACGCGCAGGACGCGCAGGACGCGCAGGACGCGCAGGACGCGCAGGACGCGCAGGCCGCGCAGGAGCGCGCGAAGCGCCCAACCTTGCCAGAAGCGCGCTCTGTGGACGCTTTGACACCAACCACTCCCAAGGCGCCGACATCGCCGACGGTGATCAAACGCCCAGCCCAGGCGATTACGGAGTCGATGGACTGCGCCACCCGTTGGCGCCTGTTCCGCGAGAGCAAGGCTTGCTTTGGTCCTTTCAACACGGTGGGTGGCGGAGTCAAGGCTGAGGCCTTCGAACATTGCAACGAAATTCAGAGCCCGGCGCTCAAATGCGGGACCGAGAGCAACCGAGCGGGCACAAGGATTAGCGATTGACGCCCGCGCTTAGCACGCTGCTGGCTTGCACGTCGGCGTGGTAACTGCTTCGCACCATGGCGCCCACAGCGGCGTGGGTGAAGCCCATCTCATAGGCTTTTTCTTCGAACATCTTGAACATGTCGGGGTGCACATAGCGGCGCACCGGCAGGTGGTGACCGCTGGGTGCCAGGTACTGGCCGATGGTCAGCATGTTGATGCCGTGCTCGCGCATGTCGCGCATCACGCTCAGGATTTCCTCGTCGGTCTCGCCCAGGCCCACCATCAGCCCGCTCTTGGTTGGGATGTGGGGAAACATCGCTTTAAATTTCTTAAGCAGATTCAAGCTGAAGGCATAGTCCGATCCTGGGCGCGCCTCTTTGTACAGGCGCGGCGCTGTTTCCAAGTTGTGGTTCATCACATCAGGCGGCGCTGCCTTGAGAATTTCCAGCGCGCGGTCGTCGCGACCACGAAAGTCTGGCACCAGCACCTCAATCTGCGTGCCAGGCGATAGCGCGCGCACTTGGCGAATGCACGCCACAAAATGGCCGGCCCCGCCGTCGCGCAGGTCGTCGCGGTCCACGCTGGTGATGACCACGTATTTGAGTTTGAGCTGGGCGATGGTGTTGGCGAGATTGAGCGGCTCGTTCGCATCCAGCGGGTCGGGCCGACCGTGACCGACGTCGCAAAACGGACAGCGGCGGGTGCACTTGTCGCCCATGACCATAAAGGTCGCCGTGCCCTTGCCGAAACACTCGCCGATGTTGGGGCAGCTGGCTTCTTCACACACCGTCACCAGCTTGTTGGCCCGCAACACGTCCTTGATCTCGTAAAAGCGCGTACTGGGTGAGCCCGCTTTGACGCGAATCCAAGCCGGTTTTTTCAGCACCTCGGCCGGCACGATCTTGATTGGAATGCGCGCGGTTTTGGCCTGGCTTTTCTGCTTTGCGGTGGGGTCGTAGAAGGCCGCTGGCTGCGCTTGGCGCACGGTGTTGTCGACCGGTGCGTCGTGTGTGGTGAAGCTGGACATGGCAGGAGCGCGGGTGGCGCGTTGGGTTTCAAAAGGCCAGGATGGCGGTGAGCTGCTCGCTAAGCACATCTGCTGCTTCATCCCATGAAACGGCCACCCCTATTGTAGAAAGATCCACCGTGCGCAGGCCTTGGTAACCACAAGGGTTGATGCGCTGGAAGGGCTGCAAGTTCATCGCCACATTGAGCGCCAAGCCGTGGTACGTGCAGTGTCGACTCACCTTGATGCCGAGCGCGGCAATTTTGCCCAAGCCGGTGAAGTCGGGTGTGGCAGCGGGCTCGCCGGGTACCCGCAGAGTAGGCCGTTGCGGCAGCAGGGCGTGGCTGCCCGGGTCGTCCAGGCGCACATAGATGCCAGGTGCGCCCGCCACGCGGTGCCCGGTCACGCCTAAGTGCGCCAGTGTGCGGATCAGCGCCTCCTCGACGCGGTAGACATACTCTTTCACGTAGTAGCCAGCGCGCTGCAAATTGATTAGCGGGTAGGCCACCACCTGCCCCGGACCGTGGTACGTCACCTGGCCGCCGCGGTTGGTGCGCAGCACTGGGATCTCACCCGGTGCCAGCAGGTGGTTTTCCCGCCCGGCCAGACCTTGGGTGAACACCGCCGGGTGCTCGCAAACCCAAAGCTCATCGGCTGTGTCGGCGGTGCGAGCCTCGGTGAAGGCCTGCATGGCCGCGTAGGTTGGGGCATAGTCGACGCGGCCGGGGAAGCGCAACAGCATGAGCGGTTCAGTGGCGCTGGCCAGGGGCGTGGGACGAAGCAAAGCCAGGCGAAGGCGGCGGAACTGGCTGCTCTGAGTTTCGGACGGCTGAGCCACGCGGGGGCTTTTTTAGAGAGGTGTCGGGTAGCCGGCTGTGCCGGGCCACAGGCATCGTCTTCCTGGGGGGGTGACGCGAAGCGGCACGAAAGGCGTTCACAGAACGACCTTTACCATGGGGTGCGTCGTCAGCGTGCGGTACAACTCGTCGAGCTGTTCGCGGCTGGTCACATACACCGTTAACGTGAGCCCGAGGTAGTTGCCGGCCCTGCTGGGTCGGCGCTCGATCGTGCGCTCGTCAAAAGTGGGGTCGAACGATCGGGCGATGTGAAGCATCGCTGCTTCATAGCCCTCCACCTGCGCACCCATTACCTTGATGGGAAAGTGGCAGGGGTACTCAATTAGCGACTGCTCGGGCGGGATGGTTGGCGGCACATTCATAAACTTGGCGCACCCTCAGAGCGCTTGCACGGCCTTGGCCTGTTGGTAGCCCGCGTACAGCCGGGCGTACACAGGGCCGGGCTTGCCAAGCGTCTCGCCATGGCCCACCGGCTGGCCATCGAGCGTGGTGATCGGCAGCACTTCTTTGGTGGCCGAGGACAGCAGCAGCTCGTCGGCGTCCAGCACCTCGGCGCGGCTGATGCGGCGCAGCTCGAACGCAATGTCCCTTTCGCGACAAATATCTTCCAGCAAACCAAAGCGAATGCCCTCCAGCAACAGATGGTCCTTGGGCGGCCCCATCAGCTTGCCGTTTTTCACCACCCACACATTGCTGGCGGCGGCCTCGCTGAGCATGCCGTCGCGGAACATCACCGTCTCCAGTGCGCCCGCGTCGGCGCTAATCTGGCGCGAGAACACCGCGCCCAGCAGGCTGGTGCTTTTAATGTGCGCCTTTTCCCAGCGGAAATCGTCGGCTGTGACGCAGGCCACGCCTTGTTGGCGCTGGGCGGCGCTGGCCAGCTTCATGTCGCTCACCATCAGAAAGATCGTGGGCGTGATGTGGGACGGCATCACGTGATCGCGCACCGCCACGCCACGCGTCACTTGTATGTAGATCAGCTGGTTGCCTGAGCCTGCGCCCTCGGTATGCGACTGAATCAGCCGCCGCGCGATCGACAGCCAGTCGTCGTTCGGCATTGGGCGCACGATGCGCAGTTCGTCCAGCGAGCGTTGCAGGCGCGCCATGTGGTGCTCAAAGCGGAAGATTTTGCCGTCATAGACCGGTAGCACTTCATAGACGCCGTCACCAAAGATGAAGCCGCGGTCAAGCACGCTTACCTGCGCCTGAGAGACGGGGCCATAGCGCCCGTTAAGGTAGCAAGGAGTGTCTGGCAACGGTGGGGATGTGGTTTCGAGCGCAAATGTCATAGGCAAATTATCGGCGTGTGGGCAAAGCCCCTTTGAAGTGTCCCGGACATTGACGATTTGCCTGGGTTTTTACGTATAATCAGAGGCTGCGCTGAGTCGCACGCTTTTGCAACCTGCCTGTGATCTGCCATGTCGAAAATGCTCAGGCCCAGCTCGCCAGCGCACCCCGAAGCAAACGCAGAAGGTGTTTGGGGAGATGACGGTTCGCAGGAGCCCGACATTCGGTCCCTGACGCGCGAAGAGGCGCGTGAGTGGCGCTCACGCCAGCCGATCTTGCCAATCTGGCGCCTGGTGGCGGTTCAGCTGCTGATAGGGCTGTTGCTGGGTGGTCTTAGTTGGTGGCTGACGCAGCGTGTTCAGGTAGCTTTGTCGGTGCTATACGGCTCGGCAGTGGTGGTGATTCCCTCTGCTTTGATGGCCTACGGGCTCACCAGCAGCGCACTGGCCCGCCTGATGGCGGGCATCGCGCAAGCCGCATTTGCCGGCTTCCTGTTTTGGGAAGGTGTCAAGGTTTTGCTGGCCGTGGCGATGCTGTGGCTGGCGCCCCAAGTGGTCCCCGGGCTCAGCTGGCTCGGTTTGCTGTTGGGGCTGGTGGTAACGCTCAAGGTGTACTGGGCTGGATTTTTGATCCAGTCCAGACGTTCGAAACAAAACGGTTGATTGGCGCGAACAAACATGTCAGCAGAAGGTCTTGGGCCCACGCCCGGCGAATACATTCGCCATCACCTTGTTCACATGACGAACAAGACGCAAGAGTCCATCGTCGATTTCTCGGTCATCAACATCGATTCGGTGGTGGTGTCCGTGGTGCTGGGCATGCTGATTTGCTTCGTGCTGTGGCGCGCCGCACGCAAAGCCCACGCCGGTGTGCCTGGGCGCTTTCAAGCAGCGGTTGAAATACTGGTGGAGATGGTCGATAGCCAGGCCAAGGGCGTGATCCACAACGCCGCCAGCCGCAAGGTGATCGCCCCCATGGCGCTGACGGTGTTCCTCTGGATTTTCATGATGAACTTCATGGATTTGCTGCCAGTGGATCTGCTGCCTGCCGCTTGGCATGTGGTGGGTCCGGCTTTGGGCTTCAAAGACTATTTGCGCGTGGTGCCCAGTGCCGATCTGTCAACCACGCTGGGCTTGGCGGTTTCGGTATTGCTGATGTGTTTGTATTACAACGTCAAAATCAAAGGTGTGGGCGGCTGGGCACATGAGTTGGTGAGCGCTCCCTTTGGTACCAGCAAGAACCCCATCTTTGCTGTGTTGTTGGGCGTCATCAACTTCGCGATGCAGATCATTGAATTTGTCGCCAAGACGGTTTCGCACGGTATGCGGCTCTTTGGCAACATGTTTGCTGGCGAGCTGGTGTTCATGCTGATTGCGCTGCTGGGGGGTTACGCAGCGCTGTCGCTCACTGGCGGTTTGTTTTTTGTCGGCCATCTGATTGCTGGCACGGTGTGGGCTATTTTCCACATCCTCATCATTACGCTTCAAGCGTTCATCTTCATGATGCTGGCCCTGATTTATTTGGGGCAGGCGCATGACGCTCACTGAGTGAGCTGGAGTCTTTCCAGCCCTGAGTTTTCGGTTCTCGTTCTCGCTGTTTCTTTATCAACTTGACTATCTAAGGAGTCATCATGGAAAACGTTCTGGGTCTCGTCGCATTGGCTTGCGGTCTTATTGTGGGCTTGGGTGCTATTGGCGCCTCCATCGGCATCGCTTTGATGGGCGGCAAGTTCCTCGAAGCTTCCGCCCGCCAGCCTGAATTGATGAACGATCTGCAGACCAAGATGTTCGTCTTGGCTGGTTTGATTGACGCTGCCTTCCTGATCGGTGTGGCCATTGCGCTGCTGTTCGCATTCGCCAACCCCTTCACGCTGTAATCGGTTTTGCTGTTTGTGTCGGCGCATCTGCCCGATCGCTCCGCGGGTCATGATCCCAACGGTGCGGCAGGCAGGTCGTTGGCGGTAGCAGCGGCGTCTCCCCTCTTGTCAACACACAGAAAGGCGTTGCGATGAACATCAATGCAACCCTCTTCGCGCAAGCCATCGTCTTTGCGATTCTGGTGTGGTTCACGATGAAATTCGTGTGGCCACCCATCGCCAAGGCACTTGATGAGCGTGCGCTGAAGATTTCCGAAGGCCTGGCATCCGCCGAAAAGGCGAAGTCCGAGCTGGCCGTGGCCAACAAGCGGGTAGAAGAAGAGTTGGGCAAGTCGCGCAACGAGTCTGCCATCCGCCTGGCCGATGCCGAACGCCGTGCCCAGATCGTGATTGAAGAGGCCAAAGCACGGGCCACCGATGAGGCCGTCAAAATTTTGGCCAATGCACGCCAAGAGGCGGAGCAGCAGGTGATCAAGGCCAGAGAGTCACTGCGAGAAGAAGTGGCTGTGCTGGCGGTTAAAGGTGCAGAGCAGATTTTGAAACGCGAAGTCAACGCCGGCACCCATGCCGAGTTGCTGAGCCGTCTCAAGACCGAACTCTGAGTCCCGGCTTGTGCCCCATCGATTGAAACCCCCAGGTTTTCACAGGTAGACCATGGCCGAATTAGCAACCATTGCCCGCCCGTACGCCGAAGCGCTGTTCAAGGCTGTCGGTGCCGACGTTGCCAGCGCCTGCGAGTGGCTGGACCCGTTGGCCGCCGTGGCGGCCAACAAACAGCTGCTCCAGTTTGCAGACAGCCCCAAGGCGACACCTGAACAGGTACTCGCCGTGATCGCTGGCACGCTCAAGAACAAGCTGCCGGCCATGGGCGAGAATTTCCTGCGCACCGTGATCGACAACGGCCGCTTGGCGGCCTTGCCCGAGATCGCGCACCAGTTTCGCGAACTGAAAAACGCCAAGTTGGGCGCTTTTGATGCGACCGTTTACAGCGCGTTCGAGATGGACAACGTGGCTGTGGCCGATCTTTCTGGCGTGCTGGAAAAACGGTTTGCGCGCAAGCTCAACCTGCATGTTCAGCTCCAACCCGATTTGATCGGTGGCATCCGCGTGGTGGTCGGTGACGAGGTGCTGGATACCTCGATCAAAGCCCGTCTCCAGCAAATGAAAGCAGCCTTGACGGCTTGAAAGCCTCTGGCTGATAGCTCGCTTGCGCCCCACCCCACACTTAACGAAAGAAGGAAAGAGCCATGCAACTCAATCCCGCCGAAATTTCCGAATTGATCAAGTCTCGCATCGAGGGCTTGGGTGAAGCCAGCGATGTGCGAAACGAGGGTACCGTGGTGTCGGTGTCCGATGGCATTGTTCGTGTGCACGGCCTGTCCGATGTGATGCAGGGCGAGATGCTGGAATTTCCTGCCAACAAAGATGGCGTAGCCTCCTTTGGCTTGGCACTGAACCTCGAGCGCGATTCTGTTGGCGCGGTGATGCTAGGCGAGTACGAGCACATCTCCGAAGGCGACACCGCCAAGTGCACAGGTCGCATTCTGGAAGTGCCAGTGGGTCCTGAGCTGATTGGCCGCGTGGTCAATGCGTTGGGTGCTCCAATTGATGGTAAGGGGCCGGTCAATGCCAAGATGACCGATGTGATCGAAAAGGTCGCGCCCGGCGTGATCGCTCGCAAATCCGTTGATCAGCCGGTGCAGACCGGTTTGAAAGCCATCGATTCGATGGTGCCGGTAGGCCGTGGTCAGCGCGAGTTGATCATTGGCGACCGCCAGACCGGCAAGACGGCGGTGGCGATTGACGCCATCATCAACCAAAAAGGTCAGCACATGACCTGCATATATGTGGCCATTGGTCAGAAAGCGTCATCGGTCAAAAACGTGGTGCGTGCTTTGGAGCAAGCCGGTGCGATGGAATACACCATCGTGGTGGCTGCCACTGCTGCCGAGTCTGCTGCCATGCAGTATCTCTCAGCTTACTCTGGCTGCACCATGGGTGAGTATTTTCGCGATCGTGGGGAAGACGCGCTGATCGTGTACGACGACCTGTCCAAGCAGGCTGTGGCCTACCGCCAGGTGTCGCTGTTGTTGCGCCGACCGCCAGGTCGCGAAGCTTACCCAGGCGATGTGTTCTATCTCCACAGCCGCCTGCTGGAGCGGGCCGCACGCGTGAACGAAAAATACGTTGAGGACTTTACCAAAGGTGAAGTTAAAGGCAAAACAGGTTCTTTGACCGCGTTGCCCATCATCGAAACGCAGGCCGGTGACGTGTCCGCTTTCGTGCCCACCAACGTGATCTCGATCACCGACGGTCAGATTTTCCTGGAAACCAACCTGTTCAACGCTGGTATTCGTCCTGCCATCAACGCTGGTATCTCGGTGTCGCGCGTTGGTGGTGCAGCGCAGACCAAGCTGATCAAGAACCTGTCGGGTGGCATCCGTACCGACCTGGCCCAGTACCGAGAGCTGGCTGCTTTTGCGCAGTTTGCCTCCGACCTGGACGAGGCCACCCGCAAACAGCTCGACCGCGGTGCCCGCGTGACCGAATTGCTCAAGCAGGCGCAGTATTCACCCCAGTCGATCGGTTTGATGGCCTCCACCCTGTTTGCGGTGAACAAGGGTTACATGGATTCGTTGGAAGTGAAACAAGTCTTGCCTTTTGAGGCCGGTCTGCACGCTTTCCTGAAGGACAAGCACGCCCCCCTGCTGGCCAAGTTGGAAAAAGACCGGGCAATGGACAAGGACGCCGAGGCGCAATTGGCGGCAGCTGTTGCCGACTTCAAGAAAACCGGTACATACTGATTGGGCCCATTGATGACCTTCACAAGGAGCTCCAATGGCAGCAGGTAAAGAAATACGCGGCAAGATCAAATCGGTTGAAAACACCAAGAAGATCACCAAAGCCATGGAAATGGTCGCCGCCTCCAAAATGCGCAAGGCGCAGGAACGCATGCGTTCGGCCCGGCCTTATGCAGACAAGGTTCGCGAGATCACCGGCAACCTGAGCCGGGCGAACCCCGAGTACTCACATGCGTTCATGCGAACCAACGATGCAAAAGTTGCCGGTTTTGTCGTAGTAACGACCGACAAGGGTCTTTGCGGCGGCATGAACACCAACATCTTGCGTGCCCTAACAGCCCAGCTTAAGGAATTGCAAGCCAACGGGTCCAGCGCCGAGACGGTGGCCATTGGCAACAAAGGGCTTGCTTTTCTGAACCGCATTGGCGCCAAGGTGGTCTCCAGCGCTACCGGCCTGGGCGACAGGCCGCATCTGGAAAAACTTATTGGCCCAGTGAAAACGCTGCTGGATGCATACACCGAAGGCCGTGTGAATGCGGTCTATGTCTGCTACACCAAGTTTGTCAACACGATGAAGCAAGAAGCGGTCATTGAGCAGCTGTTGCCGCTCAACACCGGCGAAATGAAAAACGACAACAACGGCCGTGACTGGGACTACATCTACGAACCCGACGCGGCTGCAGTTATTGACGAGCTGCTCTTGCGCTACATCGAAGCCCAGGTTTATCAGGCTGTGGCTGAGAACATGGCGTCGGAACAGTCGGCTCGTATGGTGGCCATGAAAGCGGCCACCGATAACGCGGGTGAGGTCATCGGTGAACTCAAGCTGGTCTACAACAAGACCCGCCAAGCCGCGATCACGAAAGAACTCTCGGAAATCGTCGCCGGCGCTGCTGCGGTGTGATCTTCAACAGAATTTAGAGATTAAGAAAAGGTATTCCTCATGTCTCAAGCACAAGGCAAGATCGTCCAATGTATTGGCGCTGTCGTGGACGTGGAATTTCCACGCGATCAAATGCCCAACATCTACGACGCTTTGAAGATGGAAGGCACAGCGCTGACATTGGAAGTGCAGCAGCAGCTGGGGGACGGCGTGGTGCGCACCATCGCGCTGGGCTCTTCCGATGGATTGCGCCGCGGCATGGTGGTGGCCAACACCAACAACCCGATCATGGTGCCGGTGGGCAAGGCCACACTGGGTCGCATCATGGATGTGCTTGGCGCTCCGATCGACGAGCGCGGTCCCGTGGACCAGACCCTGACCGCCTCCATCCACCGCAAGCCACCCCCTTACGACGAGCTGAGCCCGTCGCAAGAGTTGCTGGAAACGGGCATCAAGGTGATCGACTTGGTTTGTCCCTTTGCCAAGGGGGGCAAGGTCGGTTTGTTCGGTGGTGCCGGTGTGGGCAAGACCGTGAACATGATGGAGCTCATCAACAACATCGCCAAGGCCCACTCGGGTGTGTCAGTGTTCGCCGGTGTTGGTGAACGCACCCGCGAGGGCAACGACTTCTATCACGAGATGGCCGATTCCGGCGTGGTGAATCTGGAGAACCTCGAAGAGTCGAAAGTGGCCATGGTCTACGGTCAGATGAACGAGCCACCAGGCAACCGTTTGCGCGTGGCATTGACCGGTTTGACGATTGCCGAGTCGTTCCGTGACGACGGCAAAGACGTGTTGTTCTTTGTCGACAACATTTACCGCTACACGCTGGCTGGTACCGAAGTGTCCGCGCTGCTGGGCCGCATGCCCTCCGCTGTGGGTTACCAGCCCACGCTGGCCGAAGAGATGGGTCGCTTGCAAGAGCGCATCACCTCCACCAAGGTGGGCTCGATTACGTCGATTCAGGCCGTGTATGTGCCAGCCGATGACTATACCGATCCATCGCCCGCCACGACCTTTGCCCACTTGGATTCCACTGTGGCTTTGTCGCGTGAAATCGCCTCGCTGGGTATTTACCCAGCTGTAGACCCACTGGATTCCACCAGCCGTCAGCTCGACCCACAGGTCGTGGGTCAAGAGCACTATGAAGTGGCGCGCGCTGTACAGGGCACGCTGCAGCGCTACAAAGAACTGCGCGACATCATTGCCATTCTGGGCATGGACGAGCTGGCGCCCGATGACAAGCTGGCCGTGGCCCGCGCGCGCAAGATACAGCGTTTCTTGTCTCAGCCTTTCCATGTGGCCGAGGTGTTCACCGGTTCGCCTGGCAAGTATGTGCCGCTGTCAGAAACCATCCGTGGCTTCAAGATGATCACCGCTGGCGAGTGCGACCACCTGCCCGAGCAGGCGTTCTACATGGTTGGCACGATTGACGAAGCCTTCGAGAAAGCCAAAAAGATGGCGTAAAGCGGGTGTATCGGAGCGTCTGATACCGGCGCTGTGCCCAGCACCGCACCCTGCGTGCGGTGCTGGGCACGGTAGCCACCCAGTTCACCCGCTGCTTGCTTACCCGCCACCTTTTGTTATTGGAATCACCATGAGTACCATTCGCGTCGATGTGGTCAGCGCCGAAGAATTGATCTTCTCGGGCGATGCCAAATTTGTGGCGTTGCCGGGAGAGGCCGGGGAGCTGGGCATTCTGCCCGGTCACATTCCGCTGATCACCCGCATCAGACCCGGTGCCGTGCGTATCGAAAAGGCCGATGGCGGTGAGGAGTTTGTGTTCGTGGCCGGCGGCATTTTGGAGGTGCAGCCGCACCACATCACGGTGCTGTCAGATACTGCCATCCGGGGCGCCGACCTTGACGAAGCCAAAGCCACCGAGTCACGCAGGCAGGCTGAAGAGGCGGTGAAGAATGCCGCCAGTGGCATCGATCTGGCCAAAGCCACCTCGGAGCTGGCTGTGATGGCAGCACAGATCGCGGCCCTGCGCAAGTTTCGGCAGAAAAAGTGAGGCGGATGGCGGGTTGGCTGTGCCCGCCGTCACCCTGACGCGAGTCCGGCCCTGCGCCGGATTTTTTTGTTTCACTGCAGCCGGTGTTTGTTTTTGATCGTCCCGATTGACCTCCCCCCAAACCGGTGCCGAGCAATCTGGTGATTAGGTAGCCCGCCGCCAATTTTGGGGGCCCTGGAAAGGGTGCCATCAGCAAAGCCGACACTTCTCCCAGCGCTTGGGTCAATCCATCTTCCATCTTCCTCGCGCTTCGCCTAGATAGCCGGGCGATGATGGCCTGCCACTCGGCGGGCAGGACGTGTTGGGTGAGCGCGCAATCTGTCACTATGTTGATAGACCGTTCGGCCAGCAGCAGGTGGATCAGCACATCGTTGTTGTGCTTCATGTCCCATGATGGTCAGGCGAGAAAACCAGCCCAGTGCGCGCCTGCGAACCAAAAGCCACCGCGCCTGGGTTGAGCCAGCCTGCCAGACCTTGCCCGGCGGTAGCGAGCCATCTATGCATAACCGTAACGCTTCGGCGTGGCGATTGCTGGCCGCGATCTGGCGCGCCAGCTGCTGGGCCAGGTGGTCAGGCATCACAGGGCGCAAATCGCCCAAATCAAGCCACAGGTGACGCACCCAACGACCCAGATTCTCCATGGCGGGCGCTCCTTCACCAGCCGCCGAAGCACCGCCGAAATTGCCACCACTGCCGAACCCTCCGCCACCTCAACCACCAAAACCACCGCCACCATAGGGCCCGCTTCGGCCACCGCGCCCAGTGCCGCCTTGCTGGGGCAGGTGTTACATCAACAAAGCCCCACGATACCGATCAGAACCATGCCGACCGCGATCCAGAACACGGTGGTCAGCGCATGAGCAAGGCCCCTGGCGCCCAGGACAGTAAGCGGCGTACCCAGCTTGTCGCCGAAGATCCCCCTCAACACAGCAGCGAACGTGAGCACCGCAAAGGCCAGAAAGATCAGCAAAGCGGGCCAGGCTGCTGGGCAACGCTGGGCAGTGGCAGGTTTTCGCCACGGATGCGGGCCAGGATCTTGTCGACACCGGCGCCAAGGCCGCCAGCGTAGCCGCCCTGGTGCAGCGCGGGCGGGACCGCCTGGTTCAGGGTGTGGTGCGCCAACAGATCGGGCATTGCGCCCTCAAGCGTCTTGGCGGTGGCGATCCTGAGCCGCCGGTCGTCCTTGGCGATTACAAACAGCATGCCGTCGCCCAGGTCTTTGCGCCCAAGTTTCCAGGCATCGCGCAGGCGTTACATGCAGCCGGCGATGTCTTAGGGTGCGGTGGTTGCGAGCGTCAGCGCCACCACCTGTCAACCGCGCTCCTGCTCGAATGCCGCCAACTTGGCTTTCGGTGCCGGCGTGCTGGTCGCGTCCAGCGCGCAGGTCAGGTCAATCACGCGAGCACACAGGCTCGGCAATGGCTGAACGCCCTGGGCACCTGCCGGCGCACAGGCGGTTCACCTCAGCGCGAGCAGCGTGGTCGCGCGCGCTGTGTGGGCCAGACGCGCCAGTAACCTGTTCATGATTTGTTGAAATCCCCCGCCGGTGGCGCTGAAATCGCCGCCTCGTTCTCCACCTTGAAGTGGGCCTTGGTAGGTTAGCAAAACGCCATAGCGGTCAGGTTGGTCGGGAAGCTGCGCTTTGTCACGTTGTTTTCCTGAACCGTCTGGATACAGCGGTTGCGTGCCACAGTGATGCGGTTTTCGGTACCTTCGAGTGGCCCCCCGCAGGTCGCTAGAGCCTTAATTGGCATTGAATGTGGGACATTTTCACATCAACACCATCACCAGTTGGCTGAGCGCGCTGCCGACCTGACCCTGTGCCGCTTGGTGTCGTTGACCATCTCTGGCGTCACCTGGATACACGTCGCCTTGCTGCGGGCCTCGAGCACCTGGGCCAGCGTTTCCTGCCGGGAATTGGCCTCGCCGTTGAATGTGGCGACGATGTTGGGAATCAGGTCGGCGCGACGCTGGTACGGGTTAGGCACCTCGAACGAGCCCGATTTGCTGGGCATATCCAGCCGCTGAGAATCGTTGTAGCCACAGCCGGTGAGGCTGGTGGCCAACAGCAAGGCGCCGATCGAGGTGAGGCAGGGGGTTGGCAAGCTATGCATAAAATGCTCCCGGGGCCGGTCTGGCCATGTCGAAATGGGCGTTGGTTTTCCAAAATCACACCTCTGCCATCCGGGTAGGAGCCGGTCTCCATCGGCATCCGATGGGAGCGCTGCAAAATACCCGACATGCGCAAATCCAAGATTCCGTCGGGCCTACCCGACGACACCGAAGCCGCGTTTTACGACGCCCTGCAACACGCCGATATCGACCGGCTCATGGCCTGCTGGACCGACGAGGACGACATCGTCTGCATCCACCCTGGCGGCCCCCGTTTGCTGGGGCACGCGGCGGTGCGCGCTTCCTTCGACGCCATGTTTTCCAACGGCAGCGTGCAGGCATTCCCCGAGAAAGTGCGCCGTCTGGACGCTGGCCTTTGCCGCGTGCACAGCGTGCTGGAGCGCGTGATGATTCAGGGCAACAACGGACCAAAGCAGGCCTGGGTGCTGGCCACCAACGTCTATGTCAAGACGCCTCAGGGATGGCGCATGGCGGCGCACCACGCCAGCCCTGGCCTGACCCAGGCGCCAGCCGACGCCAGCGGCGCGCGGCCGGTGCTGCACTGATGGCCCTCGAAGTGGCCGGCGCGCCCGGTGCAGCAACCAGACAGGCGCGTGTATCGGGCGCCATGGCCTACCGAGCGCCAGTCTGGTTGCCGGGCGGCAACCTGCAGACCATTTGGGCCGCCCGCGCTGCGCGCACCCATGCGGGCGCCGCCCCGCGCTGGGTGCGCAGCCGCTGGACCACACCAGACGGCGATTTCATCGACGTTGACCGCGCCGCCCACGTCAGCCCGCCCGGTGCGCCGCTGCTGGTGCTTTTTCACGGCCTGGAGGGTTCGTCGGCCAGCCACTACGCACAGGCCTTTGCCGATTTTGCCGCCGCCAACAGCCTGGGCTTTGCCGTGCCGCATTTTCGCGGCTGCTCGGGCGAGCTCAACCAGGCGCCGCGCGCCTACCACTCGGGCGACTTTGAGGAAATCGACTGGATGCTCGAACGCTTTGCGGCCGAGGCGCCCGAGCGCGCCCTGCTGGCGGTGGGCGTATCGATGGGCGGCAATGCCTTGCTGCGATGGGCGGGCGAGTTTGGCGAGAGCGCCGGCCGCACTGTGCGCGCGGTTGCCGCCGTGAGTGCGCCGCTGGATCTTGCCGCCAGCGGACACGCGATGGGTCGTGGCTTCAACCGGCTGGTCTACACCCGCATGTTCCTCGCCACCATGGTGCCCAAGGCGTTGCAAAAGCTGGCACAGCACCCCGGCCTGTTTGACCGCGACGCGTTGCTGGCCGCGCGCGATCTGTATGCGTTTGACAACCTGTTCACCGCGCCCCTACATGGTTTTCGCAACACCGACGATTACTGGCAGCGCGCCTCGGCCAAGCCTGTGCTGAGCGCGGTGCGGGTGCCAGCGCTGGCGCTCAACGCCCGCAACGATCCCTTCGTGCCCGCCAGCTCGCTGCCCACCGCGCAGCGGGTAGGCCCCAGCGTCACGCTCTGGCAGCCCAGAGAGGGCGGCCATGCTGGCTTCCCCGGCACCGATCGGCCACTGGCGCTGCCCGGGCATGTGCGCGACATGCCGCAGGCCGTGGGCCGATGGCTTTTGAACCACGCGTGATACAACAAGCCATGGACAAACTCGTCATCGCGGCCATCGCCAAATGGCCCAACGTTCCTCCCTGTTTTGGCTGGCTCGGGCTGGACGCACGCGGCCAGTGGCACATGCGCGACGACCGGGTGCAGGCCGCTGGGCCTTTTGCGCTGGCGGCGGGCGAGTTGGGCAGCGTCAGCAAAGGCTCGTTGCTCAAGCACGACAAACTGATCGACTTCATACACCGCAACTGCGCCAGCGATGAGCAGGGCCAATGGTTTTTCCAAAACGGCCCGCAGCGGGTGTATCTGGAGCTGGAAGTCACACCCCACATCTGGCGCCTGCAACCCGATGGCCGCGTGCTCGCCCACAGCGGGCAGGATGCAGGCGCCGTGCAGCGCAGCCTGGTGGACGAGCTCGGTCGGCTGTACCTTGCCACCAGCCTCGGCATCGGTCTGGTGCACAGCGCTGACATGGCGCTGGCCGGCGACGCGGTAGAGCGTGGCGAATGGACGCCCGAGGACGCAGACTCCCAAACGCTGCCCGCTCAGTTTGGTTTCGTCCGCAGCCCGCAGCGCGCCCAGCAGGCCAGCACTGCCGCTGCCCACCAGCGGCACTGAGCGCACACACGGGCCCTGGCGCACCCGGCAAGCGCCCATGAAAAAAGCCGGTCGATGACCGGCTTTCTGTCGAGAAGCGCTGTTGGCGTTATTTCACCTGCGCCAGCATGTACTCCACCGCCGCCTTGATTTCCGCGTCAGAGCCAGCAGAGCCGCCGCGCGCCGGCATGATGCCCTTGCCTTTGATCACGCTGGCGGTGAGCGCGTCCACACCCAAACCCACGCGAGAGGCCCACGCGGCCTTGTCGCCCGACTTCGGCGCGCCAGCGATGCCCGCTGCGTGGCAGGCCGTGCAAGCCTGTTTGTAGAGCGCGGCACCGGCACCCGCCGCCACCACCATGACCGCAGGCGGTGCTGCAGCCGCCGCTATCTGAACCGGGACAGTCGCCGCCGCCGCAGGTGCAGGTGCAGGTGCAGGTGCAGGGGCTGCAGCCGCCTCAACAGGCGCCGCTGCGCCCTCTGCCGTTGGTGCCTCAGGTACTGGGAAGTTGCCACCCGCGGCATTGGTCATGTGCACGACTGCGCGGCCAATCTCGATGTCGCTGTAAGCACCGCCCCCTTGCGCACCCATCGCCCCCAAGCCTTTCAAAGAATGGCTCAACAAGGTCTCGTAGCCCTGCTTCAGGCGCGGTCCCCAAGCAGCTGCATCGGCAAATTTTGGTGCGCCCACCAGGCCCACACTGTGGCAGGCTGTGCATTGGGCGGCGTACACCGCTTCGCCGGTGGCCAGCGGCCGGTTGGCGTCGCGCAAGTCCACCGAGCCGATGCGCTCAATGCGCTCGGCGATGGCCAGCTCGCGATTGACCTCGCCCGCGTTGGGCTTGGGGCCAGAAGTCACGAAGTACACCAAGCCGATGATGATGAAAATGGGCGCGACAAAGAAAAAAAACGCTGTCCACATCAGTTGTGCGGGCGTCTTGATCGGGCCGGTGTGTGCGTCGTGCGCGTGGTCGCTCATGGTTTCCTCGAAAATGGCGGAACGGGCCGGTCTGGCTGCTGTACCAGGCCACTGAAAGCCCGTACCCGACAGCCCTCAAGTATAGCCAGTGGGGGTGTTTTCGACCCGTTCTGGATACCATCGGCTGATAGAATCCAATGGTTTGCGGCTGTAGCTCAGTGGATAGAGTATTGGCCTCCGAAGCCAAGGGTCGTGGGTTCGATCCCCGCCAGCCGCACCAAAGCGCATTCACCCCGTGAATGCATGAGAACGCATCACTTGGTCCTTGCGTGTGCTCCCCCCCCCCCCCCCACCCCCCGACCCAAAAAAACCCCCAGCCCCGCGCCCCCGCAACCCCCCGGGGGGCCCCCCCCTTG